>Ga0307516_10004662_pt1 | contig 16803 bp, 14 predicted proteins | sample 19_EM_MG_FD_203310 | JGI IMG/M metagenome (GOLD analysis project Ga0307516, IMG submission 203310) | Populus trichocarpa ectomycorrhiza microbial communities from riparian zone in the Pacific Northwest, United States - 19_EM | ecosystem: Host-associated > Plants > Roots > Unclassified | place...
GTGGCCACTGGGGGCGCGTACGGAGCCGGCGCCTCGAGCGCGTCTGGAAACTGCACGGCACCCGGCACGCCCCCCGAGTCGAGGGGCCGAGCCTCCAGCACTTGCAGCTTCACCCACAAACGGCCGTCGGGCTCGGTGAACAAGCCCACGGCATCACCGGGAAATTCGTAGCTGCGCACGAAATGCGGCGCCCCGCCGGAAAGCGCGATTTCCCACACGCCCGCGGCGCCACAAGCCACCATGAGCTTGCCCGGAGCCTGCCAAACGGCGCGCTTGTCGCAGTGTTGCCCGTGCTCGTTCAGCTGAGCTTCGAGCCAGTCGGGGGCCAGTGTTTCCTCGGCCTGCGCAGCCTTGGCCACGGCCAAGCCCACAAAAACTGCCGCAAGCCTCAAATTCCTCGTCGCCGGCCTTACCATTCGAAACCCCAGCCGTGTATGGCATGTGCCAAGTGCTTCGGCTATCCTCAAATGAGGTGGTTACCCCGCGGGGGTTGAGGAGAGAACATGCGGCGCATTCGTATCAAAGCTGGGCAGGGTGGGCTGGGTGCCGGGGTGGTAGCGGCAGCGGTCTTGCTCAGCGGTTGCAACTCGTTCGATAGCAAGCCAGAGAGCAGCGGCTCGCACCTGGTCATTCCGGTCGACGAGCGCGTAGCCGTGAAGTCCGACACAGCGCCGCCCGCGATCAGCGGCGGAACACTGACCATCATGGCCGACGGCTCGAGCGCGATCGTTGCCGATCCGGCGCGCGATCTGGTGACCGTGGTCGATCTCGTGTCTCTGACGCCCAAATTCACCGTCAACTTGCAGCCAGGCGACGAACCGGGTCGCAGCGTAGAAGACGGCGCGAAGCTGATTCACGTCGCGCTCCGGCGCAGCGGCGTCGTCACGACCATCAACCCGGCGACGGGCGCGGTCGTCGATCGGCGCGCTGTCTGCAAAGCTCCGCGCGGCATCGCCTACGACCACAGCACCGAGCTTGTTCACGTCGCCTGCGCCGAGGGCAAATTGGTTTCGCTCTCTGCGCTGACCGGCGCTATCAGCCGCACACTCACGCTCGATACCGATCTGCGCGACGTGCTCGTGCGCGGCAGCGAGCTGTGGGTCAGCCGCTTCAAGACCGCCGAGATGCTGCGCATCGACAGCACGGGTGTCGTCAGCAGCCGGGTCACGGTACCGCCGAGCCAGACAACGCTACAGATCCCGCCGCCTGCCGACCAGACCAACCAGAACAACTTGGGCGTGCCGGCGTCGAAGCAAGCGACGGCACAGGCCGAGGTAGCCTGGCGCGCAATTCCGAGCCCTTTGGGCGGAGCCATGGTGATTCACCAGCTGGCCGTGTCCGACAACATCGACATCATGCCGCCGACGGACCAGGGCAGCGCTTACGGCGGCGGCGGGCTCGGCGGCTTCGGCTGCAGCGGCATCGTCCAAAACGAGCTGACCAGCGTCGCCGCGGACGGCAGTGTCGTCAGCACACCCTTCAGCGGACCCCCGCTACCGGTCGACGTCGCGATGTCAGCCGACGGCGCTTGGCTGGCGGTGGCGCACGCGGGCCCCGCGGACCCGCAAGCCCCACGCCCGTTCGAGGTCTTCGTCTCTTCGGGGGGTGATTCGCCGCCCGCCACCGGCGCGAGCTTCGGAGGCGGGAAGCTGAACAGCCCGGTCAGCATCATGCAGACCTCGGGCGTGAGCGCCAACGGCGGCGGCTGTTTGGGCTTCGAAGGCGGCATGTTCGTGGACTCGCCGGTGCCCGTAACGGCCGTCGCGTTCACGCCCAGTGGCAGCTTGCTCGCGCAAACCATGGATCCGCCGCAGCTTCTGGTCATGGACGCAAGCCAGCTACCCAATGGTTCACCCTCCGTCATCACGCTGCCGGGTGACTCGCGGCTCGACACCGGCCACGAGCTCTTTCACCGTGACGCCGGCGGCGGCATCGCTTGCGCTTCGTGCCATCCCGAAGGCGGCGAAGACGGCCACACCTGGCACTTCACCGACACGGGCGCGCGCCGCACTCAGGCGCTGCATGTCGGCTTGCGCGACACGGCGCCGTTCCACTGGGCCGGCGATCTGGCGAACGTCGGCGCGGTGATGTCCGAAGTCTTCGTGGGTCGCATGGGCGGCGCTAACGAGGCCGCTCCGCGCATCGACGCGCTGCAAAATTGGCTCTTCGCTTTGCCGGCGCCGCCGGCCATCCGCGACGCCACCGATCCTGCCGTGCAGCGCGGTCAAGCCCTGTTCAACTCGACCGACGTCGGTTGCACGACTTGTCATTCGGGCGCCAAGTTCACGAACAACCTCTCTCTGTCAATCGACAGCGCGACAGCTGGGAAGTTTCAGGTACCGTCGCTGATCGCCGTCGGTTACCGCGCCCCTTTCATGCACACCGGTTGCGCCAGCAATCTGGCCGCGCGTTTCGACGTCAGTTGCGGGGGCAACGCGCACGGCAACACAGCCGGTCTGAGCCAGGATCAAATCGGCGACTTGATCGCGTTCTTGGAATCGCTGTAGAGCCGCGACGGTTAGGCGGGCTTGCGAGCGGGCCGTCGCGCCGGAGGCGGAATCAGCTTCGCGTCGCGCACGCGCTGGACGAGCGTGCGGAACGTGCGACTGAGCGAGGCTTCGATTTCGGCGGGCTCGCCGCACAGCGTGAGCGCCGCCGTTACCGATTCGAGCGTCGAAACGAACTCACGACGAGGCTCGGCGCGCAGGCGACCGTAGATTGACGGTTTTTGGGGCTTGAGCGTCAGGCGAGCCAGCTTGTTGAGCCAAGGGTTACGCCACCACAGGGTCTTGGCTTTCGACCAGGTGCCGTCGAGCGCGATGATGCCTTCGAGCGCGCTCGGGTCGCTCACGCCGGCGCGCCCCTTCACTTGCTCGCCTTCGGCTTCGCGCTCTGGAAACAGCACCGCCCAGCGCTTGGGATCCACGTCGTCTTCACCGAGCGCGTGCCCCAGGTTGCGCCAGCTCAGCCCCACCACCAGCTCGACCTTGGGCAAGCTGGCAACCAGAATTTGTGCCGAGCCCAGCAAGGCGTCGCGCTCTTGAGGGTGCTGCAAGATCAAGACACGGCGCCTGGTGTCGTGGCGCGTGATGCGATCACACACGCAGGCCGGTGTGGGACGATGGCAAGTTTCGCAGCTCGTAGCGGTCACGTTCACCAGCACTATACTCCTCTCGCACTCGCTCGGCACCGAGTCACGGCAGGCACGAAAACGCCGCGCACCTCGCCGCAGCGGCACGGCAAGTACACGCTGCTCACGAACGCGCTGAGATCGCGGCCGGAACGCAGCTCTTCGCCGCCCGGTAGCCGAACGCCCAACGAGCGCGCGCCAAACGTGACCGTGAGCTCGCCTTTGGCATGGCGACCGCTGAACGACGGGTGGTCGAAGGCGCCGAGCAGCGTGAACAGCCCGTCGTCGCGCAGTCGCGCACGCGTTGCCGAGCGCAAGCTGCGCGACACAGGCAGCAGCCGCTCGAGCTTCGGCACGTCACCCCGCAGCGGCAGTCGCCCCAACTTCGTGAGCTCGCGATTTGCGTAGTAGTAGATGCCGGGGCGGCCATAGAGGCGAAAAAAATAGGGAATGTCGCCGCGCGCCAGCTGCTCGACTTCCGCCTCGAGCAGCGGCGGCCAGAGCGGCTCGGACGAGCCGCGCACGTACTCTTCGGTCCCGCGTAGGCACACGCGAATCGGCGTATCTTTCAGGCCTTTCAGACTCGCGAACACTTTGGCGATGGCGCCTGCGTGCCGCTCGAGCAGCGCGAGCGTCGCGCGATACTGAGCCGCCATGGTCAGCAAATCGACGACCTCGACCGGTTTGCCCAGGTAGGGCAGCGCGCGACGCACGCCCGCTGCATGTTGGCAGATCACGGCGTATTCGGGGTCGGCGTCCGGCAGCAGCTTGGTCTCGGTCGGCAGCGACAGCTCGCTCAAGATCATCTCGATATCCAGCGGCCCAAACACGATCTTTCGCTGCGCATCGAGCCCGAGCACGAGATTCTCCCAATGCAGATCGCTGACGCCCAGCCAGCTCCACAGGGCCAGCGAGCGACCGACCACGACCGCTAGCGCACGCCGCATGGTCGGCGAGACGCGACCGAGCGGCTCGAGCTCCAAACGCTGCACCTCGCCGCCAACCTCCGAGCGCGACCGGCCGCGCGACGCGGCGGGAAAGAACCTGAGTGTTGGCAGAAAATCGAACGCCTCGCTCCCCCAACCGTCACGCTCGGCTACGGCGTCGAGCAGCCGGCGGAGCGGGCTCTCCGCCGCCAGCAAGAGCCACTCCCAGAGCACCGCCCGGGGCTTTACGACGCGGCCCTTCTTGAGCGAAACGCGCCGCCCGAAATTGTGGGAGTCGCCAAGCAGCACCCGGGAGCCGGTCATGGCGCGCACCGTAGCGCGCGGACCCGATATAGCGGTAGAGAAGCCGGGTCGTTCCGCGCATGCCTGGCACTTTTCGCTCGCTCGAGGGGTTCAACTACCGAACATGGGCGGTCGGCGCGATCGTGTCGAACGTCGGCACGTGGATGCAGCGCACCGCCCAAGATTGGCTGGTGCTCACGCAGCTCACGCACAACAACGGCGCGTCGGTGGGGGTGGTGATGGCGCTGCAGTTCGGACCGCCCGCGTTGCTCTTGCCGCTGACTGGCTTTGCAGCCGACCACCTCGACCGGCGCAAGCTGCTGTTCGCGACCCAGGCCAGCGCTGGCCTGCTCGCCCTGGGGCTCGGCGTGCTGACCATCTCCGGGGTCGTGAAATTGTGGCACGTCTACTCGTTTGCGCTCTTGCTCGGCTGTGTCACCGCCTTCGACGGGCCAGCGCGCCAAACGTTCGTGTCCGAGCTGGTCAGCGAGGCAGAGCTTTCGAATGCGGTGGCGCTCAATTCCACTTCATTCAACGCCGGGCGACTGATTGGTCCGGCTATCGCGGGCGTCTTGATCGCTTCGGTGGGCACGGGTTGGGTGTTCGTGATCAACGCGATCACGTTCGTGGCCGTGCTCGGCTCGCTCAGCCTGCTGCGAAAAAACGAGCTTTACCTGCGAGAAAAAGCCGCGCGGACACGCGGCAGCTTGGCCGAAGGCTTTCGCTACGTGTGGCAGCGACCCGAGCTCTCGACCGTGCTGTTCATGCTGTTCTTGATCGGCACCTTCGGGCTCAATTTCCCGATTTTCATCTCGACCATGTCGGTCAGCGTGTTTCACCGTGGCGCCGGCACCTACGGCCTGCTCACTTCCAGCATGGCGGTGGGCTCGGTCGCGGGCGCGCTGCTGTCGGCGCGCAGGGCCAAGCCGCGCGCCGCGCTGCTTGTCGCCGGCGCATCGCTGTTCGGCGTTGGTTTGCTGGCGGCCGCGCTGATGCCAAGCTTCGTGCTGTTCGGCGCCGCGCTGGTGTTGGTCGGCATTGCCGCCCAAACCTTCACCACCACCGCCAACGGCAGCGTGCAGCTCGGGACCGACCCGGCGATGCGCGGCCGCGTGATGGCAATTTTCATGGCCATCGCGCTCGGCGGTACCCCGATCGGCGCGCCCATCGTGGGCTGGGTCGCCGACAGCTGTGGGCCGCGCTGGGCGCTCGGGGTCGGCAGCGCTGCAGGCTTCGCGGCGGCGCTCGTCGGCTTGATTTTCAGCCAGAAGTAGTCGTGTATTCTCAGAAAATGAGTAGCGACCCCGTAGTCATCGACACTTCGGCCATGCCTTGGGAAGAGCGCCCCAACGAGAAGATCGGCCGCTCGCTCTATCGCAAATTTCTGATCGACGATCCGGACACCGGCATGGGCGTGCGCATCGTGCGCTACCCCGCGGGCATCGTGAACCCCTGGCACACCCATCCCTGCGCGCACGGCATGTACGTGCTCGAAGGCGTGCTGGTCACGCAGCTGGGTCGGCATGCACCGGGCACGTTCATTTGGTCTCCGGAAGGAAATGTGATGCAGCACGGCGCCACGGCCGAGGGCGACGTCACGGTATTGTTCATCAACAACAAGCCGTTCGACATCACCTACCGCTGAGCCTTGATAATCCTACCGGGTTAGTGGGCCGCTGCTCGGGCGGATGCCAGTGTCGTTTGGCTAGATGAAAGCGCCGCAGGCGCCGCCAGCGGCGTTGCACAGCTCGATCGCAGAAGGTTACGTTCGGCGGCGTCGATGCGTTTCGACGACGAGGTGCAACGTTCTCATGGCTGAAACATCTGACGCTTCACAGACATTGGGCGCCGCCGCAGCGCGCCAGCTCGCGAATACCACCAAGACCCCCCCACAATGGATCGGGACCACCCCGCGCTGGCTCGTCGGGCTCTTGCCCTGGGTCCCGCTCGAAGCGGGAACGTACCGCGTCAACAAGGTCAAAGAGGCCGACGCCAAAGGCATCGGCATCGAGTGTAGCCCCAGCGATGGCGACGAGCTGCCGCACGCCTTCGTCGACTACGAAGAAGCGCCGCGCGAATACACACTGAGCACGGTAACGACGACTCTCGAGGTGCAAACTCGCATTTCCGACCTGTATCGCAGCCCCATGGACCAGGTTCGCGAACAGCTGAGCGTGCTGATCGAGATGGTCAAAGAGCGCCAAGAGAACGAGCTCATCAACAACCCGAACTACGGACTACTCAGCAACGCGGCCCCGCACATGCGCGTGGCGACGCGCGGCGGCGCGCCCACACCCGATGACTTGGACGAGCTATTGACCAAGGTGTGGAAGGAACCGGCGTTCTTTCTGGCGCACCCGCGCGCCATTGCGGCGTTCGGGCGCGAATGCACGCGCCGCGGCGTCCCGCCACCAACCACCATTTTGTTCGGCTCACCCTTCCTCACTTGGCGCGGCGTTCCGCTCATTCCGTCGGACAAGCTGCACGTCAAAGACGGCAGCAGCAATATTTTGCTGCTGCGTACGGGCGAGAAGAAGCGCGGCATCGTCGGGCTGTTCCAGCCAGGCGTGCCTGGCGAAGTGAGCCCCAGTCTGTCGGTCAGGCACATGGGCATCAATCAACGCGGCGCCGCGGCGTACCTGATTTCGCTGTATTGCTCCGCGGCCGTGCTCACGGAAGACGCGCTCGGCGTGCTCGAGAACGTGCAAGTCGAAAAGTACCATGAGTATCGCTACTGATCCGGCCGCCGCCACGGGTATGATCGCCCAGCTGGCCAACGCGCTCTTTCACGGCAGCGCGCCGACGGTTCCGGGGCCGCTCGTCACGCCGCCGCTCGCCGCCGCCCCGCCGCCGAAAGAGAGCGACCTGCGCAGCGGGTTTGCCTTGGTGTCGGAGCCGCTCGGGCTGCAGCCAGTGCAGCTGGTTCAGGCCCTGGGCGGTGGAGCGCCGCCGTCGGCGGCGCCAGCGGGCGGCCACGGAGAGCTGCCCTACTTTTTGCAGCTGGCGGGGCTGCCGACGGCGCCCGCTGCCGCCGCCAACGCGCCCGCGGCCGAGAGCCCGCCCCTGGCCTTTTCGCCGCCGACGTTTTCGCCCGAGCTTCTGGAGTATCGAGCCGACGCCGTGCCCGAGCTGCGCCGCTCTTCGAGCTTGTTCGATCCGAACGCCGTCAAGCGCGACTTTCCGATCCTGCAAGAGCGCGTGCATGGCCGCCCGCTGGTGTGGCTCGACAACGCAGCCACAACGCAGAAGCCGAGTGCGGTCATCGAACGTCTTCGCTATTTTTACGAGCACGAGAATTCCAACATCCATCGCGCCGCGCACGAGCTTGCGGCGCGCGCTACCGACGCCTACGAAGCGGCACGCGAAAAGGTGCGAGGATTCATCAACGCGCCTTCGGCGAGCAACGTCGTCTTCGTGCGCGGCGCCACCGAGGGCATCAACCTGGTCGCGCAAGCCTGGGGCCGCCGCTTCGTCGGTGCCGGCGACGAAATCGTCATCAGCTGGCTAGAACATCACGCCAACATCGTGCCCTGGCAGCAGCTGTGCGCCGAGAAGGGCGCCAAGTTGCGCGTCGCTCCGGTCGACGACAGCGGGCAGATCATCCTCGAAGAATACGACAAGCTGCTCGGCTCGCGCACCAAGCTGGTGGCGCTCACACAAGTCTCCAACGCGCTCGGCACCATCACGCCCGCGCAACAGATGACGCAGATGGCGCACCGCCACGGCGCGTGCGTTTTGATTGACGGCGCTCAAGCCGTTTCGCACTTGGGCGTCGACGTGCAGGCGCTCGACGCCGATTTCTACGTCTTCTCGGGCCACAAGCTGTTCGCACCCACCGGCATCGGTGTCGTTTACGGCAAGGCTCAGCTGCTAGAAGCCATGCCGCCCTGGCAAGGCGGCGGCAACATGATTCAAGACGTCAGCTTCGAAAAGACGCTGTATCAGCCGCCACCCAACCGCTTCGAGGCCGGTACGGGCAACATTGCCGACGCCGTCGGGCTCGGCGCTGCCATCGACTACGTGAGCGCGCTCGGCATGGGCAACATCGCTCGCTACGAGCACGAGCTCTTGGAGTATGGCACGGCCCTGCTGCGCGAAGTTCCAGGTCTAAAACTGATCGGCACCGCACCCGACAAGGCCGGCGTGCTCTCGTTCGTGCTCGACCAGCAGCGCAGCGAAGACGTGGGCCAAGCTCTCGACCGAGCCGGCATCGCCGTGCGTTCCGGTCATCACTGCGCCCAGCCCATCTTGCGACGCTTTGGCCTCGAGAGCACCGTGCGCGCCTCGCTCGCCCCCTACAACACGCGCGAAGACCTCGAGGCGCTCGCCAGCGAGCTCAGACGCCTGCAAGCGAGCCGCTGATTCACTCGGCTGCCGTCACTGCATGCTCGCCCTCGAGGGGCAGCCCCGCTTTGCTCCAGGCGCGCGTCCCGCCGCTGAGATTGTAGACTTGCGTGAGGCCGTGCTGCAGGGCGAGCCGCGCGGCGGCTTCGCTGCGCACGCCAGCTGCGCAAACGAAGACCACGTTGTCGCGCGTCAGGTACGCGGCCGGGTGGAGCCGGAGCTCGGCGAGCGGAACGAGCCGCGCGCCGGGAACATGGCCATCGAGCCATTCGTGGGGCTCACGCACGTCAATGACGTCGGCTCCGGCAAGGGCGATGTGCTCGGAAGCCTGCTGGGGATTGAGCCGTTTCATGCCATTTGCCATGTCAAAAACTCCTCGAAGTACCTTGACTTACGTCTATAATTCTACTAAATCCGTAGACTAGATAGTTTATTATAGCTCCTCGCCCGCAGTTGTCCAGCCTCACCTCCACCCCCGCTCCGTCGCAGCCACCGGCCGAGGCCGATCTCACGCCGATCGTCGGTGCGAACCTGCGCCGGCTGCGGGTAAAACGCGGGCTGTCGCTGGAGCGCCTGGCGCGCGTATCGGGCGTGAGCCGCGCAATGCTGGGGCAAATCGAGCTCGGCCAGAGCACGCCCACCATCAACGTGCTTTGGAAGATTGCCAGGGCGTTCGACGTGCCGTTCTCGACGCTGATCACCGATAGCCAGGTGCCGAACGCAACGGTCATTCAGCGCGAAGGCGCCAAGCGACTCACGTCGAGTGACGGCAGCTTCACCTCGCGCGCGCTCTTTCCAATCAATTCCGCGCGCATGACCGAGTTCTATGAGCTGTGCCTGGCGCCCGGAGCCATCGAGCGCGCCGAGGCTCACCCGAGCGGCACCACCGAGAACCTAGTCGTGACCAGCGGACGGGTCGAAATCCGCGTCGACCACGAACGGCACGAGCTGCGTGATGGCGATGCCATCCTGTTCGAGGCCGACGTGCCGCACGCTTATTCGAATATCGGTGACGCGGACGCCCAAATGTACCTGGTCATGACCTACGCCGAGCGCCTCGGCTGAAGTAGCTTGGGGCTGGGAAGATCCGGGCACGGCGCGTCAAACGTCGCGCTCTGCCGCGGGGCGAACCCTGAAAAAGCGCCTTCCGGGGCGCTCAGCGTTCACTTTCGCTGGTTGGGTGGAGCGCGGACACTAACGGCGCCGAGGGCGTGTTTCCGCGCCGACTCTGGTCTTAGTTCCGCGAAAACGCCGAGAAAAGGCTTGCAAAGCTTGAGCAGCCGGTGGATCCAGCCATGAAAAACTTCAGCCAACTCGCCATCGTCACTCTCGCCACCGGCGGCCTCGTGCTGGCGCTGGCACCCGCGGCACGCGCCGACATTCCCGCTGGCTACACGGGCATGCCATTCGATCCGGCCGTGGTCGGCGGAGCCGGCATCATCCCGACAACCGTGAAGAAGGGGCCGTATCAACTGCCCGGCCGGCTCGACTTCGTGAACTACGACATGGGCGGCGACGGCACCGCCTACCATACCGACGCGCACTACACGACCAAGGGCGGCGACGGCTACCGCACTGATCGTCCGACTGCGACCATGTGCCTCACGGCCACGTCGAAGCCAGATATCTACTACGACACCGGCAACGCTGCGATGGACGGCATGCCCTACCCGGCCGCCGGTGTGGCCGACTTCTACGTCGGCTCGGTCCACCCGAACGACTGGTTCAACTACACGGTCGACGTGCAAACGGCCGGCATGTACACGCTCGACGCCTTCTTCTCGACCGGCAATGGTCCGCCCGGCGGCGAGGGCGGCAACGGTGACATGGAGCTCATCATCTTCGTCAACGGCACGAAGCAAGCCGACTGGAAGACGGTACTGCCCGACGAAGCCAACAAGGCCAACTACCACAACTGGAAGCCGTACCCCGGCTTCGCGAAGCTCACGCTCGACAAGGGCCTGAACGTGGTCAAGTTTCAAGCGCCGTTCCAGCATTTGAACCTCGACTATGTGGACTTCAAGCTCGACGGCGCGGGCGGCGGCGGCAGCGGTGGCGCGGGCGGCACAGGCGGCACTGCTGCGGGCGGCAGCGCAGGCAGCGGCGGCACGCTGGGCACTTCGGGCGCGTCTGGCTCCACCAGCTCGGCAGGTGCGGACACCGGCGGCAGCGGCGGCACGCCAGTTACGACAGGCGAAAGCGGCACAGGCACGACGACCGGCGGTGGCGGCAGCGGCAGCGGCAGCAGCAGCATCGCCGGCTCGACGTCGACGGCGGGCACCACGGCTGCGGCGGGCACGGCTCCGGTGGTCGGCAGCGCAGACGCGGGCGACACCAGCGGCTGCGGCTGCTCGCTCGGAAAGCAGCACAGTTCGCGCGCGCTGTTCGGCCTGGGCGCCCTGTTCGGTCTTTCACTGCTGATGAACGCACGTCGTCGAAGCGCGCGCCGCTGAGCTCGCGTCGCGCCACTTCTCACGAGCGAGCGCCGGTCTTAGGTTCGAAGAGGCGTATGCCCCTTCCCCTTTCGGCGCTCGATTTGGTTCCAGTTCCCAGCGGTGTCAGCAGCGGCGAGGCCGTACGGCGCAGCCTGGCGCTGGCGCGCGAGCTCGATCGCTTGGGGTTCCGGCGGGTTTGGTACGCCGAGCATCACAACATGCCAGCGATCGCCAGCACCACGCCAGCGACGCTCATCGCGCTGGCGGCCCAGCAAACGTCGCGGATTCGCGTCGGCTCGGGCGGCGTCATGTTGCCCAACCATGCGCCGCTGCAGGTCGCCGAGGCGTTCAAAATGCTGGAGTCGCTCCACCCGGGCCGCATCGATTTGGGCCTCGGTCGGGCTCCGGGCACTGACCAGGTGACAGCGCTGGCGCTGCGACGCTCGCGCGAAGCGCTGCTGGCCAACGACTTTCCGGAACAGCTGGCCGAGCTCATGGATTTCGGCGAGGGCTTGCAGCGCTCGCACCCGTTCGTCGGCGTAACCGCCTATCCGGACGACGTGCCGCTGCCGCCGATTTGGCTGCTGGGCTCGAGCGACTTCAGCGCGGCGCTGGCGGCGAAGCTGGGGCTCGGGTTCGCGTTCGCGGCGCACTTCAGTCCCGATCGCCCAGATCTGCCGATGCTCGCGTACCGCCGGGAATTTCAAGCGTCGCAGCAGCTGGCGGCGCCGTACGCCATCTTGGCCGTGTCCGTGATTTGCGCGGAAACGAACGAAGAAGCCGAACGGCTCGCCAGCAGCATGCAACTGTCGTGGGTGCGGCTGCGCTCCGGCCGCCCAATGAAGATCGCGACGCCAGAAGAAGCGCTGAGCTACCCCTATAGCGAGCAAGAAGCCGCAGTGGCGCGCGCTTACCGGCAAATGCAAATCGTCGGCACGCCGAGCTCCGTGCGCGAACGCATCGAAGCGCTCGCGCTCCGCACCCAAGCCGACGAAATCATGATCACCACCGTAACCCACGCCCACGACGCGCGTATCCGTTCGTATCAATTGCTGGCCGCAGCGTTCGCCGGGTGACTTTCGCCAGCCGCAATCTAGCGCGGCCGGTTTTCTTCGTCCCGTCCGCCGCTTCGCCGGCTCGCCGTGCGGCTTGCCCTTGTTGCGACCGCAAGACGGTGGCAAACATCGAGACCGGAGGAGAGTTGTATGATCGCCACGTTCGTCACGTTTCGATTTGGAAGCGACTTCAGCGAAGCCAAAATTCGTAAGATCGCCGAAGGTGCGCGGCTGAAGTTCGAGGGTATGCCCGGGCTGCGCTCCAAGGCCTTCACGCTGCGCCCCGCGCAGAAAGAAGCCGTGAACTTCTACGTCTGGGAGTCAGAGGCGGCCGCCAAAGCGTTCTTCACCGACCAGCTACTCGAGGGCGTTACGAGCTTGTACGGCGTCCGCCCGAGCGTGGATTTCGCCGAGATTGCCACGCTCGTCGATAACGCACAGCGCTGACTCGGGCGGCGCCCGCGCGCGTGCGCAAGCTCAGGGCGCGATGCAGCCGATGCGCTTGGTGTCGAAGGCGATGTCGTCGAGCCACATGTCGGTCAAGACCGGATCGTTGTTGTTGCCGTAGGGCATGGGGTTGATGCCCAGGCCGGCGTAGCTGGTAAAGCCGATGGTGATCTTGTCGAACTTGGTGATCACGTGGGGCTTGGTGTTGTTGTTCGGCTCGCCCATGTAGTATTCGACCATCGCGCTGTCGACATACCAGGTGGGCATGTCGGTCTTGGTGCCGTCGAAGTGGAGCTCGACGCAGTACCACTGGTCCATGATGTTCGGATGACTGCGCAGCGGATTCTCGCCGCCGTTGTGCCACACGCCCATCAAGCCGTTGAACTGCCAGCCAATCTCGTACCAGGCTCCGCCTTCGAACGCGCCGACGATGTTACCGTGGCCGCCCGGCGCACCCGGCGTGCCCGCCGGCGCGGGTCCCGGCGGGTTCTTGTTGCCGGGCGTCATGCGCAAGTAGAAGCGTCCCCACATGTCGTTGGTGATGGTGCCAAGCTTGATAGTCGTGAGCACGCCGGCATTCGGATACGCATGATACGAGTGCGTGCCGTGCGCTTTGTCCATCGTCGATACGGCGGCGTCGCTGCCACCCGTCCACGTCGCCTTGTCGATGGCGGATTCGAAGTCGAGGCAGAGGGGGTGCGGATCTGCGGTGCAGCCTGCCGCTACGCCGCCGCCGACGCTGGTAGCGCCGCCACCGCCAGCGCCACCCAGCGTCGCGCCGCCGTTACCACCAGCTAGGCCTCCCGCCCCTGCTGCGGCCCCGCCGGTCCCGCCGATCGGGACTCCGCCCGCGCCACTACCGCCGGGAGCCGTGCCCCCACTCCCACCTACAACGGTGCCACTGCCGCTGGCTCCGCCCGCCGTGGCTCCGGCAACCGTGGCGCTTCCGGCTTGGCCCGCCGAGCTGCCGCCCGTGGCAGCGCCGCCGCTGGGAACACCGCCATTTCCAATGGGAGTCGTGCCGTTAGTTTGGCTCGACGAGCACGCCGCACAGACCGCCAACGCAACCGTAGAGAACGCAGGAAGAAGCTTCATGACAAGCTTCCAGTGTCCGTCAAAAGCGACTTTCGCACGTGAAAAAAACGCACCCGGCGACTCTTGGCCAGGTGCGTCCTTCGAAAAGTTCGTAAGCAGGTGCTTGGTGGCCGGACATACCTACGGCTTAGGTAGGCGCGCGGCGGAGCAGCCACGCCCGACCGGTTTCTGGGAAATTCGCATGTTGAAAAGAGACTCGTGTCGCCAGGGAAATCCAAGGTTCGGCGCGCTTCAGCTGGGTGCGAGCCTGCTCCTGGCTGGGGCCTTTGGGGTGGCGTGCGGCAGCGGCAACGACGCGAGCGCCTCACACCCCATGGGCGGCAGCGGCGGTAGTGGTGGAGCGGTGGGCAGCGGTGGCCCCGCAGTCGGCGGAACGAGCGGGTCTGCAGGCACGGCCAGCGGTGGCACGACCGGTGGCGCCGGAACGCCCGCCAGTGGCGGTGTCCCGGTCACCGCCGGCACGGGTGGTACCCCGGCCACCGGTGGCGCGGGTGGTACCCAGACCACAGGCGGCACGTCCGGCGGAGGCACGACGGGCGGCACCGGCGGTGACTTCCCAAAGGCGGACTGCGCGCCGGGCGCGATCTTCTGCGAGGACTTCGAGCAATACCTGGTGCAGCCGGCGTTCGACGGGAACGTGCTTCGCGACTTCATCAAGATTGGCGAAACAACACCCACGTGGCTCGGCTACCACTTCCACGGTCCGCCTTACGTCGTCCTCGCGAACGTCTTCGGCGGCAAGCAGGTCTATCAGTTCGACACGGAGGGTGGCCACCCCGTGGCCGCCGACATCATCAAGGAGTCGCCCGACGGCGTCGACCTGTGGCCTGCCGCGCACTACGGCCGTTTCATGGTCAACCTGAAAGGGCTGCCTGTCACCGGCGCGGTCGGCATCATGAGTGAGAGCGGCCTCTTGCCCGGGTCGACGACGAACACCGCGCAATACACGCTCGGCGCCGTGGACGGCAAGCTGTCGTTCTCGTATTCGCAGCGCGTGCGTCCCTTCAAGAACGACGTCAGCACGCCGATGAAACGGATCGGCGGCAACTGGGAGCAGGCCTCGCAGATGCCAACGACACTGTGCACGGTCGCCGCGACGACCCAGACGATTCCCGCCGGCAAGTGGACGTGCGTCGAGTGGATGATCGATCGCACGAAGCCGGAGCTTCACGTGTGGCTCGACGGCGTTCCGCAAACGCAGCTCGACGTCAGCGGTGCGGCCGGCACGTGCTCGGCCGGGACGGCGCCGACCTGGACCGGTCCCGCGCACTTCACTGAGCTCGACCTCGGCTGGGAGATTAACGGCAACGATGCCGGGGGACGGGGCGCCCAGTTCGACATGTTCGCCATCGGCACGCAGCAGCTCGGCTGCGCGACGCCCTAGTCTGGTCACGCAGGAGCGAGCCCCCATTTCGGGAAAGATCGCCTATCAGCGCAAACATTACTGGCACTCTGCAAATCGGCGTCAGATGTAAAGCTTGGTTTGCGCAATTCCCGCGTTCATCCGAATATTTTGCGACGGAGTCGATTGCGGGCGGTAACCAAGTAGCTGGGTGTCCGAGTTCTAGCGTCTTTTACTGGGAGCGCAGCAATGCCGCATTTCCCTCGTGCAAGTTTCTCATGTTTGGCGCTGGGCGCGTTTGCCTTGTCGCTCACGGTTGGCTGCTCTTCAACGAGCGCGCCCACGACGACGCCGGGCGGCCCTGCCACACCGGCACCGGTCGGCACAACGCCGGTCAGCGCTGCTCCAGGCGGCGGTGGGGGCGGCACAGCGCCGGCAGTCGTGGGAACCGGCGGCGCCCCCGCAACTCCGACACCCCCGATGGCGACGGCCAGTTGCAACTACGACGCAACACTCGGCGCGCCCCCGCCCGCGTTCATCACGTCGTGCGCCAGCTGCCACGGCGCCACCGGCGAAGGCAAAGGCATCTACCCGGCCATTCGCAGCAACCCCAATATCGCCACCATCGTGCGCATGGGTCGCGTGAGCGAGAAGCTGACGGTCTCGACCGTCGAAGGCAAAACGATTCCGGCGCAAATGCCGGCGTTCAGCGAGGCGCACCTCAGCACCGAAGAGCTGGGCCAAATTCTGGCCTACCTGGGCTCGCCGCTCAATCCCGCGCCGGCCCAGACTCCGTACTGCCTGTCTCACCCAGAAGCGAGCTGGACCAAAGATCAAGTCGACGAGGCTTACACTCGCGGGCTCAAGGCGTGGCGCACCGCCGGCACGGTCGACGGCAACGCGTGCGTTTTCTGCCACGGCCCCGACGCCATGGAGTTTGCGGCGCTTGGCTATTCGGACGCGCAGCTTTATCGGCGCGCGTTCACGCACGTCACCCAGCAAGTCGCCGACGACGTCGTCGACATGGTGCACGCCCTGCGCGCTCGCTACAGCATCGTCAGCCCGCCCGATCCGGCCGTCGCTCGCCCGTTCCAACCGGGCGGCGAAGTGCTGCCGGGCGCCACGACCTCCGAACGTGACGCCGCCTTCGGGCAAGAGCTGGCGGACATGAAGCTTACGTTGATGGGCCCCCCCATCAACGACGCGGCCACGGCCAACAAGGCCTACGACGAGCTGAAGGCGGTCAACTTGCGGACCCTCAAGGTCGGCATCCCGATGAACCGCTACACCGAGGACATCTTCAACAACGCCGGCGCGACGCCGACGTGTCCCGACATTCACCTATGCGACGACCACGGCACCATGGCCGACTGGATCAGCGACGTGCCGGTCTTGGACGCCGCCTCGGCGACCAAGCTGCAGCCGCTGCAAGACGCCTACCTGGCCGATCCATCGCTCGACAATTTGAAGAAGATGCTGCTCGCCGCCCCGCGCGACGACGTGATGTGGTTCAAGAACAAGTATTTGGCAGTGCAGATGGCCAATTGGCTGTTCCGCCAGGAAGCCGGCGGCATGCCCATGCTCGATACGCTGCCGAAAACCCCGTTCCCGATCGACGGGGGCACGCTCTACAACTCGATCTGGATGGTGGGCGCCAACCTGCGCGACTTCATCCACAACGTGGGCGCCACGCTGCCCACGGGCGGCGGCAAGTTCTCCGTCCCGG
>Ga0307516_10004663_pt1 | contig 16798 bp, 15 predicted proteins | sample 19_EM_MG_FD_203310 | JGI IMG/M metagenome (GOLD analysis project Ga0307516, IMG submission 203310) | Populus trichocarpa ectomycorrhiza microbial communities from riparian zone in the Pacific Northwest, United States - 19_EM | ecosystem: Host-associated > Plants > Roots > Unclassified | place...
TTAGTAGAGATAATTGTGCATGTGTTTTTGTCTGGTGGGTTAGTGCAAAAGAGCTGCCAGATTTACAGAGTTAGAGGGCCTACAGTGTTTTATAGGTTTTTTGAATTATGTATTTTTTTTTTTCATCTTCCTTGATAGGAAAAAAGAAAAAAAAAAAAAAGAAACAGCTAAGATACATCAGAGTTTGCAATCACTAGGATCTTCCCGTGTAATACAGTTATCACCCTTAAACCTGGCCTAGAAGGCCATCGCATGAGCAGCTCTATTGTTAGCTCGACGAACATGATTAAGTACTGTTGCAACTTTCAAAAAAAAACTATATAATCCGTTGGTGATATGGTCGGTATATACTGACGGATGTATTCTATTAGTATATATCAACTATATAACCTATAGGTATTTTTTACCGGTATATACTGACAGAATAGAAGACGGAATTATTTCTGTCGGTAAAAATTACAGACGAAAACATTCTGAGTAGGCTTGAATGGAAGAACCAATTTGGCCACCTTACTCTGAACATCAATGGCAGAATTAAAGTTGAACTTCACCATCCCTGCCAGCCAGATGGTTGTGTCCATTTTGGATGAGCAGGAAGGTTAGTCTGCATAAGATTGCCATATAAAACCGGTCTGCTGGGTTAAGCCTGTTTACTTGGAATCTAGTCTGTATTAGGTTTTATGTTAAACCATGAATTAGTTAAATTTAGTCAACTTAACTAGTTAATATATAACATGATTGGTCCGGTTAAAACTTGAATGAGATTTGATTTGATTATTATTTTTATGATATATTTTTTTGTTTTTTGAAATGATGTTTAGATTGAATTGGGTTGATGCAATTAACTTATGATTCAAATTTTGGGTTTATGCAAAATAATTAATATCTTTTTATGAATTGAATTTTTAGTAAAATCTTTTACTTATTTAAAAAAAAAGAGTTATATGAAAGACGGAAAAAAAAGATTTAGTATTTTATAATTCATTAATTTAATGCGCAACCATTTACTTTGAACTATAATTTTTTTTTCAAATTTAATTTTATCTCAACAAATTGTTCATATAAAAACACGAAGCATCAAATCACTGCCTCTCAACAAATTTAATTTTATACGCCGCGGGCATTACCACCAGTTTTGAACTTTCAGGATATGTTCACATCTCCACCATGACGAGGAAGTATAGCCGTCAAGCTCAATTCATGAATCGACTCGGAAAAGGGCTCGGCACTTTAATTAAGATACCAGGTCAACTTTTGAATTATCGAGTTTATATGAGTTAATTGTTTTCAGTAAAACAATATTGTTTCAATTGAATTGGGTCAATCAGATTATTGCCAATAAAATTTTATCAATTTAATGTTTGATCTTATTCAATTCAAATCAGGTTTTAAGCTTTAAAATTTTGAACTCAATCTTATAAATTGAGTCAAGTTTAATAAATACTGTTATATCATTATCATCCAAAAACAATAAAAAAAATGTTTTGAAAATGTATTTAGGATGAACATATATATTTTGATATATTTTAATATATTAATGTCAAAATCATAAATTTTATATATTTTTTATTGTTTTAAAACTTGGACTGGTTCGATAGGTTGACTTAGCATCTGACCAACCCGAAGCCTAAACTAGTCTAGGTTGAAGAGAAAATAGAAAAACACTACAAGAATTCACAGTTTTACCAACGGACCCATTATGTCAGCGTGAGATAGACATTTTGTTGGTAAATTTTTTACCGACTAAATCCCCGACAGAAAGAGTTCGTCGGAATAGCTTTCGCCCGTAATTCCACATTCTATCAGGAAAAAAATAAATACCGAGGGTTTTACTGATGGAAAAATGCGTGCCAAAAAAATAATTCCCGTTGGACATATACTGACGGATATATTCCGTCGGTGATTGTGGCATATATAGTAAATATTTTTCAACTCTATGTGCAATACCGACGGACTATATCCGTTTGTATACACGTCGATAATTGTGGCATTTCAAGTAAATATTTTGTAACTCTCGGTAAAATACCGATGGAATGTTTCCGTCTATATACGCGTCGGTAATTGTGGTATTTTCAGTAAATATTTTGCAACTCTCGTAAAAATACCGATGTATTTGTTCCATCTGTGAAGATGTCGGTGATTGTGGCATTTCCTGTAAATATTTTGCAACTCTCGGTAAAATACCAACAAAATGATTTCGTTTATAAATCCGTCGGTGATGTGTATTAAATTTCTTTTTTAGAATAAATAATATAAAATAATATAAATTAATAGTAAAAAAACTAATTATGCGAATAATATTATATTATACATACAAAATATAAAAATAAAGTTAAATAATATTCATTACAAATTTAATATGTTTCAAAAATTTTCATTAAACTAGAACAATGGTGGAGTTGGAGGAGGACGAGACTGGTTGTTCTCGAGACCATACAGCCAAAAAGAATACCCACATGGATCACCCCTCTATGATGTAATGTTCATGACCGTTTGGTGGAATTCTTTATAATTCGCTGAGAGTTGCTTGTATTTTCCAGTGAGTCGAGCCGTGTGTTCCTACAAGGCCACGCACTCCTTAGATTGGGTGTTTGCTACTGATTGGGAGCTCCCAACGGTTGAGATACTATGGGCTGCCTGCAAGTTCTTGGTCGTAATGTTCGAGAGCTTGTACATCCGATTTTTATCGGGTCCACCAGATAATCCTACCTCTATTCACAAATCCGGATCGAAATCCAGATGGGTTGAAGGATCGTCCCCATATCTCTCCCTCAACCGGCTATTATAGGTCTCCTGAAAATGAAAATGAAATCATCATATTCAATTCAAGAAAAATAATACTTACAAAATAAAATGGTTGAACGACACAAAGTGTTGAGCGCGGTTGTCAATAAACTGTTGCATCCCTTTTTAGCGGTCATCACTCCGCACATGCGTCTCTACAAACAGCTCCATTGGGCTCGGCTCATGTCTAAGAGACGTAGCCTATAAGAAAAAAAATTAATTAATGATATATTTCATTTAAATTAATCTTAGCATCCATTTTGCATGTGCAGCAAACGGAACGGAGTCGAGCCATGAATTTATCGGTTCCGGTTGCCGGCACCGGACTGTGAGCATCATGTAATCCGCTCAGACATCACGTGCTCAATATATTGCAGCCATATATCCTCTAGGATGTATGATGGTTTGAAATCCCTTCAAACTGCCACGTTATTCCAGTCTTGGAGACCATTATCTCTAGCGTATTTTTTGGCTATTTATGTGCGTCATACTAAAAATCACGCAACCTACTTCCATAGTGACAAATTAGATTTAAAAACATAAATTTTTTATTAAAAAAATTGTATTGTTTTTTATGTTACCTGGTTGCCGCTTGATTTTCTCACACCCTCCTCACAGCATTGTCATGCGCGTTGTCCCACTCGAATTTGTGCTGTGTATAAATAATTTATTGAAAATAAAAATAATAATTTATTTACAATTGTAATGATAAATTATTAAAAATAAGCTAGAAATTAGAAATTAACACCAACCTGAAATCTTTGAAACCATGCATCGATATAAGGTCTCCATTCAGGATGTCGTCTGGAAACCTGACTCCATTGAAATAATAGAATCTCCATCGATGATTAACGTCAATGATATTGCTCAGGCATCCTCAATGTTTGTAAACTTGAAAATAAATTAAATTAATGAAATATTGATTAGTTGTTCATAAATTATGTTATAATTAAAAAAAAAACTAAAACCGAAACAAACTTACATTGAAAGGGCATCCTTCCAATTTGCCTCGTACTTGTGGGTGAATTGATTCCGCTATGAAGACACACCACCTCTACGCTGTGAAATTGCGCTAGAAGAGGTAGCATTGCAAGTCAGCGCAAGTGCCTCTTCTTGATTGGTACCTAAGGACATGTCATCCTCACTGCTAGAAGAACTAGTTGCGATCATATGTGAGCAACGAGCTGTTGATTTCATTCTACGCATCTACACAATTTTATACAAATAATTACATAATTAAATTCAATTATTAAAGAAAATTCGGCAGCACCTCCCCTATACTAGAGACTACCAAAAGTTTTCAAACCTGCAAATATTGACAATAGCCACAACCAATTGACCCTATGCAAAAATCTTATAAATAACCTAACATCTATACAAATAACAATTAAAATTAATGAAAATAATTAAACTCATATTATGCAATAATAGAGTAAAATTGAAATAAAACAACTAAATTTAATCCTAAATATTGAATTAACAATGAAAATAAATTCAAGAATAACAATTTAAATTCAACAAGATAATCAATTATTATGGCAATAAAAACAATAAAATAGACAACAAATGAAAAACAATTCGATAGCATCTCCCCTATACTAGAGACTATCCAAAGTTTTCAAACATGTGACAATAGCCATAACTAATTGACCCCATGCAAAAATCTTATATATAACCTGATATGTATACAAATAACAATTAAAATTAATGAAAATAATTAAACACATATTATGCACTAATAGAGTAAAATTGAGATAAAACAACTAAATTTAATCCTAAATATTGAATTAACAATGAAAATAAATTCAAGAATAACAATTTAAATTCAACAAGATAATCAATTATTATGGCAATAAATAAAATAAAATAGGCAACAAATTAAAAAACAAAAACTATAGACTTTAGGAATGAAAAATGCTTACCTTAAAAGTGTGTTTATTTCTAGAATTTATCTATATACAATACAAAAAAAAATGTTAATAAAACAGAGAAAAGATGAAAAAAAAATAAAATCATTACCTACATTGAATCACAATACATACCTTTTAATTTATTGAAGATGAAAATAGAACCACAAATACAGATTAAAGGAAAGGAAAAAAAAAATAAAGAGATTTAGAGATTCTCAAGCTGAAGAAATGAAGAAGAGGAAAAATGAACTGAATGGGAGGTCACTGGGTTTTATAGCACAATTTTACTGACAAACTCACAGACGGTTATTGAAATAATATTACATTTAATTATTTCGTCAGTGAAATGTCAAAATTCCGTTGGTAAATTTTGAATTTCACACTAATTTTTTTTTAATTACCCTTCATAAATTTTTGAAGTCTGTCAATAAAAGCACGTTGTCAGAGATGCATTAATACCCACCCTTTGGAATTTGCATTGTCTGTCAGTGAGTCTATCGGTAATTGTGTTTGCCAACAAACAAACATCGATGGATAGTATCCGTTTGCATACGCGTCGATGATTGTGGCATTTCAAGTAAATATTTTGCAACTCTTGGTAAATTACCGACATAATTTTTCTATTTGTGTACACGTTGGTGATTATGGCATTTCAAGTAAATATTTTGCAACTCTCGGTAAAATACCAACAGATTGGTTCCATCTGTGATGACGTCGGAATTGTGGCATTTCCAGTAAATATTTTTTAACTCTGTAAAATACCGACCTATTAGAAATCCGTCGGTATGGACATCGGTGAGAGTGCACTGTGCATGAAAGATTTTGTTTGTGTTGCCTATTTTCCCTCTTGCAAACACTTAAATTACAAACTACCCCTACAAAATAATAACAACTGTTAACAATTATAAAATAAATATTTTGTGTTACAAAATATCATCCATAATATTACATTATAAAAAAAATGCTTTGCACGAAGTCGGCTTGATGATGATAGTTAGTCAGAATTTTATCCTTCTTGGTCGTCAATTGAATAGTCATTAGCTCCATCACAATCTTCAATATAGATATCATCATCATCATCTTCATCGATATTTGGTTGTCTGCTAGAGCTCAGAACACCATTCAACTCCTCTACGTCAACATCAACAAGACTATCATCTTCAACATGAAAATTTGAATTTTCTTCTAACTCGATATGGCTCAACCAACTCACTAACTTGAAAGACCTCACACACTTTTGTCTTCGTTCTCATCCTAAACAACCTTGACACGACCCTTGGGTTTCATTTTTAAAACAGATAACCAATCAACTCTTGATCGGTCCTTTCTTAAGGAAGGGGTGTATGTATAATAAACTTGTTGACATTGATTTGTGAAAACAAACACATCGTTTACGTTGCGGAGTCTAGCTTTTGAGTTGATTTCAAACAAACCATAATAAGGATCTACTATGATTCCTCTGTTAGTGGTGTCATACCACTAGCATTTGAATAAAAACACTCTATTCTGCTTTCTATGGTATTGCAATTCGACGACCTCTTCTAATTTACCATAATAGTTAACTTCAAACTCATTACAAGTCGATTCCTTAACACAAACACCGTTGTTGTATGTCTTTCTTCCATTTCCATATTCTTCAATATGGAACACATATCCATTGACAAAATACACGTTGTAGCACTTAACTTTTTTTTTCCAGGGCCCAGGCTTAGTGAAGACACTAACATAACAACACTCCTTCCCATTTGATAAACCTTGTATAAAATTGTTCATCTTGTAATTGAAAGATTTGGGATTCGATCAGCTATGAGTTATTGGACAGTAAATATTGTTGATGCCTATAAGGTTATTCCAAATTATATGAGTGTATGATATTACAATATATAAATAGTATATTCTTAACGAAGTTTAAATAGTATATATACTTACTGAATAAAAGGTCTCATCTCATCACAGTTAAATAGAACATAATTGTGTGCTTGTCTAAACTCTATTTCAGACAAATATCTTCCGCTTATGGTATTTTTAGGTGTCGGTCGTCCAGAATTGGAGAATATTGACAAGTTACCACTTGAAGGCATTTCACTACCATCATCATGCCATGGAATGCGATTGATTCTCGTTCTCAAATGAGGTTCGAATAGTACGAGATAAATGTTGAGATCTCCTCAACAATATAGGCCTCACATATCGAAGCTTCAACATGCGCCTTGTTCTTAATTTTTTTTTTAAATTGAACAAGTACCTGTATGGAATTAAACAAAAATTTTCAATTAAAAAAACAATAAAAAAAACTTTTAATTATAAATTACATTGCAACTGTAATATCTAATCTCTCAAATGGATACATCCATCTATACTGGACCGGTCCTCCAACTTTTACCTTATACGGTAAATGTATGGGTAGATGCTCCATCAAGTCAAAAAATGATGGAGGGAATATCATCTCAAGTTTATATATTGTCTTGATGATATTCGTTTCAAGCCTTTCAATATAATCAACATTCAACTTGCTGGAGCATATATCTCTAAACAAATGATTGATCTCCATGAGTGCATCTCATATCTCATTTGGCAATAAATCACGAAAAGCTAATGGAATGAGTGTTTGCATAAACACGTGGCAGTCATGACTCTTCATTCCATATAATCTACATTGCTCTATATTAACTAGCCTTGATATGTTCGATGCATGTCCATCAGGAAAACTCAGACTCTTAAGCCATTTGTAGACTAATAGTTGTGCGTTTTTCTCTAACACGAAGCTTGCTCTGGGTTTTGCGACCTGTGACCCATCAACAACCAACTTTATATTTTTACGGTTATAAAATAATGCCAAATCCAATCTAGCCTTGATGTTGTCCATTTTCTTCCCTTTCACATCCATGATTGTTTTGAAAATATTCTCAAACACGTTCTTTTTGATATGCATGGCGTCAAGGTTATGGCGGAGGAGATTGGTCTTCCAATAAAAAAGCTACCAAAAAATACTTCACTTTACCCAATTGTATGTCAAACCAAAACCAGGAAACTTCTGCTTACCTGATTGGAAACCAAACACAATGTCACCGTACTCTGACACAGTATCATGCAATTCTTCACCAGAAAGACACAGGGGTGCAACATCCTTTTCAACTCTGCTAACAAAGAAATCCTTTCTGTTCTTTTCATACCTATGATTCATTAGCAAGAAACAACGATGATAGTAAAAAAAAGAAGCTTTACCTTTGTTTGTTAACGTGAATGCCTTGTTATTTTCCATGAAGTATAGAAATGCTAGTTTTCCATGCGTGCTCCAACCAAAAACCATTCCAGGAGCTGGGAAATCATTGATAGTCCACATCAATGCCGCTCTCATAAAAAATTATGTTTCCTCATTATATCATAAGTCAAAGTTCCGAAGGACCACAACTGTGTCAACTAATCAATTTACGGTCGAAGACAAATATCTTTATTCTGGCCCGAACTGCTTGGACCTGGTATGATCATAGATAAAAACATGAACTTCAGCCTCATACACATCCCTGGTGGCATGTTATAAACCATCAGTATGACTGGCCAACAAGAATAAGGAGTAGTAAATGACCCAAATGGGTTGAATCCGTCTATATACAACCCAAGACGCACGTTCTTTGATTCATCTAAAAAGTGACAATGCACACTACTTAAATATTTCCATGCTTCATCATCAGAAGGATGCGCCATCACTCCATCAACCGCATTATGTGATTGGTACCATGTTATGTGCTCAATAGTCCTTGGTGACATGAATAACCTCTGCAATCTAGGTGTGATTAGGAAGTATCCAAACTTCTTATATGCCATGAGAGTTTTTCCCTTGCCAGTTCTGGGTTTGTAATGGGAATGCCCAGGTGTCATGCACTCGGTCAACTCAACATTTTCAAGGTAGTATAACATGCAGAAGTTAGGGCACATGTCAATTTTCTGGTATCTTAAATTAAGGGGTTTCATCATGGACTTTGCAGCATATAAGTTCTCTTTCAGCCTATTCCCTTCAGGCAAAATTCTTCTCACCCATTCAATAATTTTGTCATAACTGGCCTCGCTCAACCCGTGATTTGACTTGATGGTGAACACATGTGCTACAACTGATAATTTACTGTGGTTCATGCAGCCATCCCATAATGGTTTGCTAGAATCTTTCAACAGATCAAAAAACCTTGTTGCATTTGCATTAGGTTCTTTTTCTATGATTGGACATTAACTGACATTACCTTGATTCATTCTTATTGCATTCATAACCATATTCTTGTAAGGATTACTGTTGTCATTTGCAACTCCATGTACGTTGCTAGCACTAGAAGTTGACCTAACCACCCTTTCTCACATGCTCTCATTACAAACAAATAGTTCTCCGTGTGCATATCAACACAGGCAATCCTCCATAAACCCTTTGTGTAGAAGATGCATCATTACAACATCTTGATGCAAATACTTTTTATTTTGACACTTCCTGTATAGACACCTAATATCGCCTCTAGTAAAATTTCTTGGAATAAATGTTGCGAAATTAATAAAACCACGAACCCCATTACAATAATCTATCCTCCGCAATCCTTGTGGTAATCTCAATACATTCATGAACGATCATCCATGACTTCTATCGAACCTCTATAAAATTATGATGACAACATGTATTAATTAACTATGTTAGATAAATAAATTTGCAAAAATTTGGTTTATCTCAAGATTATCCAACAAACTAATTAGAACTTCTCATAAATATTCATTATCAATTATCAACGTTCATACAAATTTATATATATAAATTTACAGAAATTACAACTCTGCAATAGCATTTGTCATAACCCAATTCTAGGTTATTCCCAAAAACTTACTTTTTTTCAAAAAATAAAAATAAAATAAAAGCTGGCAATGTGGAGAAAGCAAATCAAGGAGGACTACAAAAATATGAAAAAATCAAGCTTCAATTTTTGGACAAAATTAAAGACCTAATTGTCCCCTAGTTTGCCCAAAAATGAAGAAAGAAAAAAATAACTGATATGGTGATGCTAATCCAAGTGAAGAAAGAAAAAAACAAATAAAGAGCCCAAACCCAATACTGGGGGGCACGACAAACCATTTTGGAAAGAAATTTCAAAGACAAAAGGTCAGGAAACAAGCACTGATGTTCTTTAGTTTTAAAATCCCTTAAACACCTTTTGAACTGCAAATATCCTATTCTTCATAACCAAGAGCCCAAGCCTACATTACATGCCTAATCAAGCCTTTTCTGATTAGAGACAAGCAATCTGGATATGTGGGCCATGCTTTCCCTTGCGAACCAAATCATTATTCACGCAAATAAAATGAATGCTTTGGAATCGGTTCTCTATAACCCTTAAATTAAAGTTTGAACCTCTTGACCAACAAAATATCACTTCATATTTTCACCAAAAGCAAAACAAAAGTTTTTATCACTTCTGAAAACATGTCTATAGGAATCACTTGAATTTCTTCAGAATGAGTTTGCTTTAAATCAATATCGAAATGATTTATGTGTCTGGAATAGCTTTGAAATTCCAAAATTTATACATGAAAACAACTCCTTGTCAAACCTTCTATCATATAGTCTCATACCCAAAGAAAACCCAATTTGAACACTTGAGGGGCATGATCAAGCTGGGGGGCAATCCAAAAACGCATAATAAGACTGGCTCTATGATTCTCTTTCTAAGAAAACAAAATGTTGGGTAGAGTTGATGACCCTTGAGATAATGGTTGGAGGATAAAGAAGTACGATGATATCAAACCCTTCCCAGAGGTCAAGATCACAAAATATGACTCGAGTAAACAAAGAGCAAAAAGGCCATCGAAGTTTGCGATCAAGACTCAAACTTTTGAGAAAAGAAAGACTCCATGAAGAAAAAAAGGACATATATTTCTCAGGTAAGTATACGTGCATATTAATCATAATGCATTGTTTTCAACATTAATAAGTCGGTGTTTTACCATCAATTGTTGGGTAGTGTGTTTTCTAACCCTACCTTTTTTCCGAGTGTGCCTTTGAGCCTTTATTTCTTTTTTAGTGCGCTTTCGAGCCCTCACTTCCTTTTGAGTGCATCTTTGAGCCCTCACTTCCTTTTGAGCATGCTTTTGGGCCCTCATATCCTTTCAAGGGCGCTTTTGAGCTCTCATCTCCTTGGGTAGTGGGTTTTCTAACCCTATCTCCTTTCGAGTGCAACTTTGAGCCTTCACTTCCTTTTAGGTAGTGTGTTTTCTAACCCTACCTCCTTTCAAGTGCGTCTTTGAACCCTCACCGTCCTTTTTCTAGGGAGGTCACCCATTATAATGAGACCAATTCTCCATGTTTTCTTACTTGGGCAGGTCACCTATTACAATGAGACCATTCCTTCACCTAGATAGGTCACCCATTACAATGAGACCACTCTTCCTTTTTTCCCCTTGGGTAGGTCACCCATTACAATGAGACAATTTATTTTTCTGGTTAGGTCACCCATTACAATGCGACCATTCTTTATGCTTTTTTTATCTGGGTTGGTCACCCATTACAATGAGACCATTCTTTCACCTGGGTAGGTCACCCATTACAATGAGATCACTCTTTTTTTTCTACTTGGGTAGGTCACTCATTACAATGAGACCATCTCAAAAACTCTTTTTCATTTTTTTCCTTAGGCAGGTCACCCATGATAATTTGATCATTTTAAAATCTTTCAAATTTCAAAAGACAAGTCTTCCAATTTTTACTCTGAGTGTGCTTTCCAGCCCTCAAAATATTCATCATTTCTTAATATGGTGAGCCCATCATCATCTCATTCTTATTTTTTTTCTTCACAACACTTACTATCTAAAGTCTCTTACAAGACTTCCTATCGTAAGCATTGTAAAGAGGGGGACAACTGTCATAACCCAATTCTGGGTTATTCCCAAAAACTTACTTTTAAAAAAAAATAAAAATGAAAAAATAAAATAAAAGCTGGCAATGTGGAGAAAGCATATCAAAGCGGACTATAAAAATATGGAAAAATCAAGGTGCATTTTTTGGACGAAATTAAAGACCTAATTGTCCCCCAGTCTAGCCAAAAATGGAGAAACAATGCAAATTCAAAGTCAAATTAAATTATCATTGGATGAATTTGCATAAGAATTAAGTTCAAGGACATAATTAATTTTTTAATAGGCCAATTTGATTTAATCATGGGCCAAATTAAATTTTCATTATGTTTAAGAATTAATTTGGGTCCAATTGAAGGATTTAATTAAGTGCAAGGAATTAATTATACTTTAAATGGGTCAAATTAATTTAATTAGCAGCTTAATTGGTGAAAAATTAAGTTTGGGAGCCCAATTTGGGCTTAATTAAGGAGATTAGAATTTTAAGAGATCAAATTTAATTTTTACCAAGTTAAATAATTGAAATCAAGGGCAAAATTGCAAGAAAATTGAAGTTTCGGGGTCAATTAGGGGTTAAATTAAAGAAATTTGCAGTCAATGACCATTTTGCAAAAGGCGGCAGACTATGAGGGCTCAATTGACACAAACCGGGGGTAAAATTGAAGAAATTGAAAGTTTTATGGTCAATTAGGGGTTAAATTGCATAAATCTAAAACCAGTTACCAAAATGCAAAAGGCACGTAACTTCATGTTTACGATTGATGTTTATCCTGGGACTCAATTGCATAACATTAAACATTTGAAACCGATCATAGGTGTACAAGAGACAAATTAGAAATCAAGGGACCGAAATGAACTTTACCAAAACGACACTGTTTTGGTTACTGTTCATTTTTTTCTTCAAATTTCTCTGAAAAGGTTATTTGGGTTACCTATTTTGTAGGTGCATTTAATGCCTGTATCCTTCACCAAATTTGACAAAACTTGCACGCAAGTGATCACCTAACATCCCTCTACCTCTGGGTATCGTCTGTTTAGACCGAATGACAACACAGCGGCTCCAGCGCAGGCCTAAAGAGGCCAACTCAGGCAGCATGTAGGTGCAGATTTGACAGTGCACCATGACTACTTTGAGCCAACGATTGGGATCTTTCCCAACTGAATCAAGGGCTAAATGTTTTCCCCAATGTAGACAAGATTGTTCTCTTCCACCACCTATAAATAGTGGTGGATTTCATGGCCTGAGAGAGAAGAGATTGGTATCCAAAGTTAGGAAAAAATTATCCTTTTCAGGTTCCCAACAGCTGCTCCTCTCTCTCCACCGTGGCCTTCAGCCACCACCATCCATCACCACCATTCCAGCCACCTACTAAAGCCACCACCAACCAAACCGCAGTACAATAAAAAATTCAAAAAATATGTATTAGCATGCATGTTGGCTTTAATAACTAGTTTATTAAAGTCACGAGAACTAAGCCAATATTTCAAAAACACCCAAAAAATATTTTTTTCTTTTAATATTTAGGATTATAAATTTATACATAAAACGTACTCCTGATATTAAAAAGGTAGTTTTTTTATTGACATTAGAACGGTTAGGTTTTAACCCGATAAGATAAGGACCTCCTTATCGAGGAGAACTTTTCTTAAACCATAAACAGACCAATAATTAGAAAACATGACAAGACCTTAGATTTTTATCAGATAATAAAACAATGCAGCTTACCTTAGGTAAGGCATATTTGGGGTTCTAATACCTTTTCTTTACGCAACCAGTCTCCGTACCCGATCTCTAAGACCAGTTAGGGTTCTAGTGACCAAAATACTAGGTGGTGACTCTCATTCCCTTTTTTCATAGAAAAAGACAAGAATTCCTTGTCCCCCATATTTTTCAGATAGACACTCGACACCTGAGGGTGGTGGATGATCGCCGCGACGCCGCACACGTGCGACAACATTGATAAAAAAAAAAACGGACCCGTTAAACAAACTATTAATTATTTCATCACAACACATGCAATTCAGTAATTCAACAAAGTTTCAATAATTTACAAATAAATACAATTTTTTAAAATATAAAACAAACCATAACAAGTACAAAATTAATTATACATTCATATTACAAGTTTGTTTGTAATAATGAGTTTAAAACATGTATATACACTAACAAAATACATATACTAAAAAAACAATAAAAAACAATAAAATTGACATTTAAATGTTAAAATTAAAAAAGTTAGATTTACTTAAAAATGATAAAATCCATAATAAATCAGAACATGGATGATATGACAACAAAACTTAAAGAAATATGACTTGTGTTAAGAAGAGGGGGATATTTTAAGGGGGGTGGTTGTCTGCAGTTTGGAAGGGGAGAGTTGGGATGGGGAAGAAGAAGAAGGAGAAATAGGGGAGGAGAGGGTCAGCTAAGTGGTGATATATCCAAGTTTGCCGATGGAATTACCGACGAAACCATTCTGTCGGTATATCCATTCGTAATTTGTTGGTACAGTGAAAAGAGTCACGTCACTGTACGGAGATCTAGTTTTAAATCCATCGGCAATTGCATCAGTAAAATCACCCACAAAAACTCCAACGTCAGCGAACTACTTTATTTTTCAAAATTCTATAAATTCAGTTTGCAATTCAGTCGGTATATACCGACGAATTGCGTCCATCGGTATATACCGATTGAATTGCAGACGGAATTTAGGCCATCGGTGATTAATACCAACAGAAAGATGCTATCGGTATATACCGACATAATGACCGACAGAATATACGCTGTCTGTAATGATTACCGAAAAAATATTTCTGTCAGTAAGTCTGTTGGTTTTTGCCGAATTTCTAGTAGTGAAAAAAACCTCGGCTGACTCGATAACGTGATCAAAACCTAATTATTAACCCATTAATACTTTTGAAAAAACAACATCGTTTTGATTTTTTAAAAAGTTAAAGTCAATCCTCCTGATGCGTGATGAGGGCTCAACCCTTGTTTAAATTTTAAAACTATGATTTGTTTTTTCATTTTAAATATATTCTTACAAAAACATGTACATCGTATTTCTAAATATGAGATCGGTCAAGTGAGGTAGAGATCGTCACACTTCATGTCTCCAATGGGAACAGCCTCGTATCAATACTTCGGTAGAAACAATTGGTATAGAAGGAAGTTGACTGATGCCAACTTTTGAGTTGTTTTTATTATATAGCTTCATCATATCCTTTCTATTCAAATTAAGCTCACAGGACACCGAGGAGAATGCATACTGCATTAAGAAAAAGAGGGAAGAAACTTGAAAGCAAAAACGATAATATAATATTAATTAGAGAATAATATAAATTATATTTTAAAATTTTATCTAATAGCTTAAACTATTAGATTAAGATGATTTTTTGATATGGTATCAGAGCCTTGATAATTAAATAGTTACAAATTCAAATCCCACTATCTCTATTTATTTGATAAAAATCAATCCCAAGATAATGTAGGTCTGTGCAAGTTTCAAATCCAAAATTTTTTATTTAAAGTGTATTAGAGAATAATATATATCATATAATGGGACCTCATCTAACAGTTGAAACTATTAGATTAAGATGATTTTTTGATATTAATTACACAGCTATTGTAGTTGAATATTAGGAAAACATATACAATACTTCTCATACATGACATTGATTGCTAAGCAAATTATTTAACAGAATTCTATTCTGAGTTATCTATTGTATCAACATTATTATATCCGAGCGAGTTTGGAAATGCGGTTGCACCGAGCAGTATCGTTTTTCCAAATAGTGCAATCACCGTTCCAAACGGCTCTAGATAGGGTATAAGGGTGGAATAACTACCGGTGGAGGGGGGAAGGACTCTTTTCGTAGCTACAGCTTATAGGCCAAACTCTTCAAAGACCATGTGGGGGAAGATCCTCTACATCGACCCAAACATCTTGCCCCATCAAGATCATCACTTTTCGTTGAGCTCTAACCTTGTACCTCCTGACCATGTCATTAGCTTCATCTCTCTCCATGAAGAAGACAACCCTGTCTTCGGGAGCAAGGCCTTTCTGCTCTACAAAACGATGCCAAGAAGAGCGTAGAAGAACGGGTTTTGGGTATGCTCCAGTCAGACGGGTTGACAAGCAAAACCTCCATGCATTATCAGCAGCATCGACTGCTTCAAAATTCATCATATGGACTCCTTCAGAAAATGGAAAAGCCTCAAGGACATGGGTTGGAACTGAAAGAGTATGGCTTATATGGGTTGGTTTTAGTTTCTTCGTGAAGAGATGTACTTGTTCCATTCCTTTGCAGGAGATACAAGAGTTTCTGTGAAGACAGAAAGTTAGGGTGGGAGCAGAGATTAACTATACTAAGAAACAAACTCAGAGACTGAGAGCGGGGGGGGGGGGTGCATGGCATAAAAGAAAAAAATAAACGAACTTACAAAGATTTGGGCAAAAAATATATTTAATCAGTGTAATTATTCCTAATAAATTTAGGAATAAAATCAAGTATTTATTTAATCCTTATCCTTAATCGAGTCATTAATAAATATATGATATGTGGTTATCACTATTAAAAAATAAATGAAAATTTTATAAACATAGCTAAAAAACCATAATTTAACCCTAATTTAATTTAAACATAAAATTTGTCATAATAAAATAGAAGCTTGAATTCAAGAAAATCTTTTGAAGGCAAACCCAATTGAGTTATAGATTCATGGGAGATTTATAAAAAGTTAACTATGATTTTAATGGCTGATAATGTAATAGCCTGGCCCAACCTGCTGTATATTGTTCATTTTAGGCCTAACCGTCCTCACGGTTTTGTTTCTGGTGACGTGAGCTCACTTCTGAGCCTGACGCCCTAAAACACGTACAACAGGTTAGTGTCTAGCACTACTAATAAGGTCAGCTATCAACTTCTCACCCGCCAATATAGGATATTACAATCCACTCCCCTTAAAGAACCCGACGACCCCGTCAGCACTACTAGATAGCCAGTGAGGCCGACTCTGATATTAAATGTAATAGACTGGCCCAACTTGTCATATATTGTCCGTTTTGGACCTTACCGTCCTCACGGTTTTGTTCTAGTGACGCGAACTTACATCTGAATCTGACACTCCAAAACGCGTACAACAAGTTAGTGACCAGCACTACTAATAAAGCTAACTAGAAACTCATTACCTGTTGATATGACATATTACAGGTAAATTCAAC
>Ga0307516_10004664_pt1 | contig 16797 bp, 14 predicted proteins | sample 19_EM_MG_FD_203310 | JGI IMG/M metagenome (GOLD analysis project Ga0307516, IMG submission 203310) | Populus trichocarpa ectomycorrhiza microbial communities from riparian zone in the Pacific Northwest, United States - 19_EM | ecosystem: Host-associated > Plants > Roots > Unclassified | place...
CATACACAAACCCCCCCCCCCAAGCACCGCCCCCCCCCCCCCCCCCCCCCCCCCCCCCGTCGGGAGCGGATCGTGCCGACAACTCCCCGTCTTCTCGGGCCACGCCCCCATGTTTATCTCCGCCAGTTGATAGGTCTGGGCTTGGTTTTTTATTTTCTTTTATTTTTTTCTTGCGTTAATAAGCCCGTCCAGGTAGTTGGTTATCGCCCCAACTATTTTTTTATTTTATTTTCATTACTCGCATATACATGGAGCCCTGTGAGGAGCACGGCGAGCCTGGAGCCGAGTCCGGGATTGAAGGGACGGAGGAATCTAGCCCTCTCCGAGGGGGGCCCGAGGGGCCGTAAACCTCAGCGGGGGCTGTAAAGTTGAGTTGCATTGAGGTTATTAACCCAAGAGAACAAGCTGCAAGTTCTATGGGTTTGAGGACTCCAACACGTGGAGAATTCTCTCCCCCTGGTCCCTTTTCATTTCCAAGTCTTTGGCTGGGACTGGTGTGGGATGTTGAGAAATACAAACTCCTGGAATAGTTTAGGACTTGTCCACGTCCGGATGTATTATGTATGGTCCTAGAATAAAGGATCTAGTAGCTCTCCCACTAACCCTCCTGCCGGGGAGGAGCGATCGCTGTTCCTCCCTACGCCCTCGTTCATGGCGTCTGCGGACGGGAAACCCGGAGAAAATGTGGCGTCGCCATAGTCTAGATAGGCTTAATGCGAGTACGAATAACCCCCCCCCCAATCAATCCTCAGCACGTGGCAGGCAGGTCCATGTACACCACACATATTTTCCGCATCCCCAGGCCGCCCCAAGGCAAAGACGGCCAACTCGAATCAATCTTCTTCCTTTTCCCACGTACGCATGCAGAGCGAGTTTTATGCCTTCTCGGGCCTAGAGCTACCGCCCCATGGCTTGCAACTTCGTGGGGCGCGAGGGGTGGCGGGGGGCCGGTCGAAGCGGGGTGACACTTTGGTAGTTATTCGCGAGTGATACTGAGTGTCGCAGCGGAGAAGAAAGCAGCAGCCAAAACATAAAACTCTCTCGCCAAAGTCGCACCGAGATAGCTTAGCTGGAGAACATCGTACGTAAGTAGGATGGATCGAGTGTGCTGGTTGTTCCCTGCATACTATATCGGCATCGCTCGGGGGGCGGGTGGGTTGATGGATCGTCATCTTCGTCATCATCATCCTCCGCCCGGACGTACGGCAGAAAGGGTAGAGACGTGCGCGGAGACGGCGTCGAAATGGAAACACTCCCGCACAGCCGAGCACGCGGACGGATTGACACGATCGATTCGGAGCAGCAGCGCAGATGCACCGGTATCGCGACACGGCAGCCATCCCAGCCCAGCAAGCAAGCAAGCAACAAAAAAAAAAAAGAGAACTCTCGCACACTGTCAGACAGATATGACACCCTTTCAGCAACGGCCTAGATCTTCTCGCCCCAGTGTTCCGGCGTCGTCTCGCGCTGCGCCCACCGTCTGCGGCCCTGCCTGCGCTCCGCCGCGGTCCGCCGCTCGAGCTCCCCGAGCACCTGCTCGACCGTCTTCCAGTAGATCGCCCTGAGCGCGCGCTCCGCGCCGCCGGGCAGAATCCCCCAGTACGTGCGGCGGTGCACCACTACCCAGCGTTCCTCGTCCACCGCACTGATGATGTACACCGCCAGCGGAGTGACCGTCACCTGCAGTGCACGCAGCTCCGGGTATAAGTACGCGAAGTTTGCTGTCGTCGTCGTCGTCGCCGTCCTCACGAGCGGTTAGCGGTTGCGCGGGCTGAGAGGAGGGGAGATGGGGGGCGAAACCGAGCGTCTGCGTTTGGTAGAAGTCCATGCTACGGGTCGGGCGGCACAGAGAGAGGTCACGAAAGTGCATCGTGGTGGACGTGGAGGGGGGGGGGCTATGTGTGTCGGTATGCGTGCGTGGGGGGGAAGGAGAAAGTGGATGGCCAAGGGAGACGGGAAGAGTTCGTAGAGGTTGCCGTGATGTTGTGTTTGAGCGGGAGGGGGAAGGAATGGAGGGTGGTTCTGGTGGCAGAGGATGCGATGAGCACAACTGGTCACCCGATTTCCCCGATACGGACAGGAATACTCATCGGATATCACAGAATCTGTTCACCACGTTATAAAAAAAAATAGGGCTATCGATTTCAATTGCACGCGAACAGCCATCGCCTCTCACACCATCTTCGAGTAAAGTATACTGGAACATTTCAACAGTATGTACTCCCAGTGGATATATCATTATGTATCGATCACAAACATGCGTCTATAACCGCTTTCCTGCCAAAATAAAATCCAAGAGGCGGAAAAAGCAAATCGCCATCATTATTTCACATAATACCATCTCTCGTGGACATGGACAGTCGTCCGCTACCCCTCCCTTGAAAACTCGAAATCCGCCTCGGAGATGCCACTGCGATCACACATCCCCCGCCAGACGCCTCCCCGTCTCCACAGCTCACCAGGCGCACCAACCTCGACGACCTGTCCGGCATCCATGACCACGATCATGTCGTATCCCACTACCGTTCGCAATCGGTGCGCAATGCACACCAGCGTCCTGCCCTTGAATCCCTCCTTCATGCTCCGCTGAATGATCCTGTCCGTCTCGATGTCGACACTGCTCGTGGCCTCGTCCGCGACAACTACGCGGCTGTTCCTGACGAGGGCTCGTGCGAGCGCGATCTGCTGCCTCTGTCCGAGCGAGAAATTGAACCCCTCTTCGTCGACCGTCGATTCCAGGGTGATCGTGGAGTCGAGGGAGCTCGACCGCAAGGCGGCGTGCAGCTCCTCGTCCTTGTAGGTGTGAAACGGATCGAGATTGCTGCGGATCGTGCCCCGGAAGAGTGTGGGATCCTGGGGGATGATTGAGAGTTTGCTGCGGAGGAGGGCGAGTCCGAGCGTGGAGATGTCGACGCCGTCGATGGCAATGGTACCCTCGGCTAGTTCGACCAGGCGGAAGAGCGCCGACGTGATGGAGCTTTTGCCGGCACCGGTGCGGCCGACAACCCCTACTCGGCTGCCGCCCGGGATGGTGAGGGTCAGGTCCTTCAGCACCAATGGGAGACCTTCACGGTAGCGCATGCCTACCCCCTTGAACTCCACCGTGCCCGCCTCCGGCCAAGAGGATGGAACCTGTGCATTTGTGCGCAGCGGTGCCTCCTCGGGCAGCGAGGAGCCGTAGAAGTGGATCCGCTCGGTCGCGTTCATCGCGTTCTCCACCTCCGCCCACTGCCGGATCATCCACTGCAGCATCAAGATGATCATAAGGATGTAGCTGAGCACAACACCAGCGATGGACGGGTCAATGCTGAAGCGCGAGGTGACGACCAGGATGGCGGTGGTGAACACTAGTAGGTTTCCGATCACGTCGAGCCGTATCGAGAGCCAGCGCTGATTGGCAAAGGTGATGAAATACGCGCCGTTCATCTCGTCCACTGCCTTGTGTAGCACGTTCTTGAACCGGTCCTCCAGGCCGTACGCGCGGATCGACGCCACGCCCGTGAGGGCCTCGCCGAACCTGGCAAACACATGAGAACGCAGGACTGCTTCGTGGCGCTTAACTTCGCGGGCCGAGGAGCGGTAGTAGGAGGTAGCGACGAGGAAGGTTATCGAGAGGGGGAAGAGCGCGATGGCGAAGTAAGGGAAGTAGACGATGATCAGGATGAAGACGGACGAGATGATGGACAGAGTGAGCAAGAACATGCGGAGGGCATCTGTCAGCATGTTGTCCATCACATCCACATCCTTGGAGAACCGGTTAACCATGCGGCCGATGGGCGTCGTATCAAAGAAGCTCCTGTGAACGGGTCAGCAAGCGCCCGGACATATCCGGTAAGAAACATACATCGGGGCACGCAGGGTCGACTTCATAGCCTTTTGCATAAGAACACGACTGGATTTGGTGCCGGCGAGGGCGATACCGAATGCGAAAGCAAACATCAGGATAGTCTGCATAGAACCGAGAGCCGCGAAGATTCCGATCTGTGTGGACACAAGTTAGCACAACTGATGGAAACTGTGGAGAATGGGAACCAACATAAACACCGTTTGGGAGGCTGTACTGATCGCTCGTCCAGTATCCTAGCCAAAGCGTCGACCAGATATTGGATACTTGCATCCCGAGCAGTAAGATGATAAGGGCAGGCACGACGAGTATGGTGCCGGATGCTTTGATGTATGCTTCGTAGACCTTCCACGAAACATTGCTGACCGCTCGTTCCTCGGTCTGCATTAGCGCTTTCGCCACGGCAGGCGTCTTCCTCTTCAATTTGGCCTCGGCTGCGGCAACTTCATCCTCTTCCTCCAAAATCTCATCCCCATCGGTCGCTTTGTTGGTAATTTCCTCCTCTTTGCTCTCCTGTGCAATCTCCCTCATCATCGCGGCGAAGCCGGGACTGTTCTGCATGAGCTCGTTGTAAGTGCCGATAGCTTGGATCTTGCCCTCCTCCATCCACAAGACTCTGTCCACCTTGTCGAGTACATGGAGTTGATGCGTTGCCAAAATCCTGCACTTACCCTTGAGGAGACCACAGATGGCCTTGTCGAAAAGACGCTTTCCGACATGTGCGTCGACAGCCGAGAGTGGGTCATCCATCAATACGATGTCGGCGTTGAAATAGATGGCGCGGGCAATATTGAGCCGCTGCTTCTGTCCACCCGAGACAGTGATACCCCGCTCTCCAATCTCAGTCCTGTCTCCGTCCGGCAACATATCCAAGTCCCGCTGAAGCGCACAAGCCTCCACCACCGCAGCATACCATTCCGGGTCGTAATCCTTGCCGAAGACGATATTCTCGCGGACCGTAGCATTTTGGATCCATGCATACTGTGGACAGTATGCGAGATTTGCTGACATCGTGATGCTTCCTTCCGTCCTGCGCATATCGCCAGCCAGAGCGGCGAGCAGCGAGCTCTTTCCAGATCCAACGGATCCAACGACGGCCAGGAGCTCATGGCGAGAAACAGAGAAGTTAAGCGCTTCGAGGTGGAACGGTACGGTCGGAGTGGTATTTCCAGCGGGAGTCAATCCTTGCTCCTTCTCGGCAGCTGCAGCGACAACGTCCAACTTCTTCTGTTTCCGCGACGATTTGGTCTTCCTCTTCTCCGGCTCCGGCAATGTCAGTTCCCAGGTGAAGCTGGCATTATTCACTTCGATGGCCGCACCAAGATTTTCGTCGCGTACCACTTGGACGGTATTCTCCTCGGCGAGTAAATACTCCTGTATCCGCTTGATGGACACCCACGCATCGATGGTCTGGGAGATGACGGTGGGCAGCAAATTGAGAGGCAATCGGAGGGTGTTGAATAGGGCCAGAGACGAGAACACATTGGCCGGATCCAGGCTATTGTCGGTCAACGAGTAGGTGACGAAGGCGAGCATTGACGCAAAGATCGGCAGAGACATTCCGACAGCCATGACACCACTCCTAACACTGAGCAAGAACTGCACTGCACGGATCTCCTGGCTTCGCAGTTCCTGCAAGCGGCTGAGGAGGCTCTCCTCCCATCCGAAATATTTGACGAACCTCACACCGGTCAGAATCTCCTGTGTCAGGGCAATGCGCTTGTCGGTGATCTTGTTCATGGCTGTCCGCCGGCGCGCCAGGAGCTTGGCTACCCATGACAAGATCGGCACTCCGGCCGCCAACAGAGCGAAACCGGCAAGGGCGGAGTATCCCAAATTGACCAGCAGTAGACCCAACGAAAGGACGATCTGCACGGGCGCTGTCCATATGAGGTGGAACCATCCAGCCGCCTGGTCGACACGGTACGAATCCGTCCCCATCAAATTCACCACACGTCCATTGCTCCAACCTACCTCCTCTTCCTTCCCCTGCTTCTCCTTCGTCCTCCTCCCCTTCTTGTCCTCCTTCCCTTGCTGCCTTGCCGTAGCCATGGTGAATGCCGTCGCTGCATCCCCACCCGCCCGGGCCCTGCCGGAGATCTTCAGCGACTTGTCGAAGATCATACCAATGATGCCGCCTCGCGCCTGCCCTCCCACCATCATTCCATTGTAGATGAACTGCGTCACTCCAACGCTGATGAGCTGCTGTATGACGGTGATTCCGCAAGCCAGCCCCACACCTCTCCCGACGCTTGGCCCGGGAGTCCCCTGTTTGGCGGCATTGTACGCGTCAACAGCGAAGCGGATCAGGTATTTCAGCAGGAAAGGATTGATGACCAGCAGGACGTCGGCGACGAGGCGGCAAGCGCCGGAGAACCAGAACTCGCAGAAGAAGATCTCATTGAGCGCCCACAGCAGCGGGTACTTGTCGCCCTCCCCCTGACGGCGCCTGAACGAGGTCTGTAGCTTCTCCGTAATGATGGTGGCCGACCGACGGGGTGCGACGAGGGGAATGTCGTTCGGTTCCAGGGGTCGCAGGTATCCAGTCTATTGATTCGACGCAACGTCAGCACAACAGACACAGCACCGAGTACCACCGAATCCAATCGGTATCCCTTCCGCAGCCCGCGTATCGCCTTCGCCAATCTGCGATGGTTGGTTCGGAAATGCTGCAGAATAAGGGATGATTGACGGGGGGCTGCGACAGAGTATGGATGTATATGCGCACTCTCAATGATCACTCTGTCGCGGAGATTAGGAAGGTGCTGTGTACGAACCTTCATCAGATCCGTTATCCACATGAACGTGGTACGACTAAAGAGCCCCGCAGTCGCTTCCTGACTGATGGCCCGCTGGGCCGGTACCGGTGGCGGCACCCGCCATCTCAGGGGATTGAACGAGCCATACTTTCGCCACGGCGGTGCCTTGTTGTTTCGCGCGCCTTTGCTTCTACCATCGCCGTCGCCGTCGCCGTCGCCGCCGTTCTCGGGATCGGATATGCCGTCGCTGAACAAGGAGCCGAAGGAGCCGCTGCGCGTCGGGGAAGCCTCCGATGGTTTCTCGTCGCGGTGGTCGGGCGACGGTGCGACTGGACGTGTCGATGTCTGTGTGGGTGTCTGTGTGTGAGTCGTTGGGGCGCCAGCCTCAGCTGAGACTGGTTCCACTGCTGCCATGCGTGGTTGCGGGCGGTGAAGAGGGGTGCGCTAGGGATCTCCGGAGCACAATTCGAACCGATCGACAGGTGCTGAGCAAGCCAAACGAGAGAACACGGACGGGAATATGTACGAGAACGAGGAGGAGGCGAGAGAGAACCGCCACGCGAGTGGAAAGAAAGAGAAAAAGAAAGAAATTTCTCTGGGGCAAGTTATTGGTAATCGTGGATGGACACGGAACTCAGCGCACAGGTACAATGCCTGCGCTCCTCGAGCTCTGCTTCCTTCGTGCCCGGCCTTGTTATAGTGGAGAAACGGGCCGATGGCCGAGCCAGAGCCTGGGGATTGGGGTATAAAGCACGCAGTCCTATCGGGCGAGCGCGAGGAGGAGGGGGCTGATCAAAGCTTTTCTACTGCAGGACACTGATAGAGAGCGGGGGTGGATCGCGGGAGCGGACAAAGTGGTGAAGTTGTCCCATTCGATGTCCTCTGCATCCTCTGGCAGACTGCAGTCCAGCTTTCTTTCTCTCGAGCGACGGAAAGAGGCCCCCACGCTTCTTCTTAAGGCCCGTTTAGCTCCAGTATCAGAGGCAAATTCAGCACCCCACCGGGACACCGAATACGGCTCAGTTTCTGAACAGAGTGTCTGGCGGCTCTCACTATACTCGGCCATAAGTCTGAACAGTAGGCTTCACCAGAACGTTAATAGTGGACACTTCTTTCGTCGGAAGGTAGGCCCATAGTTAGAGTTAAAATGCGGTGCTGAGTGGTGGTAAAAAAAACCTGGCCTCCAGAGGTCAGTTCCTGTTCGTCTCTGGTCGCAGGGTTTCTCAGTTTTTTTTTTGCTGTCCAAACACCGCTGCTAATACCGAGCCTGTTCAAATGGCCCTTATCTCTGCTGCACCCGCGCACATATATAATAATAGAAGTAAAGTGTTTTCAGTTTGACTTAAAAAATGCCCACCTCCTAAAACCTAATCGGCAGCGTCCGGCGTTGTGGAGTGCGCACCACGGCTTCGGCACCTTCTGGCGAATCTTGGTGTCTTGATTCTTCCAAACAATGTAAGGGATTGCGGCCAGCGATGGATCGCTCTGAGGTCAGCGATGCACGACACCCTTGCGTGTTCTGGGGAGACGGGGATCGACAATTGCCGACAGCACTCGTCTCGATGCGTTCGTCGGTTGGCTCGCAGCTCAGCCCGGCGTGTGCAGAGTGTTGCAGCGCCTGACTCCAATCTCGCGATAGCTCGGATTCCGGACGCTGGGACGCTCTCAGGCCAGTAGCAGCGTGTGCCGTCTTATCCGGGCTGGCGCTTGGCTCGAAAGCGACGGCACGGTGATACATGCCTCGCTGCCCGGTCAGCACATGCGAGCCCAATTTTGTCTCTCAGCGCCTCTTGGGGGCAACTGGATCCGAATACGGGCGAGTCCCATACATAATGTTCCTTCGCAGACGATATCTCAGCGCCAACTCGACCCAACCCCGATCTGATCGGTAGTTACTTCAGCCGCTCCATCTTCCCCGGCCGCTGGCCAGCTTGTTCCACAACCTTCCTAGTGTCGGGCATCGGGATTCCGCACGAACCGTCGGGACTACTCGGCGGATCTGTCAACTACCCGTGCACTTCCGAGGAGCGTGCTGACGGACCGGACATCCGCTAGACGGCTCGCATTGGCGATCACTCGGACGGTGGAGATGCGCAGGACGGAAGTGGAGCCAGTGGCGTTCAGCACGGAGATGATGCCACCTTCGCTGGCTGGCCGTACCCGCCATCGGAACCGCCGCTGTGGATTCGGGTCAAGGTGCGTCGGCTTATTTATCGACGAGTGGTAGGACTATGCTAGAATGTTGAGACAAATCCTGAGGGCGGGTTAGGTATTGGGTGCAACGACTACCGTATGTTCGCGGCGGCAGAGACAGCCCCGAGTATGCTTACCCGCCGGTGCACGGTCAACGGTCGGCGGACGATCTGGTACACTGCCAGCCCGCACACAGGAGAACACGCAAGCAAAGACGCGAAGATACGTCCGTGAAAGGCCTCACACACTCGGTCTTGCGCCCAGGAGGCAGACCCCAGGAGCAAATCGGCCGCTGACGAACCAGACGTGCACGGGGGCCTGAGAAACCATAAAACTCACTCTGGAGGCAATTTTACTGAAGGGTGAAGAGCCTATACAAGTGTAGGCCCGGAGAAATTATGGAGAGAAAGATTTGGGTGGGTTATTAGATACCAAACTTGTTTCTAGGAATAAGGGAAAACGTCCAACACTCCAGCTCTGCTGTTACTGTCTCGTCGCCCCGCTTCGACCAGCCCACCGCCGCCCCCTAGGCTTCTCCAATGTTCAAATACTTATGCACCCGAACGCTAGCACCATCTAACCAAGTACCCAAGAAGAGTTTCTAAGGGGAGGTTTCTTGGGCAGAAAGTTTCGATTCTGGAGGAAACTTGCCAGCAATTGAAGTCGTTAAAATCCAAGGGAATCTGCCTTCAAACTTCACCTGACATGTTGACCATTAAACCGGCTGGAGCGGATCCTCGATAAAAGATCCTGATCTTGGAATGATGGAAACTTCCTCTGACTTTGTATTTGTCAGATTAAACCTACAATTGACTGCTATCCAATGGAAAAAATACTGAAGCTTAAGTCTGCCAGCTTTTTTTTTTGGGTTACTCACTCGCATACAGCCTTGCTAGACTATGGCGCACTTTTTATTCAGGTTTCCCGTTGTGGAGCATAAAGCCCGATTATGTGTCAACTTTGGGAGAGGTGGCAGGGGAACGAGACTTAGCGAGCCGGGGTGTGCAGCGGGCGAATTGTCTTCTTTTCGGAGAGACTTGTTTGACTTCTCTTTTATCATCGAGACAGCGATACAGAGCGACGGATCCTATATAACTCTCTACATCACCACCGATTCACGTCTTTTCATCGTCTCCACCGCGAACCAAGCACCAAAATCATCAGACGTACCCGGAGCACGAGCGTGTGTGTCTTAGAGTTCTCATCGTCCGCTGTCCGTGCGAGGCGGCACGTTGCAAGCTCTCCTTTTGCCCTCCGCCCAGGCATGTCCCAAGGAGGTGTGATGCACCGATGAGGTCGCAAAGGAAAAGAATTCTGACCAAAGAGAAATGAAAGTCGTGATCGGAAACCAAGGAAAGAACAAAATAAACCGTAGCCCGCCCCTCCCCTTCTCCTCCCCCGGGGATCTCAATAGTCCGGCCGGCCTGTTTTTCTTTTTTGTTTATTCATACTCGCATGCGACCTATATAGATCATGGCGGCGTACATTTTACCCAGGTTTCCCGTCCGCTGTCCGCGCGGTGGCGGCACGTTGCAAGCTCCCCTTTTGCCCTCCGCCCAGGCCTGTCCCAGAGAATTTTTGGAAGCACACCAAGGAAATTACAAAAGAAAGACAAAGGGGAGAACAAAGGAACCCGTCCCCAAATCCTACTCCTCGTCCGCAGAAGGCATGAAGGGGGTGTGGGCAGGAACAGCGGTGGCTCCCCCCAGCACCCAATTCCCCCGCGGCACCCAGCTCCTCCGCCTCCTCCTCCCGCTCCCGGCGTTCCCGGAGCTCCCACTCTGACACCTCACTTCCGGCATCAGCCTCTTCCAGCGGCGGCACCAGCCTTCCCACATCCGTAGAGGAGAGGAAGTCCAGCACTGCCTGCCCACATCTCCCATCGGCCAGCAGGTCCCGGACCGTCCACCTGCTCTTCCACCTCTTGGTCTCCTTTAGCACCTCCGCCCACAGAATATTCTGCTGCATCTTCCATTCCGGACACACTTAAAGAGGTGGTCTCTCGTCTGCGAGGGGCATTGGCACCACCAGCACAGGGCGGTGGCGAGCCTTAGCCCAGTACAGGTACTGCCCGGTACGGCAGTGCCCTGTCTTCAGCTTGTAGAACCTTGAGGCGAGCCTCTTGGTACTCCCAGCGACCATGTCATCCGGCTTTTGGCTTTCCGGCATTTTGTATTTCTTCTTGGAGGTCCGGCCTCCAGCCCATTGGCGAGCTTCCACCCGCTTCTTCTCCGAGATCTCCCGCTTGAGGTTGGCGAGGGACCGTGGGAGGGGCATCGCCCGCACTTCCGACTGGCCGTTGTAGTCGTAGTTCAGCCATTCCACTCCGTGGGTGTCTCTTCTGCCGCAATCTTGGCCCATTTGTCGGCTTTCTCGCTACCGCCGATACCTTTGTGGGCCGGGCACCACCGGATCTCGATGGTACTGCCTGGCCGAGCCCGTCGCAGTGCGGCGATGTGCTTCCGCGCCCGGATAGCGTACTGCTGCCCCGGGCTGGGCTCATCTGATGCCATCCGTCTGATGGCCGCTTGCAGTCCGGCCGGCCTGTGGTGATGATGATGATTCATTGATCGCATGCGACCCTAGCTATCGGATCATGGCGATATTATATACTGTCCTGTCCCGTTCGCCGTCCACCACGACCTCTCACAGTCCGCTAGTGGCCCGTGGCAACTCCCCCCGGCCGGCCTATAGGCTACCCGCGGGCTTTGGGACTAGGCCGTGATTGCTAGTGACCCAGTCCAGCCGGGAGGGCTCAGTGGCCAGACTGCATTGATCTAGGCAGGCCGGCGGGCGCTTGGGGGTGAACGCTAGTACTGGGTTCACCGAGCGGAGAACCGCAAGTCAAACGCCCGCACTGCACTCAAAACCTTGCTTGCTGCTTCTTTCCCAGCAGCGTGACAACTATATAGGTGCTTGGTTCGTGAATTTGCGAACTGACACGGTTCATTTACATATGGGTCAGAATGCATATCTTCGGTGGGGAGTTGGCTTCAAGAGAGTTTGGGGAGCTTTCGGCCACCACCACAACAGACGAAAATCATCCACACCCGGCTGAGCAAGGGGAACAAGTTATATGTATCTAAAAATTCTGTTCATCTGAGAAGAGATGGTAGAACTGTAAGCGAAATCCGGTGGGCATTTCTTAGGCTGAGTAGGTGACACGTGTTCGGTTCGGAAGGGGGATTCGGTTCGGTTACAATATGTTCTATCCCAGTGAGCAGAATGGTCGGTCTATAGATGGGCTGGTCCATCTATAGACTGGGTGGCCCGTGTATGAATGGGCTGGATCTACGAACTGGCCGGACTGTGGGTATATTTTTTTTGGGTAACTGGGCTGGCCAGCTGGGAGATATCTGGGAGCGGGCTGGCCAGGTGGGAGATCTGCCGCCACTGGATAGATAGCTTCTTTTTTTTGTGGCGACTGCGGGAGGCACTTAACGCGGCGGTGACCAGATCTCAGACCCACCCCTCAATTCCCCAGTGATTAATCCCCAGGCACTCACTACTCAACACCTCGCTCTCACCAACAATCAATTGAATTCTGCTTACAAGATCTATCTCCGGAGAGCAACTACTGCACCCGTCTCCTTCTCTTTCTCAAAACTCGCCCTCCCGCCTTACGTTCCGGTGCTGTGGCTGGGGTAGCCTGCCGAGTTCTCTTCCGACTTGGTGGTAGTAAATCGTTCGAATCTTGAATACCCGATAGCCCGTAGTATTGCTCCTGCGGCTCCCCCTCTTCCCGCGGCTCCTCCTCCTGAGCCTGCTCCTCCTCCTGCGGCCCTTTTCCTGCGGCTGCTTCTCCTCCTGAAGCTGCTCCTCCTCCTGTAGCTATTCCTCCTCCGGAAATTGCTCATCCTCCTCCATCCCACGATCAACCAATGCTACCTCAGTGCGAATTGCCAATTCCGATAGGTTATGGCAGTCGAACTCTTTAGCATGACAATGGACAGAGCACTTCACTTTTTTCTTCAAACATCTGCATTTCCCAGTACAACGAGGAGGCTTGCAATTGCAGGAAACTGATATCCGTTCACTCGTCGAGAATTTTGCTGATGCCACATGGAGGGCAGTCCGAGTAGATGAAGATCTTGGAACCGATGATATTTGGCAGCTCAGTCTCTGGAATGTTGGCTGCCGCATCCAAACGTGCTTCAGGTGGCACTCTAGTTAGAACAGTAACAGGGTAATGGATATTGAGAACTTCGTGCGCAGTCTGAAGCTTGTACTGGTGGTGATGAGGTACAGCTAGAACCCGGCAGAATATACGGTGCGGGTCGGTTGCCGTACGATCATTTTAGGAGACCCTGATACTGACTACATCTCTCGGGGGAAAGGCTTCTATCGTATGGCGTTCGTTGTATTTGCTCGCCGACCTCTGCCGTGCCTTTGCTGCATGCGGGTGCACCTCAATTTCAATGGCCGTTGGGGTGAATATGATAGTTTTCCTGTGCGTCGTACTTATGATTCCAGAGTTTCTTTTGATCTGGCCCAGGTAGCCCAGTCACCTAAGAAAATCTACCCACCGTCCGGCCAGTTCGTAGATCCAGCCCATTCATACACGGGCTGCCAGCCTATAGATGGGCCGGCCCATCTATAGACCGATATTTCCTCCCACTGGGCTAGAACATATATATTCGGTAATTGACAAGAGGTTGAGTGAAGAAGGAAACGAAGGGAATTCCCTGCTGCATACCTTCTTCCCTCGACCGAATGGGCAACCCTTCCGGCAAACAATCCTTACGTCCGCCTATTAACACTAGGTCCTTTGTACTGCAAACTTTACATACCACAGCCGAACCGACGAGCAAACTTCAGGTGAAAATAACCGAACCAAGGAGAGGAGCATGGGCTAGGGCTAGTAAAGGCTTTATGTACGCGATTTGGTTTGCACGTGGGATCACTCACAATGCGTAAAAGCGGTGGGAACAACTCCTACAGGCGTAGGTACCACGGAACCCATAGTTTTCAGGCAAGCAATCAATCTCTGCAGTATTGATCCCGCCAGGCCGAAAAACTCAGTATGCTGGCTACTGTTCTGCACTGTCACGATGCTTGGGTCTAGTTTCCATGACTTCAGTAATGAGAATCCGTGCTTTTACACAAAAATCTACACACGAAATTGGTTCTGTTCAGGTTACTCCCCCCACTATCGGCATAAAAGCTCGACGCACTCCGTTGTGCAAGCGACATGCCCCGCATTAGTCTTACTGAAGACATGCACTGATACTTGTCGATTGATAGTCATATACCTTGTTTGTACCGTCAGAAGGGTATACAACAAGACGCTTATCGTCCGGAAGGTATATGCCTTGACACCCTTCATCGCGAATGTGTTATGTACCGACACTAAACACCGGAAGAATATGCATCGTCCGGTAGGTATGTACGTGTCCTGATATCCATGGTGATTCACTCTAGTCGTCTGGAACACCAATGTGCTAACAATCTCCGCCTCGTACGCACATCTATGCATAGACGCCTCGCTTCGTACGGTGCACATACACTGACAAGCGTCGACTTTTTTTTTGGTTATGTCATTAATGATTACTCACGTGCAACCTATGCAGATAATCGCGTAGAGGGTTTCCATGGCCGCACGTACTAGGTGACTTCACTTCAACCTCATCGAAATTGTACAGAAGAACGGAACCTACCAACTAACGAGAAGAAAACACTGAGGAAAGCTCAAAATACCGAAGATTATCCCTTGCCTGTACTTTCTAACATACCTTTCTAGCCCCGCCTCATTTCTCTCTGCATTATGCTAATTCCCGGTTCCAACTCATGTCCGCTGTGGCGGCTACGGGCTGGGGGCGCATTGGTGTTATCAAGTACTGTAGGGTATCCGGGCTTTTCACTCCCCAGACTTGTATTCGGATCATCGGATGAACGATTGACAGCTCTGCTTTACCCTTGGAGTTCCCACCAAGGTAGCATGTCGCTGTAGTCTGTGTGTACCGTCGCCAGCCAAAGACAGGGCCAATGGTTCGCAGCGGAATAATTTTAAGGGGATTCAGTTCGGTATCAGTTCGATAGCTGGCTCGATGGTTTAATGTCTGACTTCCCTAACGGCACGCTTGTTTGTACACTGCATCAGCTCACTCGACGGCTTGCCCGGTGGCTTGTCGGTAGGATCGATTTGCTCGACGGTAGCTTGCCTGAAGACTCGCCCGTTCGGTCGCTTAGGTACTTCTCTAGTGGTGAGCCTCTTGGGGCTGGCACTGAAAATTGTTATCCAGACTGCAAATGCCTTGCCGGGGTACTTCCGAAGCCACTAGATAGTAGACGTTCCGCCGCATTTCGGTACACTGTGTCCTGATGGAGCATTTACATCTGCACAGTATTCCGCTTTTCTTTCCAATGTTCTCCTGTGTGCACAATTATCTGTCATCTCTTCTCCAATCACAAGAATTTTTAGATGATATTGTTCTCCTTCTCATTCCGATGGTCTACTGTGGGTGGAAGATTTCTTTCACTTGTGGTGGTGGTGGTCGTGGAGGCCAAAAGCTCACAGCAATGGCCTGGTTGTCTCCCAAACCCGGAAACCAAGAAATCCCCACCGGGTTTCGCTTATAGTCTACCATCTCTTCTTATATCAACAGAATTTGTAGATGATCTCGTTCCCCTCCTCTTCCTGATGCTGTCATGCATATGTGCGATTTTCTTTCTGTTGTGACGGTCGAAAGCTCCCAGTAATGGACTGGTTGTAGTGCAAAACCTGGAAACCCACCACCCAAGGTAAGTTAGATGCTGGATCATGATATCTTACTCGTTTATCTGGCCCGTAGGCCGACCCAGTTCAGTCCAGGCCACCTTCAAAAAGCCCTTTGGCCAGCGGGCCGTGGACTAACTTGGACCGCATCACGTAGGCCGGTCCAGGCCGAGGTCAGGGCTGGCCCGGCCGGACTGTTGAGACCCCTGTCCTCCCCGTGGGCGCAATGAAAGAGGGCGTCGGAAGGTAGAGCAGTTCCTCCCCCGGCACCCAGCTCCTCCACCTCCCCTCCCCTCTCCTCTTCCCGGTCCCTGCGCTCTCGGAGCTACCATTCGGACTCCTCGCTCCCGCGTCTTCCTCCGCCGGGACCTGCCTTCCCACCTCCGTGGTGGAGAGGAAGTCTAGGACCGACTGGCTGCACCTCCCATCGGCAAGGAAGTCCCGGATCCTCCACCGACTCTCCCTCCTTCCGCTTTCCTTAAGCAACTCTACCCACAGGATCTTCTGCTGGGGCTTCCGCTCGGGGCACACCTTGAAGAGGTGATCGCGAGTCTGCGTCTGGCACTGGTACCACCAACATTGGACGGTGGGCCGATTCTTCGTTCACCGAAGGTACTGCCCAGAAAGGCAGCGGCCTGTCTTTATCTGGCAGAACCTCGAGGAAACCCTCTTGGAACTCCCAGCCACTGTGCTGTCTGATCTATGGGTCTGCGGCATCCTGTATTTCTTGGAGGTTCGGCCTCCAGCCCATCGTTGGGCTTCCGCCCACCTCCTCCCCGTGGTCTCCCGCTTCAGATGTGCGAGGGATCTGGGTTGCATTCAGACTGGTATGGCAGACGGGAGATTCCCCTGGCCAAATGGGACGGTAGCCTGCAGTAGGAAGAGTATCGCCCCGCGGTTCTACAAGTTGAAAACTGGCACGCCTTGGCCGGCCAATACCTGAAATAGACGAAGAACCTCCCCAACGCCCGATGCGGACGGTGTCGGTTAGCGGTATAAGAACCAAACCCGCAAGCACCACTTCAACAACTGCTCGCAATGGAAAGGACAGCAGAGAATCCTATGGCAAGAGGTGCGGAGAGACGGTCATGGGTAAGAATCGACTCAAGATTCGGGACCTCTTTGCCGACGAGAGGTGCAGCCGGGCAATCCTAAATTTCCTCGATGGCATTGACATGGGGCAACGGATTCTGGATCTGGCTGAGGAAGAAACTTAGAGCGAGGTGTCGGAGTGAGAGCTTCGGGAACGGGAGGAGAAGACCAAGGATTTTTTTTTTTTTTTTTTT
>Ga0307516_10004665_pt1 | contig 16792 bp, 26 predicted proteins | sample 19_EM_MG_FD_203310 | JGI IMG/M metagenome (GOLD analysis project Ga0307516, IMG submission 203310) | Populus trichocarpa ectomycorrhiza microbial communities from riparian zone in the Pacific Northwest, United States - 19_EM | ecosystem: Host-associated > Plants > Roots > Unclassified | place...
CCCACGATTACTCAGCTTTACTGCGGACTTACTCATTTCCGCTTACACTGCTTACTGATCGACTTGGTCTGTGCACCAGACCCATTAGTATATAAACCCTATTGTACAAACTGTATTCTTTAGCTTTAACCTAGGCTAATAACCTATTCTCTGTTCATCTGATCCACTCTCAAACTAAGTGCTCTTGCGAGAGACTTAGCTCAGCCGAACCAATATCAGTGATCACCTTAACCAGAGAGACTCTGACAGAACTAGTGACCATCCGTATAGCGGGGCTCTAGCAGAACAAGTGACCGTCCGTATAGCAGGGCTCTTGTATATTTAGGCAACCAGTTTGCACGCCTACGAAGACAGAACAGGAACGTGACTAGGGGATAGCAAAGCCATTACAATACCAAGCTGTTGCAGCATGGCACACCTGGCACTCAGACCACTACAATAAGAACTTCACATCTGGCAGACTTGCAATTTCCAATAATGCAGAAATCAATGCCATCAGAGGGGCCCTCAAAGCCCTCTCAGATTCATTCAACTCTATTAGTGATATTGATGAGATCCACATCTATTTGGACTCAACATATGAATTACACTACATATTGGATCCACCTATCCACTCTGCACAGCTATACGTGCTGGAATCACTTGGCGTACTCTTCTCTTGGATGGAAGAGAATGCCAACCACAGAATCTTCCTACACCATGTTCCAGACTGAGGAATATGTGTTCAAACCTCACCACATAGTTCACTGTGTTGCCACCTCTACTAAAATTGAGGCTGGAAGAGCTCCAGCGCAGACCATCACTTTCTCCACAAAGCAGATAATAGACAACCTAATGAGCAACTGGGCTAATCAGTACTGGCTATCTCAATATATAGGCCAACACTTCATGTACCCTAGGTGGTCTGTCAGAAGACAAGATCATGCTGGAGCCAAATGCAAACTTCCATCACACTTGAACAGTGGGACATGGCTAAAAGACGTGGATCACTTCATGTCTCTTACAGCCCAGATGGTTCATGGCCTCACCAGTCACACCCCAATTGGGCACTACAGAAAGTGATTCAAAATGGGCAACCAAGACAAATTGTGTCCACACTATGAAGGAGGGCCCTCCGAGACCTTCTGACATGTTCTATTCAAATGTCTAAAGCACCCCATACAACCCCCAGACATGTCCAACTTTACCAAAGCTACCTCATACTGAGAGCACTTTGGTAAATTCATCATAAACAATCTCACTGCATATGCATTTGTGGATAGTCTAGCCTACAGTCAAACTATGGACTACAGAACCAGAATGATCATGTGCTGGGCTAAGGGTGCCTCCACCAGCACACTGAAAGGCAAGTTCTGGACAAGCGATGGAAATGCTAGAAGATCACAAGGTGAGTCTTCAAACACCTCAATCTCACTCCAAAACACTCTCAACAATTAAGTTCAAGGGTGGTGAGACAACTCCACTTATTTCTAAGTAGATCGGGTTCGTTTGTCTTTTGGGTAGAAGGTCAACTTGTGAACGCGCGTTGAGATTCCGGGTATGTGATTCAATAAAGGGGGTTTCAAAGAATCGGGGAAGTCTGTTCTGTTCTGCTTTTAGAGACTTAGAAATGGTCACATCACACTCGGGCTCCACTGAGGTGAGCTACAATTTAACCTGAGCTGGGGGGCTCTCTCTCTAATCTACTGTACATGGCATGAATCAACAGGTTTTTATACACACAATGGCTATCTAATATTTAGGGTTTATCACAAGCAAGACAGTAACCATGTGGTTTTGGTTCAGTAAGAGATGGTGTGCTTGTTCAGAGCTTCACGTGGATTGTCTTTTGTATTGTCGACGCATGTTGGGGAGCCTTCTATTGTCTGCGGAACAGGGCATTGTCAACACGTCGTCAGGCAAGGATTCTTTCTCAATGTGTCAGGGTCCGATTGGACGGATTTGGGTACCAGTTCCCATGGATCTTTGGTCCGGAATGGGAGAAGTGGGGTCCACTGCGGTGATTGGCTTCTCTAAACATCGATTAAGAAGTGAATAAAATACAATTAATATTATGATATTTTACATTCTGGAATCCGGCAAGTATTTCTTGGAATATACCATTAATGTCTGCTCCTTATCAACAGCATGTGATCGGCAATTTTATTTACATATATATTCTGTGCTAGATACTCAGCACTTGCATGACAAATCCAATTGTTATGACAAAGGTTTAATCCTATGTCACAACGGCAAGTCTTACTCTATTTGTCTGTTTTGTTCTGTCGTACCCCCTCTTTAAGGTCAGTATACGATGTCTGTGCTTGTCCCTCTTCAAGGTCGATCAAGCGTTCTGATGAGCCAAGTCTTTATCAAGACACTTGGTTGGAGATCATTCAGTGAGTGAAGAGGAAGGTGGATTGCCTAGGTCAAAGCTACAGAATACAGAGTTATCCTAGGATTTATATAGTGAAATGGATAAAGGTTATGAGTCAAGCATAATGTGTCATGATCGGTAAAGCTGAGTAATTGTGAGAAGAATAATCTAAAAGAGGGATAAGCTGACTGAGGTCCGCAGTAAAGTGCAGTAGAGCTGACTGAGCTCCGCAGTAACTATGTCATAAGTTATGAGTCAGTCCGCAGTCGAGCTGACTGAAAGCACAGTAGATCTGTCATATGAGCTGAGTCGAAGGCGATTGGATCGGAATGATGAGTCAATGTGGAATAGTAATAGTCCAGGATAAGAAAAGTTGTAACACCAATGCATTGCTATGTGGTAGATAAATAGGGAATATATGACTAGATATGATCAAAAATAAGATTCTCATTAGTGATGTATATATTCCTTTCTTCGGTGAGCATCAAAGTGCTGGTTTGATTGAGAATAGGTTTTCAATGTAGACTCACATGTATCCAGAAGATGGCTGACGACAAAATGGTGGTTAGTATTAAAATATCAGCTCTGGTCGATTCAAGTTCAACTCTTATGCTAGTTCTCATTTGTATCCAATGACATTTAAAATAAATTCCAGATTTGGCGATGACAAATCTAAGACAAAATGAGGTGAAACTGTTCACTGCATGCATGACGAATGCAGCAAGCTCAACAAACATGACTTGACAATGCCTTTGCGAGAGCCACATGTCAGGTGATTAGATTATGGCCACTAAATTTTAGAAAGGCCATTGTCCTGGTTCGAATGAAGACAAATACCTGCTGCATAATTGAATGAAAATGGCCTAAGAAAGGACAAAATGGTATAGGTCTCAGCAGTTGCCTAAAGAGCATCATCGATGTCATCAGGATCCTCCATAAAATCACCCTCATCAGTGTCAAAAGATAGCATCAACTGTCAAACAGGTATATCAATATGTCGAGACCGGAATAATTATGGAAGGCCATACCCTATCAACAGGTAGAATGTGGATGACCTCTGTCATTCGCAACTGTATTGGCATCAGGGCAAAATGTGACACAAGGTTGGAAAGGCAAATAACATAAAGGGTTTCAGCATGGGGCTGACAAAGGTATCCGCCAGCAAAACCAAATGTTCTGTAGATATCAACCAGACCATCCAAGCCATCCATCAGAAGATATTCCCGTATTGCAAGGAAGTATTCAGAGATTTCCTGGTTGGCTGCTGAACTGTAAGTATACCAGAAGATGACTTCCACACTTCCAGCTCTCGAACTACTGTCATTGCTGGCAGGAGAAGAGAATATAATGTTACTATCCCGGAACTTGGTGGATGTTGAGGTGCTATAAGAAACGCCATGCAATCGGTATAGATTGCGTGCTTGTGGCTGACTCTGCGGGGTGACCCAGCAGCGTAGCATTCGCTGGTTGGGGCAGTTCATAGGTGGCGAGGACACGATCATCTCAGATATGCCTATCTCATGTGCTCCGGGGGACCCTTTCCCCTTCCCCTTCATACTGCCTGGTAGAAGGATTGAAAGTTGTGCAGTGTGACTTGCACTTGCAGATGAATACCTTTGCATGGCGGGCCTTTGGCTTGTTCAAAGGCATCTGAGAGATACAGTTCAATATAGGAAATGCAGATTGCGAATACTCACCTCAACTGATGATATTTTATCAGATCAAACCCCTGGCAGTCAGCCCTGTTTTTTGCTTTTCATCACGATCGTGATCACAAGCCATGAGAGGTAACATGTCATCATGCTTACATGGTGACAACATGAAAAAAAGAGATGATATGTACAGTAAAGCAGCTTTTGCCCCTAGTGGCCAAACCTTCTGAGGGAAAAGCGAAAATGCATCTAGCCACCCGATACCCGAGATTTAACACTCCTAGTCCTCTGGCAAAAATTATGAGCTGTCCATGTGCCACAGGGTGTGAAATGGCCAAGGCCTGCAAGGTGCAAGATAGCATCAAGGAATTGCTCCATGTTGTCTTCTCCTTCCTCAAATTGCCTCCAGGTTGGTACCGAGGGGCTGGCCTTGAGGGACCTCATAATTGTCGTCTATAAGACGGGGCATGCCTGTCAAGGACATTGAATCACAAGACGACCGTGATAGATAGGTCGACACACCATTTTCCTCCTCTTCCTCTTTTCGTCCTCATCTACTTGAGCCTAGTTGTCTGTAAAATGGTGGACTGCTGAATCTGGTGTGAGGTGGCGCTCTTGTCGATCACTGCGAAACAGACGCACCGAGCTTGATCATGTTCTCGGGAGTATATTATCTGCAGGGAATGATTAGTATGGAGGTGTATCAGTATTCACTGAATTCTGAAACTTTGGAGTTACGCGACGTCCTGAGGTGAGCTTCACTGTCTCGACCACTCCTTCAGAGTTGAGGCGTTGCGCGCGTCATATTCAGATGGTTCTTATGTATTGATGTGTGTCTACTCTAATCTACACTACTATAAGGTACCAAAATGTCACTTACCGAGGTCGAAGTAGAAGGTGGAAGTTGGGGAACAAGAGGGAAAGCGTGCGAAGGTGCTTGTCAGCTCAGTGATATAGAAGGGAATGTTGGAACATCAGGTATTATGAGAAGCCGAATACCCGACATTCGGGAAAGCGTGTGAAGGTGCTTGTCAGCTCAGTGATATGGAAGGGAATGTTGGAATGTCAGGTATTATGAGAAGCCGAATACCCGACGTTCCAACATTCCCTTCCATATCACTGAGCTGACAAGCATTTTCGCATGCTTTCTCTCTTGTTCCCCAACTTCCACCTTCCACTTCGACCTCAGTAAGTGACATTTTGGTACCTTATAGTAGTGTAGATTAGAGTAGACACACATCAATACATAAGAACTATCTGAATATGACGCGCACAACGCCTCGACTCTGAATAGGCTTTGGATGATGGACGTCACTCTGAAGGAGTGGTTGAGACAATAGGGTGGTTCACTAACCCCAGGACGTCGCTTAGCTTCAAATGGTGAATGCTGATGCACATCATTCCTGCAGATAATATACTCCCGAGAAGATGAGCTCGGTGTGTCTGTTCCACAGTGATCGACGAGAACGCCGCCTCACACCAGATTCAGCAGTCAACCGTTTTATAGACAATAAGGCTCAAATAGACGAGGAGGATGAGGAGGACAAGGAAGAGGAAGAGGAAAATGGTGCGTCGACCTATCTATTGCCTTGTGATTCAATGTCATTGACAGGTATACCCAGACTTTATAAACGACAATTATGAGGTCCCTCAAGGCCAGCCCCTCGGCACCAAAACTTGGAGACAATTCGAGGAAGGAAAAGACGACATGGAGCAATTCCTTGATGCTATCTTGCACTGTGCCAATAACTCGAGGCGATGGGATGACTCACAGTCCTTGGCCACTTTGCACCCTGTGGCACAGCTCATAGATGGCGAACATCAATTTTTGCCAGGGGACTATCTGTTGTGGTGCATTCAATGTCGGGTAGGTTGCTCAGAAAGGCTGCAAGGCGGATGTGTACTCATACAAGACTTTAGCATGGCATGAAAGAGGATGTCGTGCTCTCCTTAATTCAATTAGCACAGCCAGAACATGAACTACACACTGCCTTCACACGTGGTTCGATCTGGGGCCATGTCTATTTGGAAGCGAAAATGGACCACAAAATAGGTGACCTTCTCTGACTCATATCTGGTGTCATTCGATTGAGAGGTGCCGCTATCAAAATCTGCATGGAACCTTCAGACTGGAAAGTGATCCTTTCAGTGCTGGACGCTATAGTTACCCATGGTTTTGCAGTTGGAAAATGGGCATTAGTGTCCAAGGGAGTGGGCGACCTTGGCTATGTGTCAAGAATTGAGCCTTGGGGAGGTGTCACCCTCTTATTGGTGCCTCGTCTACGACCTCCCCCTTCTACGAAGCGCAAACGCCCATGCATGCCTAGCATCCCGGATCCCGCCCTTTTCCAACCTGGATCCATCCAAAAGATTTATGGAATCACTCCCTCCAAACAAGCTCATGAAATGTACTGTTTCAATGGGTTCATATTCGAGCATGGGCTCATTTTGAAGCCATTCGACCTCCATTCTGTTTCGTCGGCTTTTGTCCTGATGTCACCCACCCTTGCCACTCTTTTCGCAGAAAGTGGTCATCCCAGTATTCCCCCATCCTCTGCTCGAAATGATGTTCTCCCAGGGTGAAAAGGTTGCCATTCTCTCATCTTGGGAACCAGGCATTGTAGAGGCAGTTCATAGAGACCATGTCGAGGTTCGACTTTCTGGTGATGCCGGTACCATGAATATACCTGGGGAGGAGTTGCATAAAGACCTTGTCATCGGTGATTTCATTCAAGTTCTCCTGGGAGAGCAGAAAGGAAAGACGGGATGGGTGGAGAAGATAGATGGTGATACCACTCATGTTACTCATAAAAATCAAGGCATGACGAAGATGCTCCAGTGGGAGGCGGTCCTCATTATAAGTGAGGACCATGAAATGTTTACTCTCTTGTGTAATCTGAACAGGGACCTTACAACTGGGGAGCTTGTGAGAGCTGAATCTGGGCCCTATCGAGGACAAATGGGATGGGTGGTAAAGGTCACAGGTGATGCAGTCCATATTTTGCAGGAGGCACTAGACGTCATGGAGGTAGAGCAGTTGTATTATACCACATTGATTTATGTTCACATTACCTCCAGTCCTTCGTAGTCCCTGTAAATTGGGTGTGCGTAACGACTCCATCATGGCAACACTCCCAGCCGAGTTCTACCGAAGATCCCAAACTTATGGCAAAATACGGAGACCGTGACCATGTGCCCTGGATCGGCACACCAGTTATCGTCATAAAGGAAAAGCACCCTTTCAGAACCTATCCTGCCATGGTCACCGACGTGCTCTGCAGCCAAGAAATGCTAAGTGGGCTCAAGCTTACGATCCAATTAACCTGTTTCGATCCTACCACACCTTGCAAAAGATTAACTCTGGATTACAATGACGTTGTTGAACAGAGGTTTGCATCCAATACCTATGCACCCTAGGCCTGTCTATGTTAATCCCTTTATCTTATAGATCCCATGTGCAGCTATTCAACTATTTCCAGTCTCGAGATGATCACTTTCATCCTCTTCCTCATCCCTGCCCTCGACCTCATGGCCTGGCATGGCCGGTGAAAACTGGGGGCATTACACCTCTGCCTGACCCTCAGGAGGTGTCGTCATTGACCCCAGCTTGGGACCCCTCGTCACGGACCACTGGCTGGACATCTAGACGGCTTTCTAACCCCCGAGCACCTGAATCCAGGTCCTCTCCATTACCTACGGTGCCTTCTGCTTTAACTTTGACTTTATTGGACCCTCATGCTCCGACAAAGCAGGCTGCTTCTATGGAGCATGTGCTTTTTGACCCACGACTACTAGGTATCAAGCTCAAAGTCAAGTTTACAGGAGGGGCGCATGAAAACAAAGAAACTGACATTGCTTCTTCTATTGTTGATGGATGACCTGTCCTCCCATTTATGTTTTACAAGACCCGCATCAACTATCCTCCGAAATGGGTTTCCATTGTACCACCCAACCCGATGCGAGATGAAGGATTGCTTGTCATTATAAAGGGGGAACACTGCAGCAAACTCATTCATCGGGTACATTTCTGATACGGCAGTGATAATATACCAATTGCGGATCTCGCCATTGTCCATCATTCTGGGGGAGCCAAAGATAGTCTAACTGGGGAGCAGTTGGAGCTCACGGCTGATGATTTGGGGAGTGTCGCCGAGGCCCCGTCCAATAAGGCCTTGAATAGAGATCTCATGACAGCACTCAGGACAAAACATAGGAAAATCCATGCCAAGTAGTCGATCAGATTTACCATGATATATCAAGGACTACCAACTTGTACATAGTGTTGAATACTGTTGCCATTAATGCTGAACTTTGTTGAAAATACATGTCATTTGTGCTTGGCATCCAGTCTATTCCTCGATTAATGCTTACTACTTCTTGCCATACCCAGTAATCTAAAACAACCTCGGATCGATCAGGCTGCATCTTCTGAGGGGCGAAGGGACAGGAGTCAGATAAGCATGGAAAGATTCTCTCAAGACCAAAAACTTAATATTGTCTTTAGCCCTCCTTTGCCATTCGACAAACTTTGAGTGTCTTACTCTTGTCCTCATGTTAAGTACATCATTCGTTCAAAATCTAAAATCATAAGAAATATACAAGGAACATTCCAAGGATTTCAGAAAACCTCGTCCTCGGGGTTGGGTGGCACTTAATATTGCATGAGTGCTTTGTCCTCTGGAACTAAAATCAGTAATTGCCCATGAATATATGCGGGCATGTGCACCACAATTTATCCTCCCTCACCTTTGCTTTTGCCACCACTGTCATACTTATATGCTATCATGTCCAGGTTTCGACCCTCCTGTTCACCTTCGGTCTGGCCTCAGCGACTACCCCCTGCTGCCATTCCATTTGGTCCAAACTAGGCACACGCTCCTGTTGTGCAACTGCCTCGCATCATTGTTGATATTCTTCATCAGATTCATTCGGCTGCCGAGGCGCGCTCAGCCTTTCCAGTGCCTGTTCTATCAACGGGTCTTGCTGATGGATTTGTTTGCGTAACAATTCTCTAGGACAGTTCTTCCTATTGGCAGGACCTTGAGTACAAAGAAGGATTGTGATGCTGGCCAAGACCAGGCCCAAGGTGCCCACACATAACATGGCAGCCACTGGTGTTGCGTACCTGGAATCAGTTGGCTCACTGATGGCAGTGATGGTCACAGTGACTGTAGCCATCGAGGTTTTGGTGAACCTCTCAGTCCATGTCGAGGTAAGCATCACTGTTTGCTTCATGATTGTCATCCTGACAATTGTCTTGGTCATGGTTGAAGTTAGGACAGTCATCTTCATGAGCAGCAGTGTTGTGGTGCCAGTTTCTGCCATCGCACATGAAGGCAACTGTTCCCCACACAAACCAGATGTGACTCCGAAGACTTGCGATCCCAGGTAAACAAAGAGTATTATGACCAATGCAGCCATGGTCGCCCCAGCCAGCCAGATGCTTCTCCCCTGATCAAGACCCTGACCTGGATTCTCTGTCAGTTGACCCCCTTCATCATCACCCTGCTCTCTCGGTATGTCCGCGTCCTCTGGCAGTTGAATAATGTCTTCATCAGTTTCCTCCATTGCATCAGGTCATCGTGGGCCGACAATGTCTGTTCCTTGTCTCTGCTCCGCTGTGGTGGTGAATTGGCCAGGGGGTGCAGGTCCTTGTGGGCAGACGACAGTGGTATCTAATTGGATGGGGGCTGCTGGCGTGGATCGTAGTGATGCAGGGCAATCGACCACTTCAGCTCCGAAGACAGCAGAGAGAGTTTTTCTCCCACCACGCGGAGTTTTGAACCAGCTGCCTTTCCTTTTGACGCTGGTGATAAAAACGAAGTATTTCTTTTTCTTGACATAATAGCCCGTCGCCTAATATAAATTTATCATGAAAATGTCTTTATCTGACACGTATACACACCACCACTTGTGTCTCTGAACAGCTGGTCAGTCACACACTTCGTAAATGTGATCTGCACTTACTGCCTCTACCAGGTAGAAATTGAAAGTATTCCAGGTCTCTTTCCATGACAGTACTGGCGATGATGAGTTCCCCACAGCTATGACTGACTATGATGGCATTTTCTGACAAAAAATCCAAACCTACAATGAACTTCTCTTTTGAACCATAGATCGTGCTGTGGAAAAAAGCACGCTCCTCTACACCATACCAATCGACTCCGTCTGCCAAATTTGTAATGGCCAATAATTTCTTACATGGGGAAAGCACAGATGCACCACTAGGAGTGTTATAAATTCTTACCATGAAAAAAAGTGAGTTTAAATTTGTCCTACATAAGTCCTTCTGCCGACCTCATCTTAAAGACAATTATGAAGTCCTATGGCGGTTTTGTGGAGTACAAGCTGGAAAAGACTCAGATGGATCTGGATCTCCTCCAAAACTTGACCATGTACCATATACCCATCCTGGCATCAAGGAAACAGACCAGCATCTGGTCCCTGGTGATGTAATGAATCCCCCGAACCATGGGTAGTCCTAGGCAACTACTTTCCAGAACACTTAGGTGGTGCAGTCCTTTGTTCTCCCCTACATGAAGGTAAGTCCCTCATTGTAAATGGTTCCTATTGATCTTACAAAATGGGCCTAATTCTATAACAGCAATTTTTTCGCCATAGGCGATGGCCAATTGCATTCCTTGTTCATGGAAGGCGACAATGTATACGAATCCTTGAACCTGTTCGAGGCTAATGTGGTCATTCTGTTCGCATGAAATTATTAGGTGTGGGATATTATTGTAGATGAGTAATGCTAAACCCTAGATGTTTCTTTCAATTCCAGCTTGACGATGTTGCCATTGCCAAACCCAATGACAAGGGCATGAGGATTCAAAGGGTGCCACACAATGCTTCGGATTGGAGTGTTTCCACAATATTGCCACACGATGGGTGCGTCTCCTCGTGCTTTGTGGATCTTCATGATCGGACTTCTCAACCACATTTCATTCAGCACAATCACGGACATACCATAAACAGTCCTGCCTCATTACCACTTGTGACATGTCGTCCATCTGGGGAGAACTGAGTGCTATTTACCAGACACTCTTTGTCCTCGAGATACACAGGCTTTGCGGGGAGCTTGGGTAATGGACAGGTTTGCAAGTTTGCCATCGACAGAGTTGGACTCGGGAGAATAAAGATTTGCTAGGTACTGGTGGTCGGATAGTCTCATATTGCTTGAGTGTATCATCGCTTATGTTCATCCTAGCACGAGGCAAGCATGTGCCAGTCTCGGTAATGAACCTCTTCTGGATCTGAACTAATTTTATTGTCGAGAGATGTCGTGTCAATCAATCAATGGGGGTGCCTTACATGCCAAGCATTGTGTGTCCGCTTATGTACATGTCTCTCCAGTGGCCTGGAGTCCCGGATCGTCAGGATCCGATCTGCGGTTCGGTTAATATGTCCTGGAAATGCGGAAAACACGGTATGTCAGCCTGTCATTTCTTGTGATATGTAATCATATTCCAGGTGATTTATTTATTTATTTAGCTTGAGCGACACACCACAAATCTTTCAAAGGGCTAGGACGCCATCCTCGTATACATGTACCTTCGCTATAAGAGGCCAGGATTATATGCCCATCCCCCCTTACCTCTCCCATTTCCAGTGCTCTAGTACTCTGATTTACCAAACTCGTTTTTCATTGATCATGGTGACTCAGATGTTGACCCCAAGGTCTGCACGAAGACCGAGATCTCGTTTCGGTGCTTGTGACACTGTTGGCCCTCAAGTAAGCATTTCCCTTGTCAGCTCATGGCTGTTATCTCATATACGATCAGTCTGACCATGCACGCGGGTACGTCTATAGCATTGAATACCCCCAACGTGTCACGGGCATTTTCCAATACCAACTGCCTATTGTCGCGAACAACAAAGACCTTCCGATCGTTGAGGTCGAGGGTATTTTTGCAGAGCATCGCTCCCACACTCATGTCGCTCGCATTACCATCAGCAAGCATCGTTTCCTCGTCTATAGGTATATAGACAGGAAATGCCCCCCGAATCATTGTCTGCTCGACCTCAAGGATCCTGGTGATGCCGATTCCAGACCCAAGGCCTTCTGAGGCAAAGCGGTACTCTTCTCCCTTGGTATCAGGGTTCCCATCACGCAGGCCCGAGCCAAAAGGTCTACCATGGACCAGGCTGTCTTCTTGTGAACCTCGTTTTTTCTCCTTTGTTTATTTTATTTTATTCATGATCTACTGTTCATCCTTATGAAGGTTCATAATGAAGCTTCAAGATGCTATCAACACTGGGACGGAAGCACCTAAAAGCATGCGGGTACGTGCAGTACATCTCCCTTCTTCAAAAGTCCTTACGAGGCACCCAGGCTCCCTTAGTTACTTAATAAATCCATATGCATCATTTTTCTTAGTCAAAGTGTATGTTGATCAGCTGATGGTTGTTATATCGTGAACAAAATCGTGTGATTATAAGGTTCTGATAAAGAGCAAATGATTATCGATGGAAAGTGCGGAGCATTGGAGACCCCTCAATTTGGACCCCGCCAGTCCTTTAAAATGACGTCCCTCCTGCATACGACATCAATGGATCCTGAAGTCAAACTCCCTGCCTGAGGTACTCAAAAAGCCCTGACAGTGACACTGATTCAGATATGGCGTCAGATACTTCTTCCTCTGAATCACATCTGGTGGAGAGAATGACATCAGAAGGCCAGGACTTCCTAACCACACCGCCCATGGGTAGAACACCTCATCCCCCTGGCTGGTACCATACGTAAGGCCAATCTTTCTACAGAAGCCTCTTCGCTGACTCCCTCTCATACACCCTCCAGGCCCAACCCTCCTCATCTTCATGACAATATTTCGGTGCTTGGGATTTTGGACACTTCATCGGGAGGATCCCAAGTCAAAGGGAATGGAAAGGGGTGTGTAGTCCCCATGCATGAGTACTATGTGGTCTAATCCTGCTTTTCCCAGCCCTGTTAGATGGGATACTCACACTGATGACCCCGAAGTCAAACGCCTTGATTTCAATGACGCCCCAAGTCTCGCTGTTGATGCTCCAGCAATCCCACCACTTTAGGCTGCGCTGCAGGCCTTTCTGACAGCCTTGTGCCCCAAAGGCCATTTGGACACCATACACACTGTCGTCGACATTCTCGGAAGGATTCACCCAAACTCACCAAGCTTGGGGGTGGAAGTGGGAACTGCCCTTTCTGTGCTGCCAATATCAAGAGAACAACATCATACAGTTGGTGCGACCATTGCTGGGATGATCCAAGCCAAACAGTGAGTAATATCTCACTGCCTTCTGCTGGCCTTTACCTTGTTTTTTTGACTCAGGGTGGAAGCTGCGCCCGCCCAGTACGTGTAGTGCTGCGAATTGAAAATTATATTAATACCCTCTCTCTAGGCAGGAGATAGACCCTCCATCTGCCAGAAACATGCCAGAGCCACTTTCCGAGTAATTGTTATGATAAAGATTGTCATCTTGTCATATTTTGATTTTTTCAAAGAGGGAAACCCACACAAAATCAGCCAGTAGGACCTCATGTCTATAACTCTCATGGTGTGCACATAGACGCTCCCTCCATACCAGTTGTGTAGGTGATGATTATCAGTTGTTTGAGAGTAGGGCTGACTGATCACACATAGGATGCACACAGTGACCCTCGCCCCAATGCAAACCCAACCGCCATATCTAGATAAATATCATAATCCCCCCCTGTATGTGCTAGACTCAGAATATATCTCCAGTACTTATGACCATAATTCAAGGGGTGGATGGAGGACTCCCAGACCACAACTCCTTTCTGCATCCGTGTATGTTCACACCCAACAACCACAAATAGTGTCATCCCCCCCCTGGATCTTATCTGTATGTTATGCCTGTCATGATCATCTTGTGCCTCCATAAATAATTTCAATGAATCTTTGGGGAAAGACATGTTCCACTGGAAATCAACTCCCTCATAATCAGATGGTGCAGGAGCCTGGGGAATGGTACCCGGCTGGCTACATACCCACTGGAAATTATTCAGAGTGAGTCCCAAAATATCCATGATACAGACCGTTCTCTCATATTATCATTCAGATACTTACGCAAGCTATCTAATCTGATACTGTAACACGCTGAGCCACTTCAATATACTTGGAAGAAAAGGGACTTTATGGGTGGCAGCGGCGCAATGGTGTGGTATTCCTCATCCAGTCAGACATCCATCGATACTCCGCCTGCTGTCAAGGAGAAACCCTAGTTGGCGACTATCTACATCCACCAATACCAAGGAGATCAAGGGCCTATCAAAGATGCCTGGGTCCTCTTGGAATCAGAAATCCCAGATATATTACGATGGTTTAAGATTTCCAATAAAGTTGCCACCAAGACCCCCATCAGACATCCCAGGAAGGATCGTTGGCTCATTTTTCAGTCGGATGGGGAATCCTCTTGGGTTAAGAGGAGTTCTTTAAGCAAATATGGAATCTGGGCATACTAGTACATCTAAGCTCTCCAATATGATTATTTCTCTAACTGATTCTGCCCCTCTTTGGTAAGTTATGATCAATCTGAGACATGGCACATTTTTGATGCTGACTTGATCCCTTTGTTCAAGTACAACACCTCCCATCAAATTAATGACATCATAGTTCTCCGTCGTCTACCTCGCGCTCAAATTCCAAGAAATACGTGGAACCATTGCCACATCCAGATCCCTGTCTTTCAGCGTGCCTAATCTTTTCCCCCAAAAATTTCCCCTCATGTTGCATGCGGACTCCTTAAATTAGGTATCATTCAGGACCTTCCATCGAATTTTCCAATAGCGAGCTCGTATGACGATCAAGGCTGTCAGGCTGTCCCCATTCAAGTTAGATTGGTTATCTGAAAAGTAAATTCTTCCCCCCCTATTGATCATGTGTTAATCTCTTTCATTTCAGACAACATCAGAAACCGCACTGATACAGTCCATGAGGTGGAGAATGGTGGCTTTTAGTGAGTGTATGGTCCAAATCTGACCCTGTGGTCCCCGCTTGATATCTGAAATGTCCAGATACTTGTCAACTCAGGAATAAGATTTCTCTATTGTTAGCTGGCCAGGTCACTTAAGCCGGCAGCGTGGACAACCAAATGCTAGGTCTGCCTCGGGGGAAAGGCATGTATGGGACAGGGATGTGTGCGATACCATAATAGGAGATGAAGAGATACTGATACCGATACATCCCAGGTTTGGCAACAGTACTGTCCATAGCCAATACATCGAACGTCCAACAACCATGGCTGCAACATTTGACAATGGTCATTCCCGACAAGCAAGCCATACAGCTTTGACCGATCGTATCCATTCAATTTTCATCACCTTGCCAGATACGTGTATGAGTGTCCCCGCCTCTAAACATATCGTGCAACAGATTAAATAATAGGAGATCATCCCCCAGCGGAAACAGCCCATTCCACCGAGGGTTCTGCAACCTCGACCACAGAAGACATCGACATGAATATAGAGCAAGCAGGGCTAAGGGTACCAGCAAGACGATCTTCCCCCAACAATGAACAGGATCCAAACGACGGAGATGACGAGCATGACGAGACACCTGATGGTGATGAAGGCGAGAAGGATGAGAATAAATTCTGCGGGATGGATATCTATGCAGTGAGTCTTCATGTTGTCCTGGTATCGCTTATTGATGAGCTTTGACCTTTGCGATCTAGATGTTATTGCAAGACATTGCCAAGCAATACTCCACATTGAACAACACGATCATCAGTGGCTTGGAATCACTTGCAAAAACCATCAGCACCAATGCGGCACCTGTTCAACCTTCCGGCTATCCATCACCTCAGCGATCCTGCAAGAAGCTTTGAAAAGCTCCGGTCCATTGAGCGCCCGAATGCAACGCACATCAGGTAAAATGGCCTTGCCATGCCACAACTATGTTTTACTGATGATCACCACCAGGATAGTGTCCGGAGACATATTCTCCGACTCCTCGGTCCAGCGCCACTTCATTCAGTTGTCAGTGAAGAAGAAGTTTTATCATTCATCCAGTCACTCAATGCTTGTGGAGAGGAAATTGCTGGGCCAGCCTGTACAGCCAACCACTTCCAGCTGTACCTCGACGGTCCACCCAGACACCCATGGAATCGCTCAGCTGCGGCCGTTTTTGCAGAAAATTACATCTCGTATCATAAATTAACGCCAAGTGCTGACTTGATTGACAGTCTTGTTGAGGACTGTCTCAAACGAATCAAAACTCTGAAATCTGCCTACAGTCGCTCACTTCGCAGTGGGGTGGAAATGGAGTCATACGAGAAAAAGACGAGGTGTGATGGCCAGAAAGTGATGGTCAGTATAATAATTCATAATAATTCATTTGGCTTCTGACATTTCTATGACAGTTATTCAACCAGCGATTAGCCATCGCTGAAATGAACCCGTACTTACAGAAACACGCCCACATCCTTGAACAACTAGGGCCACAGGGAATGTCCAGTGACGAGTCAGATCATGAGGAAGCTACTCGAGATTGCATGCTCGGGACTCGTAGCCCTCATTATCTTGTCTGCCTCCCGCGCTGGAGGGCCGGAAGCCTCTCTGACTGGCTTCACGTATTCGACTCCGCATATATCTCGGATCGCCGAGTCAATGGAGCTTCACAAGGAGATTTCCCTCGCCTATGAGCTCACGACCCGCAGGACCCTCGCCTCAGCAACCGTCCCTCCAAAGCAATTCCGGGATTGCCAAAGAACACCTATGATCCGACTTGGCTCTCATCACAAAGGAACTTCACCTATGGGAAGGAAGACTATGCTTTTATCC
>Ga0307516_10004668_pt1 | contig 16787 bp, 19 predicted proteins | sample 19_EM_MG_FD_203310 | JGI IMG/M metagenome (GOLD analysis project Ga0307516, IMG submission 203310) | Populus trichocarpa ectomycorrhiza microbial communities from riparian zone in the Pacific Northwest, United States - 19_EM | ecosystem: Host-associated > Plants > Roots > Unclassified | place...
AGATATGTCGTTCAAGGTGCTGACATACCCAGGCCGGGTCGGGTGGGCTCCGCCAGATCAGAGGGGGGAATGTCTGGCCTGACGGGGGTATGCCCGACCGGGTCTCCCGCCGGGGGTTTTGCTGATGGCGGACATTGGGGTTGAATCCGCCCCGGAAAATGCCTTGATTATGATCCGATTAGGCCAAATTTCTCACGTATGTTCATGACTGTTTTAGTGTTCGAAAATCTTACGTAATACTGGCCAGAAAATATGCGGAATGTGTTGGAATATTCAGGTTGATAATCCGTTGATCGGAGGCTGCTGATTGGCTGATTGGGTGGAATATCTCTCGGATTTGTCGGGAATATTCCAGCTATAATCCAGGGCGGATTGTGTTTTATTTTTGGGGAGTTTCCTGATTTGGAAAATGTCCGGAATATTTGACCTAATCAGACTATAAACAAGGCATTTTCCGGGGCGGATTTGACCCCAATGCCCACTGTGTGACATGATGTGTTGAACGCGACGAACAGTCCGCTTCAGTCCGCTTCAGTACTGGACAATTCAGTGTGGTAACCCCTGGTGGGATCCAGCTACACGGTCGTCCAGAATTCCGATGGGAACGGTCGTCCCACATTCTGTTCATGGGAGGGTTCCAAAGCACCAATCTGGGATCGGATACTATCACCTTAGCGAGTAGTGTGATGAAACGTGCGCCGGAATGGGCGGAGCGCTTCCGAAAATCGCTCGAGAACCTTGGATCGCACCGCCGCGATAGCAACCCAGTACTATGTTGTTCAGGACGTTCAGGGGCCGCGTCGGCATCCGGGCACTGGGCAAACTCCTTTTTCCTTTGAATGACGAGACCAGGGTTGGGAGAGCGACCATGGCCGGCAACCGCCGATGCATGCTCCTGACGGCCACCAGAGCATAGGCTCACCCGGTGTATTCCGTCTTGCCACAACCCTTCCCGTCGAAATCCATTCGCCCGTAGTAACATTCGGGTCACATCCCACATGGTACTACGGAAAACCACCAATTCGGTGTCTTTCTCCCAGTTGGTGTGTGTTGCGTCTCAACAACTCAACGTACTAGATCACCGCTGTGCTTCCGATTCCCCCCTTCCAACAACGCATTCGTGCTACCGGCGTCCACAAGGGCGTTTCATGGTACGTATCGGCCAACTATAGCGTAAAGAGCCCTGCCGAATGGTGTGTTGGGACTTTCCACCGCCCCAACCCGAACCTTGGTTAGATCTCTGAAGTATCATCGGAAATGGGATTTTTCATGGCGTACCCTGGCTCCTAGTAACCCTGGATACGCCCAGATTAATATCGCGAATACCATCACCACCCACGCACTGCCATGACGTTCACTGCCGAGAGTATCCGGATACTAGGGCCCTTCGCACGTTCGGTGGTCTGGGGCGCCCCCTTGGTCGTTTCGCAACTCGGGAGTTGCTCAATTGTAGTCTGCGGGCTCGCTCACAACGTGTGCCATCAGACCAGACAATCCGATGATCCTTGGATGATATGGAGCCTGATTCATTCTACGTCCCAAATTCAATCACAGCCCCATGGGATCGATCAAACATTCGATATCGAACTTCTACGTTCCTTGTGGGATTTATCTGGGATTCACCTTTTCCACATACCGTAGACCGGGTTCAATTGCTGCGCCCCCCCCCCCAGTACAAAAGCAACTGGCCTGGCCGACGAAACCCCCACCTCCAAACCCACTTCCCTCAGACGTTATGACAAACTTCGCCCTCTCCGATGTCAGTCGCCTTCACTCTGCCAACGTTGCCAGGGCGCGGGCCGACCAAGGTATCAACAAGGTACCACAGCCCGCGGTTCCGTGTTGTCCATAATGCTGAAATTATGCAGGCCAATGGTACTGTGACCGTTGACGGGGTTCTCGATGATGACAGGCTCGTCGTGTCTCTGCGTTCCCCTGATTATAGGTGTACATTCCGGGAACAATTCTGCGTCAGATTCAGTCCACTGGAGTTACCAAAGATAGGTGGTGTTCCCGACCACACCAACAGATTCTGTGATGTTTCGTCGGGCGAGACTAGTGAGGGTCTCCCAGTCGTGGTCGAATCCCACCGGTGCTACGCGGCCGACTCCAACGCCTCTACCCTCAAGGCACGAACAAATATTCGCTATTTGGCATTTCATTGACCGCTCGAATACAGAGATTCTACCGCCATGCCCTCGTCTGCAGCAGCCTATCTCACGCGAATATCGTTCCTTTCCTTGGCGTCTTCTCCAGTAATAAGTTCCCCTACGCCTGTGTTTTCGGGTCGATCGGTCAAGGAAACGTCGCACAGTACCTCGCGAGCAATCCCGGTGCTCTGAGGCCGAAGTTGGTGCGAAACCATATCCAATCCCACCGTTCCTATGCTGACTTCGTATACATCGGACCATCAGTTGCTGGAGGTTGCTCGTGGTCTCCATCACATCCACGACTTGAACATCGTTCATGGCAGTATAAGAAGCGTACGGGTGTTCCATTCTCCGTTGTTGTTCTGTACTCATCATTGCACCAGAAAAACATCCGCGTCGATGACCAAGGGACTGCCCGAGTTGCAGGATTTGTTTCTGCGACCATTATCCTACAGCCAGACATTGTGTTGGGAGACGTTGATGAGTCCGTTGACTCCAACGTGTCGCGGTGGTGCAGCCCCGAAATCCTACACCCTCAGGGTTTCGGATTAACCAAGGCAAGAGCCACCAAGGCTGGTGACATATACGCCTTCGGCATGTTAGCCTATGAAGTGGGTACCATTTTTCTGGGTATTTCCTCGATGTTGCTCAATTGCGGCATAGGTTTTCTCTGGCCGAGTGCCGTTTCATGACAGGGCGGATACAGCCGCCGTAGCCACTGTGATCACCACAGACCAGCGACCCCCCCGCCCTGCTCATCAACAACTGTTCGACCGGCTGTGGGAAATGATCGAGAAATGCTGGAGAAAGGACCCATCGCAGCGTCCCACTATCCGGGAGGTCGTTACTTTCTTGGAGAAACCTTATCGTTCTTAGTCGTACGATGGCTTATACTGCGTCCGTCCCATAGTACACATTAGATCTCTTGTTCCGTAATTTCTGTTCAACCTCGGAGACCTTTCGTCTATACACTAAACCTAGAGTATTTTTTGGGAAACCATGTGGTGTTATCGGTATATAAAAATCCAGGTTGGGTGGCGGTCATCCTTTGAGCTTAAAGTCAGACTCTGCGGAGACAACGGAAGTTGCAGGGCGATCGGCGTGACTGTGCCTCGGACCACGTTTGCTTTGCCACACGAAAGAATCGGAGGCACAAGTACTTACATCTTGGTCATTCAGGACAAAGGGGGGTATCCACTCATTTATATCCACGAGACAAGGACAACGTTTGTTCACCTTGTCCCCTTACTGCCACCTGAATACGCTCACGCGGCGACAGTGGTGAAACTGAGCCATCTGAGGTAACAACCAGGCAGAACCACCAGGCAGGAAATTGGAACCGTTCAAGGTTAGAGCACTCTACACAACGATCCGATGAACGCGACATCGCAGACACCCCGCGGCGCCTCGAAATGCCCACAACGACTTGAGGCAGTAAGGCTGTCTCGACCGGAAACCGATGGACAAGGCAAGCCCGGCGTCCACGATCACCTTTGCGGTTGCGTGGGTGAGGGCCTGAGGTGGAGACTCAGAGCCGAGAGGACCAAAGCGACGGTAGCGATGAAAAGAAGAAAGACTCGGAGGCCAGGTGAGACCAGCCTTGGTGTTTTCGTTGCCTACTTACACCAGAGTCCGCGGACCATCGGCTGGCGGAGACAACGGCAAACCTGGCGAAAGTCACCACAGATGACGACCAGTACCCAAGTCGGTCATGGACCACGTGAGATAGTACGTGGGGTTGTGGTGAAGCGGGGGTCGCAGATACAGCGGACGCGTAGTCGCGGTTGCGGTGGAAGAACTTGACAGACCAGAGGGGGCGGGTACATGCACACTGCCGGCTTGGAGTCGGCCCCGGGCGGTTGTCCGGCTCAACTGTGACCGCCGTCCCTCATGACGGAAGTGAATGCGAAGGACTTCAAGTCCTAACATCCTCTTGGAGACTGGCAATTCTAGCTGGCAGGCAATATATACATGGAAGAGGAACCCTTTGGTGTCCGATGCGAGAGGTGTGGATGAGGATCTGGCGACCTCCGGATGGGACGGTGAATTAACACGGGTGATATCTGTATGTACACGACTTTGGGCTGGTGACAGGCTATAACTCGTGAGGTGTAAGGGTAAGAATGCCGTCAACATCCGGAGTCGGAGGAACACAATGGGGTGGAAGGAAAAGAGGAGCAAGGTAATCGCCAAAGCACCGAACACAAGACAACCATGGAATCACTGGGATTTCTCTTTCTCTTGCGCAGGGGGATCTCTCAGCCTGACCACAGCCACGGTAACGTTGTCGTTCGAGTATCTGGCTTTGGCATATTTGACGAGCTCTTCCACCGCCTCTTTCGGACTCTCGATGTATCGAACGTGATCGATGGCCTCCTTGTCTTCCGCGATATCCCACAACTAAGACAAAAGGGCAGCACGCATTAGCCGTACTGACAGCGCATGTTGTGGGCGAGGATCGAACTTACCCCGTCACAAGCCAAGATAACGAATTCGTCCTCGTCGTATAACTCCGTCTCGGTCGTGTATGGTGACCCAACCACGAATTCCTTCATGGAAGAGTCACCCAAACTCCGGGTGACCGCTAACACGCCGTTAACTCTTCCGCTCATAACAAAGCCGCCGGCATCCATGATCCGTTTCGCTTCCTGCTTATCCGAGCCTTTGTGATCGTAGGTCAACCTAATCGCCTTGCCACCCCGGCACAGTACCCCGCGGGCGTCACCGGCATTTGCGCAGTAAAGGACCCGGCGAAGGTTAGGATCAGTAGGTGTGAAGACATTCAGAGGAGCGGCCGTGTTCGATGTGATGGAGCTGTTGGAACTGATAGATGAGTGGGAGAGGGACTTTAAAGCGTTCTTGATCCGGCTTCGCTTTCGGGTCTTCTTCTCTTTGTCGTCTGATGTACTTTCGGTACCGCTGTCTTCGATGACATTGTCGGCGTTGAGACTGGGTTTTGTGGGTGTGGGAGGGACAGGGGATGGTGTAGTCGTGCGCTCGGGGGTGGCAGGGGCGGTCACATCAGAACTGTAGTCCCCAAGGAAAGATTGCTTTCCATCGAGATCCTCGATCCGCAAGAAGGCAGTGACGGCTGTGCATCCGGAATGCATTTTCCCATCGGCATCTTCAGCCAATTTAGATAAGTGGGTGTCAACGTCATGGAACGTCTGGTTGAGGACATCAGGGATGGACAAGGTCGGGTTGCTCTTCATCGCCTTTTGGAAGTACTGGAGTGGTAACAGAAGGGCGGAGGGGCACGATCGTATCCACAGGTGAGGTCAGGTGAGGTCAGCTCTCCAGCGCGTCTCCCTGTTACTCGGAATGGGCATACCTCATGGAAGTGTTGGCCACACCACTCTGCAGCGTGTTTGCCCGCGTGGCCGTCAAAGACGGCAAAAAACCCCTGTCCGTGGACTTGGTTGAACGGAGCAATGAGAGCATGTGAATCTTCCATGAATCGCCTTGGACCTTGAGTGTGAGCGACTGCACATGAATACTTGGCATATTTGGGCCAATGTAGGGGTGGGGTCTGCGGGGAGGGTTGATCTATCAGTGGACCAGACGGGAGAGGACTAATGGTCGCGATCGCGCACCGTTTGGCCATCATAGGGCTGGGAGACCTGGACGATGCCCACGGGAGCCGATGTGTCTTTCGGGGGCATGATTGGGAGTGAGGTGAGGGAAAGATGAGGGCTGTTTGGAGAAAGGTGATGAGGGAGAAAAGCAAGCGAGATCGTGAAAAGAGGGTGGCGGTGAGCTCCACATACCGTCGTCTCCGCTCAGTCGATGAGGCTATTGGCGTGAAATCCACGTGGTTAGCCCTGTTCTCCCTCATTCCAGGAAATTACCTTCGGTCGACATCTCTGGCCTCTGGTGCACAGGGAACGGCCGGGGCGACAGGAAACACAAAATCTGATTACTGTGGAGCTGCTAGTGATCACTGGCACAGCGACTACGTCAGCCCCATGCATCAACAATTTTATTTCCCGTCCGAGGGCACCCTTGAGGGAAAAATTCTCATAGTCGTGAGTGAGACACAGCTTCCTGAACCCCCGAGCCTAAACGTAACCGTCAGCCTGTCGTTTCGACCGCCAACGTTGGCCAACTGGCCGCTGATCTTATCATATCCTCCCTAGATCTCCGCCGGATCGGCATCTTCGACCCAAGAGATGTCGTCCCCGTAGTTGGCGCCAGGGAAGGCAATGAACCGGGGATCACTACCCCGCTCGAACGTAATCTCCCGCCCTACATATCCTACCTATTTTACGCTAACCGTCCCAGTATACGGCAGGCAGGAGGCAAACATCGTTGTGATTCAGCTAAGGTCCCCTGTACTCAAGGTAATATAACGCTCCACAAAACTGATTACTACCTGACAACCTTCGCCCCAGAGCCGCAAGGATGGATTCATCTCGAACTTGCACGGTTTCATTCAATCGTCCCAGTTTTCTGCGGTGGTATTTCTCTCGGGGGTAGACACCTCAAATAGGACAGACGGGCAAATGTCGTACGTTTTCCCCTCGACCATTTCATTGGGGGCATTAACGTAATCTATTCCAAGCATACCGACGTATAAACTCATCCCCCCTGGAACCCCGTCCTGGGACTCCTCCCCCCTTGCAATATTTGCCCAGCTTGCTCTCCCGGCCTACGTTTCCATCTCCCCACAACCCTTCTCTCGTTTGCAGGAAGAGGCTATTGCAGAGGCAGTACCCTTCATACCCGGAGGTGGACTTACACGTCGCATCCTGTCGTCTTTCCCGCAAGGGTGGTCAACGCCTACCCTGTCCCTCCTGCAGTTCGCCTTCGAAGGGGATAACAGAGCAGATGCACAGTTCCTCGCTTCCGTGGTTGCCAAGCTCTTTGATGGACCCTCTACGGAGAATGGGGCGAGCGATGTTGAATGGAAACAACCAAAGAGCTGGGATGGTGGTTTATTTGGAACACCGCATGATCAGACCCTTTATGGCTGACCTAAGATAAAGTGGTGGTTTCAGTTCTATTTGGTTATGATCTGTGACGTTTTGTATTCAGTATGGATCGTCTCCCATGCACCATGGCGCCCGTGTAACCAGTCCTTCGGAAAATCCGTTGTTTGAGAAATAAGTTTTACAACCGTGGCCGTAACCGACTGTGGGACTGCCAAAGCCCTTCCATTAAGGTCTAGCCGGCCAAGCGGTGGCCGTTCCTCACCAGATTCTTAGGCCCACGGCACGCAGGCACGATGATCATACTCAGCTGCACATGGGTCTCCTTGAAAGCAAGCAAGGCGGTGCCCTTCTGTTCAAGCGAAGGTTCACACCATGGAGTTGGACCCAACACACTGCCTCAACGAACTGGTCCGTGAGCCTGTTATAGCTGTCGCACATGTTGCGGCAGTTAGTCAATTTGAGGATACTACTATATGATGTGCGTTGACCTCCCCCCACTTTGCACCATACCACAAATGGGTGCACACGAAGTCCGAACACGTATCGGCAGCGCCTGTTAGGTAGTGGTATCTGTGGGGAGCCAGGATGTCGGGTTGAGTAACGTGTGAGACACGATGTATGTCCACTCGGGAGGCCAGAGAATACTGGCTCATTAAAACACCACGACCCCGGGTGTCCAGCCGGTTGCACAGAGGAGATACGTGCACCTTCGTCGGGGAGTCTCTAGGCAACTAGGGGTGATAAAGCATCGGTGCAATATCTCGGCGTTACTCAACTCGATCACTTCCGTGACGCGGACTCTCTCCGAGTCAATCCTCTCTGGGGAATGGAACGGCTATCCAAAAGGTCACTGGGATTCCTTTCTGGGTTCTTCACTCCCATCTAATCCCAGAGTGGCAGGGTTGCCTGTTACGCAAAGTGTGGACGGACGGTCGTTTCATCGATGCCGTCACCGAACCACGCCATCATACTTTGGCACATTATAAACTCCATGATAGTGGCATCGCCTTATCCTCCACGCGCCTCCGCGCAGGCGTAATGATCAGCTCGTGCCCTTCTCTTCCCCACGAAACGTCATTGTTCCCTCTTGGCGACCGGTCCGTCCACAGCTGAGCAAGGTTAGCGCCTCAGCGCTCAGCCTCCGTGAATTGCGGTGGGTTTGCGAGTTCGCACCAGGGGTGTTGAAACGGTTCAGTTTGGAATGAACGCGGCGACATTTTGCGCAAGATTACCACGCACTTGTGGAATACACCCTTGTCCATAGTTATTTGCTTCAGTGGGGAGGTTAGTAGTACTTAAGGTCAGTCATTTCTTCCGAGTCTGAGACCACCCCTTGTAACCCGCCGATATGCGTTGTTCTGAAGGACTCCTGGCGACGGAAGCGGGCTTCCAAGTCAGTTCCCCTATCCGTTCGCTGGCAGATTCCCTCTATAGCTTTGGTTGCGTCATGCTTCGCAAAGCGGTTCGCCCATGGCGGCGATCGGTCCCGAGGCTGGCAGCCTGTCCACCTCCGCCGTCTTTACCATCCGAAATCCACAACCCCCCCTTCCCCGACGACGATACCCCACGCCAGTATCACTCGAGTCTGGCTCAGAAACTTCGCCCGTTCTTGTCACCGATCTGCGATTGGTTGTCAGAGGGTGACGTGCAAATAGTTGGGGAACGGCCTTTTGGCGCCGGAGGATTTGCAGACATCTGGAGGGGATGTTTAGACAGTCGGGAAGTTGCGGTTAAGTCGTATCGACGCTATCTATCCTTCGATCTCTCTCGGGTCTCTCTGGTAGGTTTACACAGTCCCATCCCGTGAAGTCCCAGTGGCTGAAACTCCATCCTCAGAGATTTTATCAGGAAGTCCTGGTGTGCAGCCGCCTCTCACACCGGAACATTGTGTCATTCATAGGAATCTACAGCACCACGGAACACCCGTTTTCCCTCGTGTTCAGCTTTGAAGAATCCCTCGATCTTGGGCAGTATCTGTGGACCCACCCGACGGCAAGGAGACTGGATCTGGTGTGCTTCCATTCTTTCGAGATCCCCCAGATCTTCCAACCTAATCACACTCATCTTGATCACAAGCTAGTAGGCATCGCTCGGGGATTGAATCACATGCATGATCTCAATATCGTTCACGGGGGCCTCAAGATTGTGAGGTCATCCCCTCGTTTGCCACCCCCGTCACATGTTCACATTACTGTAGGAAAATATCTTGGTAGGCCCAGACGGAACCGCACGTATCGCGGGGTTTGGGTCGGCGTCCATCCTCGGTCACGCGACCGCTCAGCCAGAGACGAGCACCGGGGAGCCATGCCGAGGGAGTGCCCCAGAATTGATGCATCCCGAAGAGTTTGGATCCTCCTATCCACACAACGCCAAGGCGAGTGACATCTACGCGTTTGGTGTGCTCGCTTGGGAGGCAAGAGGTTTCACGGAACTTCCGGGGTCGTTCGCTGAAATAACCCCCACAGGTTTTTACGGGACGCGCTGTCTTCTCCGACAATTTCGCCATAGTTGCTGCGTACACGATATGGGGGGGTGCTCGGCCACCACGTCCCGATCATCCTGAGGTCTCCGACCGGGTGTGGGAGATGATGAAACAGTGCTGGGAGAGAGCACATTCAACACGCACGACCATCCGGGAAATCCTTCGCACTCTGGAGGCAGAGGGTGCGGCTAGATTCCGTAGCTCTGTAACCCCCAGCGCCGTAAACTACTTTCCAGCGCCCCGACCCACCGGTACCTACTTGTTTATTTGACTACATATCAACTATTACCGTAATTTATGCTTGTAATTACCGGGCCACGCTGGCCCGATACATGGTGACGCCGTCCCCCGTATTGTCTCCGTTGAACTACCTTGTAACCCTCGGACCGGTTTTATCATTGGGGAACTTATGGGTCGACGGTCCCGGAAAAACGTAGTACCCGTTGAGCTGGGAACGCAGGAAAAATGGGTCAGGCGGACATTACAAGGGGTATATTTCCACCAAGCCAAGAGAGGAAACACGAAAAGCCAAACACGGTGGCACAGCTGCCAAGAACAGGTCATGTACACCTCGACCGGTGCCCTTCAAGAAGACTTGATTTTTGTGCTTCCGGCACTTCTCCCATACACCTTCCTCCGTTGTTTTGCCATATGTGCCATCATGACGATGAGGCCTGAAAAACCACGGGTCGGCTTTTGGGAAAATACTTGAACGAGAATACACACCTGGCCACCATACAACAAACATAACCCCTCTGAAATAATCCCAGATGCTCCAAGATCCATCTTTGAACCCATGGAGTGGATTGGTAACCGGGAGGGAAGCAAGGATTAACAACGCCTCACTGGAGGCGCCAAGGGGGTAGAGAATGTAGAAGGTAGTGTACCGCAGGTAGACCAAAACGCCGGGGACGGTATTTCGAGCCAGTGAAAGCGTGTAGAAGGCGTAACGTATTACTTCCGTCGTGGACCAGGCGAGGATCATAGTCGAATAAAGCTCGTTGTGACGTGACTAGAAACAGGGGGCGTGAAAATATGCGGCGGGAATTAGAAACTGCCAACACACCTGTTCGTACTTCTGTGTGACACCCCAGACGAGGAACAAGCGACTGTACACCTGTATTACAACAGTAGGTAGGGGGCTCTTCACCAGGCCGGCGATGGAGTGGACGATTTCGAGGGCAGCGGCGGTCTGGACAATGGCCACGGCGCCTCCGACGACATCGTATGCCGTGGTCATCCTATTGTAGATGTCTAAGAGTTGAAATGGCATGAAGGCATTGCTGGATGAGGTGAGGGCGCCTTTTGCCTCCTTGATGAGTTCTTCAACGAGTTCGCGGACATGTTCGATGAGAACTTGAAATGAAAAAGCCGAGGCACCCGCAGGGGCTGAGCCGAAGATTCGAGGGAGGGGGACGTCAGTGAGGTGGAGGTATGTCGTGACAAGGACGTAGCCCCATCCGAGGCACGAGAGCGCGTTGTACAGTATCAAGTAGTAATTCGTGGCAGGTGCTAGAGTTCGTGTTGGTTCAATGCCAGCCATGGGGGATTCCAGGAGTAACTCACAGGACTGTTTCACGGTGGGAGGTTTCTTGGCCATGGTAGAAGGAGAAGGAAGAGGTGGGTGATGTCAAGTCGATCAAATATCCGATTCCGAGATGGAGGTAATTACACGAAAAGACATATGTAAGGAAACTAAGGCCTCTTTTCATCCTTTTCTTTGTCCTTCTGCTTGTTCTCCGCTGACGGAGCGGTGAGTCGGGAGGGCTGGATGGCGGGAGGGTTTGTAGTCAGATGAGGGGGGAGATTGACTTGAGGGGGTGGTTGAGGGAGATGGCCGTTGGCGTTCGCGAGAAGCTGGGCTTGGTTGAGAGCCTGACGGAGAGCCGCATTCTCAATACGCAGCTGGTCGACGAGGGCGCGGCATTCCTCCCAACGCCTGTTTGCTTCGTCTGCGGATGCGAGGGCAGAATCCAAGAGCTGGGAACGAGATTCAAGGGCCTTCACATGGCTGTTGGGTTTGAGCATCGGCATCTGTAAATCAAGCCGGAGATCGGGAACTCACGCATCTCGCCGCTCGCGAAAGGCTCGCTGGGCTTTGCGGTTCTGCTCGGCACGCTTGCTCTGCGCGAGGGCCCTTCCGCCCTTTTGGGCCTCTCCATCCTCATCCGAGGGTGATTTCGGGGTCTGATCTGGCTGTTGGACGTTCGGAGGGGATGGAACGGTGACAGCGCCAGGGACGGGCATGTTCGGAATAGGTGGCGGCAGGCCACCCGGAGAGTAGTCCACAGGGCCAAAGGGGAACTGAGACATATGTTGGAGGTGGGGATGGATCATCGGATGGGCTAGTTGGTGATCAACCAGCGTGGGGGTATCGGGGACTTTGCGCTTCTTGGAGGCTCGAGCTGTCGTCGCCGGCGTCGTTACCGTCGGCGCAGGATCTTTCAGTCGGAGGGTGTGAGCCGGCGTCGGGGAGTGAAAGACACCATTGTGTGCTTGTTCTCCTTCTCCAGTCGTCGTCGCAGTATACTGGGCTGGATTACCAATAATTAGTCAGCACCATCCACCACCCGTCGTCCCCGATGCAAGCAACTCAAAGGGGAATGCAAAACAAACAAAAAGAGAATAAAACGGAAAAACAGGCTCACCTTGCATGGCGTCGTCTTCTTCTCTTCCAGATTATTGTCCCCAGTTCCTTCAGCCTTATTTAAATCGCTTGAGGGGGGAAGCACACAAAGGGTGGGATTGCCTTATTCGGATTGCTGAGTCAGCCATGTGGCTTTTGTAGTCTCACTACACTTTGGTTTTATTACCGTGGGAATCACCGCCGCCGCGAATTCGTCGTTCCCTCCTTCCGCTCTCGCTCCCCCACCCGTTCCCAGTCGTTTTCGGTGGCCGTCCCGTCCGCTGCTGTACGTGTAAACAAATGGCCTCGGAGTCCAAAGAGTCTACAATCCCCGTCCGTCCTCTTTTCCCCGCTCTTTGATACCAGTTTTCACTCATCTTGATCCAGAAGGGGAAGCAAGCCGAACAACCCGTGACAAACGTCGAGGACACTCCCCATTCCGAACCCGAGCAGTCTGTCCCAGACCCCTCCGACGCTTCTCCGCCCAGCCAACCTTCCACCCAGCCGCAGCCAGGGCCGGACCCTGTTCAGCAACCAACTACGACGACGACGACGACCGCGACGACGACTAATGCCACACCCAAACCGACTGCTTCAACGGACATATCTGCCGGGGAGAAACACGGAGCGGATGAGAAGGACAAGGGCTCTCTCTCCACCTCCGCCGGAACGCGGACTCATTCTGCCCTCAAGGGTAACAAATCTTCCTCTGAGGCCGCCCTGTCCGCTTCAGACGCCACCGCCACCTCCCCTGTCAAGCACGAAAAACCTCCAAAATCCCAGACCAAGCAGTCGTTCCTGAACAAACTCGTTCGGGCCCTCATTCCCTGCGTTGCTCCGAATCGTGCTCACGACCTCGAACTTCCTGGTGATGCCCAACCGACTTCAACATCTCCAGCTGCCAAGGAGAAGCACCTCCCCGTGGGAACGGTTGGAGAGCCCTCGTTCTCGGTCCAGAACGGCCGCACCCCTGAGCCCTCCCACCAAACCATTGACCCCTCGGCCTTGTCAACGGCAGTCTCCCCACAACTCGTCCCCCGGCCTGATACCCTCCCACAACCGCCCAAGGACGCGACTTCGGTTGACCCCGTGACCGCCAACGACCCCGCCACCACCCCGACACCTTCTAAGGCTTTGTCGCCCGGCGCGCCGCCGGAGGGGGTGACTTCAGCGGCTGTTCAGACGCCGGGGTCTAAAGGGGATGATATTGTGCACACCCGTACGCACTCCCAAGACTCTGGTGATGAGTCTGATGCTACGACGACTTTCACAGAGGAAGACGATGACGGGAACGTTATCGACGACTTGGAGGACGAAGAAGAGCGGCTAATCATGAACGGCGGAGTGGGGATCCCAATTGGACCTGTGAGTGACTCTCTTCCTTCTCGCATCTTGTTGTTCAATCGAGCGATTCCAGGATGGTGTCCCACGTCCCCTGTTACCTCCCCTCGCCCCTCAACACGCTGGCCGCAAATGTCTCGTTCTTGATCTGGATGAGACATTACTCCACAGTAGTTTCAAGGTTCGTTTCCACCTCCCCCCTTTCACCAATAAACTCACACTCCACGTAGTCTATCCAACATGCGGACTACGTCGTCCCGGTAGAGATTGAGTACCACTGGCATAATGTTTACGTGATCAAACGTCCTGGCGTCGACAATTTCCTCAAGAAGATGGGGGAACTATATGAGATTGTAGTCTTCACTGCGAGTCTGAGCAAGGTACCCCCTTCTGTTCCGAAGTCATGCTTTGTCAGGTGTTAACCTGGCAACAGTACGCCGATCCCGTTCTCGATAAGCTCGACGTGCACCGGGTTGTATCCCATCGGTTATTCCGGGAAAGCTGCTACAACCACAAGGGAAATTACGTCAAGGTCAGTTCCGTTGTATTTTCGTGACTATCCTATCTATGAGTCTCAGACCCGTTGCTCCCCAGGACTTGTCACAACTTGGTCGCCCAATGTCGGATACGATCATCCTCGATAACTCCCCGGCTTCGTACATCTTCCATCCCAACAACGCTGTGCCAGTCTCCTCCTGGTTCAACGACCCTCACGATACTGAGCTCACAGACCTTTGTCCGTTTTTGACTGATCTGAGGACTGTGGACGACGTCAGAGCTGTTTTGGATGGTGGATTATAGTTCCTTTGTGTATAGAGAGGTTCATGTCGCCCGGCCCGTCAAGGCGACCTAACGCCAATTGTGTGGTCATAGGCTGTCCCTCTGATCCCTCCGATAATTCAACCCCGGCTGTTCTGCCCGCTCGCACGACCTCCTCTCCGTCTCCGCTGTCCAAGATTCCACACATCTACCCACATACATCCACCCTTACATCTCATGAATGGAACGCTCTTTTATCCTGTGATTTCATTCCGTGTTCTTCCATACCGTCTCCGACCTTGGTATATACGGCCACCATCCAGTCTGCAGTTTCCCAGTACTCTCTCCTCGTCTCTTCTCGACTAGCTCTAGCTTCCTGATACCCTTCCTGGGCTTGCGTGCCAATTTTCTTCCTCTCCCCATGTGTTGTTCATATACATAGTACCTAGCAATCATCCGTTTTCACGACTCTCTTCACCTTCTCTCCTCGTTGCACATAAACTGGTGTTACTCTCGCTTTCCCTGTCGTTCCGATTTCGTTGTTCCCTCATAAAAGCTGTGTCTTAGCTTCGCTTTGTCGTTGTTGAAACATCACCTCTCCACGCTCCTTATTCTTTTTTCTTCTTTTTTTTCCGTGTCACTCTCCCCGCGTCAGAATTGGCCTCATCTTTTCAACCTCTGTTATTCCCTAGTCGTTAACGTTTAACTATGATTTTATACACGTGATGGCATTCGATTTGCTTGAGCTCTGTGGAAGCGGTTCCCGGAGAAAGCCAGCTCAAGACCTTGGGTACGGAAAACCTCTTTCGAGTAGAAGCCAAGACCGGTTTCGCATCGTGGAGATCTGTGCGGCAACTCGTAGGATCACAAATCCAGACGCATAGGGGAACCTGATGGCGGACTGGTACTTATGATAGCTGACATAAACTAGACCGGCACCTCAGACCGGAACGTGCACGTATGCCCCCCTCAAGTAAGTAAGCATTGCCACGAGGAGCGAGGAAAGGGATACCTGGGGATGGAGAGGTTCCGTCCGTACGCAGGGTTGAACGCCGAGCAAAGCGAAATGGAGCGGGCTCGAGTTGGTTCCACTCGGGGAGGAGTCCACAGCGAGTCGGTAAGTTCTTGCGCCTCACGCACGCTCCGGCATGTCCTAAACTAGGGTCACTTGCACAAGAGTTTGACGACTGCGGATGCGTTATGGGGGGTTTGGACTAGTCATTCTACGAGGTGGGGGGTTACATACCGGAGCCAACGCACGGCACCTTGTCAGGTTCTGTCGTCCCGACTCGACGCGAGGTGGTTGTTAGGTACTACGGCACCGTCGCCCTGGGGGGAAATCTGCATTCGGCTCTCCGCGTAGCGGATTGGACACCTGGGTGACAAACACCACTGCAGCGTTCGGGGACGATTGATGGCTGGCCGATAATGCTCGTGAGTGGGAGGATTGCGTTAGCCACGTACGTTAGGGGCCCCGGTGCAGTCGCAGGCGTACTTGTGGCAGACCCCCAGAAACGAGAGAACTGATTCGAGAAGTCACCGAAGTCAGGAGGTGATCGGCTACTAGACTCTGATTATCGTCGCTCGATCTCCAACTGTTCCCGCCGGCGCCAGGGAATTGGTTGGAAGAGGTGTTTCTGCTGCACGAGAGCCTGCGTCGATGCAAAAGTGGGGGGCGAGATTTTTTGTGTGATTTTTAGCGATTTTTGAAGTTTAGACACCGAAGTGGAATAGCAGCGGCCGCGACGGAGATCGGGCGGGCGCTTGAGCAAGGGTTTCCTTCTCCCATCTCGATTCTCGCTCTCGGTCTTTTTCTCTCTTTCCTCCTCTCCCCCTCCACGCCGTTGGCTGCGTGAGCGGAGTGAACCCGCTTCAGAGGCCCAGAATCGCGCTCTCGAACACCCTGTTCAACCCTACGAATCATCGTTCCGGGCCACCCACGTCTGCCAGTCGGAAAGACGGAAGAGTGTTATCCTTCACCCTCTGGTTGTTCATGTCCATCTCGGTTACCAGCTTCACCCAATCGTCTCTTCCCTCCCCCGTCTATGCTTTCCTAGGTTCCCGTTCCATGGTATACGTTACCGTCTGCTTCGTTGCTGTTCTCGTATTCGGTCAGTCCGTCCGTTCAGTTTTTCTTGGCAAATATCCCCCCGCACCGTCCATTTCCTTTTTTTAAATCGCTTGTACCTCCTTCTCTTATGCTGTATGGTCCTGCCACCTTTCTTTCCCCCATCGACGACGATCGGTCGGAATCATCGTTACTGACGCTGTCCCCGTTTCAGCGTACATCACAAACCCTTCCGAGTCGTCTTTCCGCGCCTACCTCACAGAACAATCCTTCCGACGCCACCTCACACACCTTGGCGACTCCTCCGACCAAGATCCGGATACGTCTGGTCTGCACTATTCCTCGCGCCGCTCCGCCCGCTCTCAAGTTCATTTCGCTAACCGGGCGTCTGTGAGCTTGCGAACTCCGTTGCATGTTTACCACAATCTCG
>Ga0307516_10004669_pt1 | contig 16784 bp, 18 predicted proteins | sample 19_EM_MG_FD_203310 | JGI IMG/M metagenome (GOLD analysis project Ga0307516, IMG submission 203310) | Populus trichocarpa ectomycorrhiza microbial communities from riparian zone in the Pacific Northwest, United States - 19_EM | ecosystem: Host-associated > Plants > Roots > Unclassified | place...
TGGCTCTTGACGTCTATGGTTGGCTATGGTAAGGCTGTGTACAGTTACCGGAAGTACGTCTCGCCCTGTGGTCATTGTTTGAGTGAGGAAGGCTGATGTGACTGATTTGAAGCCAATATTGGCTTTGGTGTCCTATTATTGCGCCGATTTTAGGAGCTCAATTTGGCACGATGTTCTACGACGCTTTTTTGTATAATGGCGAAGATGGGAAATTCAATCAACCGTGAGCTGACGAGCCCAAACATCTTTATTTTGATTATAATACTGATGGCCTCTTGCAGCGATTTAGCGACGCGCAAGCTTTTGCAGGCGGAAACTGGGTCCGCTTGAAAGTCTCGAGAGGACATAGATGGTCACATCCCTCATTCACAATGGAAAGAATATTTGGATTTCGTCCTTTCAATTTTGGGATTTACTGGTCTCGTTGTACCGATATGCATACCCTTGAGTCGTGTATCTTTCGAATTCTCTATGCTAGTACTTGTGAACAAATTGTGGGTCTAGCAATGTAGCATGTAACGAACCGGAAGGAAGAGGATAGTTTGTTCCACCAATTTAAACGGTCATTTGTTTCTATCGACGTCCTGAGTAAAAAACGGCTTCAAGGGCCAGTGGAGCAACGGCCAGAAGCGGGGTTCATCACGGAATTGTCCTAATTTGGATATTGACCGTGCAACTCTACAACGTGCCCTCTGTTCTTCGTCCTACCATTCTCCCACATTTCCTGCAACAGCCCCGCCCTCGTCCCCGCCATTCGTGACGAAATACCGGTAAAAACACCGTAGCAAACGCCCTGATCGACCAGTGTCTCGGCAAGCAACCATTTCCCCAAAGGGACGACTGCTTTAATATTCGATTTGACTAGGTCACCTGCGCCGCATTGCTGGTAGAGGTGCAAAACTAATATAATGTCATCTCCAACGCTCGATACATCACCCACACACGGGGACCACACTCTCCAAGTCCCGTCCGTACCCGCCTTCTCCTTCAAAGCACGCCTCCCAACCTCCTCGTCGTCACAATCCACTTCTTCCACAGCGACTGGGCTAAAGCAGAGGCGTGTATCGCTCGCGTTGCCGTCGTCGACCCGCGTTGCTTGGAACTTTCGTGATGATACTGGGGTAGAGTCCCATGTTCCCGAAACGGGGGCTTCAGACCTTGTTCCCGAGAAATGGAGAAAGATGAGGAAGATTGCGCCTCTAGGTGATAATGAGGTCCCTCACGAGAAGAAGCAGCGCAAGAAATGGTCGGATGAGGAGACCCAGATGCTCGTGACGGGGTGCAACATCGTGAGTTGCTTTGATACTATTATCTACCATCCTTGGCCTCATTCGGAACTTAGCACGGCGTTGGCAACTGGAAGACAATCCTCAGTGATTCTAATCTCAAGTTTGACAACCGTTCGCCAGTAGATCTCAAAGACAGGTGTGTAACGCACAAATTTATCCTCGACTATGTTTAACCATGCTTTGCAGGTTCCGAACTTACTTTCCCGACGCGTACAAAGAACACTACCCCAATGCACGTACCCATCTGTCCAGCAAAGTCCGGTCGACGCTCCCAGATGGCTCGTCTCTTTTTGAGAAGACCCGTAGCAAGAAACGTCGTCCCTTTTCGGAGGAAGAGGACAGGGCCCTCAAGGCGGGGTATGAAAAGCATGGCACCGTTTGGGCCGCCATTGTCAAGGACCCAATATTCAAGGGCCAAGGGCGTCGATCCACAGATTTGAGGGATAGATTTAGGAACGCCTTCCCAGAGCTTTATCAGGCCGCAGGGTACAAACCTCGCAACTCTGCGAAGAAGAAATTAACGGTCAATGGGGCGTCAGTCCCTGTTCGAGCTGCTACCGACGACCAGCTCGCCATGTCGACCTCCGGGCCTGTGAGAAGCCGACGAAGGTCCCATACCAACCAAGGCTTGCTCCGTGGTGGGACGAAGAGTGTTCCACAGAGCACAGCGGTTTCTGAGGATGAAGAGAGTTCCGGTGGCGAAGACGAAACCACCATCTTTAAAACTCCGCACACACCCGTCCTCGTCCCCAATGTCCCGGCCACCCTGACCCGCTCGCGCAAGTCTGGCATCTTTGATGACGAAGAGATGGACATGGTCACGCTGGGGCACCCTTCTGATCCCCACTCCATACCAGACTTTTTGTCGTCGTCGCAGAGCAGCGTTTTCTCGCAGCTAGGGCCCGATGCCGACAGTCAATCACAGACCTGGTCATCTGGGATCAATACGCCGACCCACTCAATGAACGCATGGTCCACAGCGGGGGCATCTCCCACCTCTCCGCACCTTTCTACGGATTACCTCGCTTCCAACACAACGCACTCTCCCTCGTTCCACCGCCGAGGCACGGACCCCTTCAGCAACTTTGGGATGATTGGGAAGTCCGCCTGGGGCACCCAAGACTGGTTCTCTGCCAACCCTCGTTTAGAGACCCCCTCCGCCTCCTCTCCCTCATTTCCGTCTGGTACAGGCGGCCTCGCGGATGGTCCCTTCTCTACATCCCCCACTTCCGGGTCTCCCTTCTCTTTCTCTCCCACAGCTTCCCATGCTCACGCCCACGCCCTCAACCTCACCCACCTCGCACACCACATCCAGCACAACCAGGGCGTACTTGACCGGTACGACCTTCACCCCTCGCTCTTTCCACACGACTTTGCATCAGAAGTGGGCGACGCTCACTCGTCGACGTTCTCGGACGAGATTTTCCCGCCGAGCGGGTTCCGAGGGTTCACACACCACTCGAACTATGCCGGGGATCTTATATTCGGGGCTCGGACGCTGGGAGGGAGCGGGAACCCACATGGTGCGGGGTTGAGTGGGTTTGGGTTTGGTGCCCATGCTTCTGGGATTGGTGCGCATACAAGTGATGCCTCCGATGTGGGCCTGGGTTTGTCGGGAGGGACGGGCATCCATCCCTTGGCACTCTCCTTACCCGGCATCGACGAAATTGAGCTCACTGGTATCTCGCTGGACGACGATGTTCACAATATGCAGAACGCGCCGCATCATGATGGTGGAGTGGGTCGCATGGTCGAACTCGATGATTCAGGGATCGGGATCATGGTTGGCGATCTCGACGTTATCCGGCTTAAGGACATTTCGCCGTTGTCGCCTCAACCACACCCAGAGCAGGGGAGAAGACAGCAGTTGTCGTCGTCGTCAGGAGGGGAGGAAGTTGCGATGATGTCCGCCTCACCCGTGTCGCAGCGCGAACTTGGGGTAGAGCAAGATGAGGATATCGAGCCCAGGTTCACACTTGACGACTTGGTTGACCTCTCTGCTCATGAGATGGACGGAGAGGACATCGATCTGGACCTCGAGCTTCATGCTACTCCGCCTGCGACACCGGTTCTCTCGCATTCGTCCCGGTCGTTGACACGGCTGGGAGTGGTGCAGGGACAAGGGTATCATGGGCGGTCGATCTCTGTGCCCCCCTCTGAGGCGCGCGGGGAAGGCGGACTAGTGTCGTCGTCGCAGTCGGAAAGGAAGATGTCGGGGAGGAGAAAAAAGGTGGCGTTTGGTCAAAGAGAAGAGGACGGACAGACCCAGGATGCGATGGCGCTGGATCTGGCGACGAGTACGAATACTATGGCGTCTGGTGTTGGGGTACACGGACGATCCCGAGGACAATGGCAAACTCAGTCATCACACGCAACACCCGCATCAGCAGGAGTTGCTGTAGCGCCACCGCCACGATCGACGATCTTCTCTCCGCCGATTCTTCTCCCCTCTTCACCGCCGCCTGGTCCTGTAGCAGCGGCAGCATTGTCCCATTATCCGTTCCGCCCAGGCACGAGCACATTTCAGACGAGCATGACCCCAGGCGACGTCAACCTCCACCTGTCCTTCCTGGATCTTCACTATCACTCCCAGGCTGTTGGTGCTACTATGAACCTTGATGGGCTCCATGGGATGGATCCACAAAGCTTGTTGAGGCAAGGGCAGGCCCTGGACCTCGCTTCGACATATACCGCCAGTTTGGGTTCTGGTTTGGCAAACTCGGTTTTGCCGCTGAGGTCGACGGCGTTGGGGATCTCGTCGGCAGCTTCGTTGAGACAACAGGTCCTGCAGCCCTCGTCGGATGGACGTGTTGGGCATGGAAGGGCGGCAGCGCCGTCGTCGTTTGGTATGGCTGGCGGTGGTGTGGGTGGTAGACCTGTTACGAAAGGCGTGCCTCTTCCACGGACTCCGAGATCGCACTCGTCTCACTCGCAGGCGCATTCACCGTACCAACCGGTCCATCAACGAAGGCAGAGTGCGGTGTGTCCGCAGGATTTGGTGTTGAGGAGTGGAGATAATAAGAGGAAGAGGGCGAGTTGGGATGGGGCGCCTACGTGATGAGTTTTTGGACTGGATCCTCGTTTTTACGCTCTTAATGATTTTTTCTACATCGAGTCTCGGTTTCTCTTTTCTCTTTCTTTTTTTTTCTTTTTGCAAAGCATTAGCATTCATTATCGATATCTGTGTAACATAAACAATCCTCTGCATTATGCATCGTGTCGTATCTGTGGTTTGGAATTCTTTTTTGGACTGAGGACCATCAAGAGTATATGCAGTTTTGAGTCGGTCACGGCATCCTGCAAGGCATGAACGATTTCATGTGACACTTTTCTGCTTCTATTCCCCGCATTTTATTCACAAGTACTACAATGTTTGAGAGAATTCGAAAGACTCGAGAGGGTACAACAACAAGACCAGTAAATCCTAAAATTGAAAAGACGAAATCGAAATGTTCTTTCCATGACCGTCAATGTCTGTTCGAGACTTTCAAGCAAACCCAGTTTCCGCCTGCAAAAGCCTGCGAGCCGCTGAGTCGCTGCAAGGAGCCTAGAGTAAGCCTTATGATCGAAGATAAAGATGATTCGGCTCGTCAACTCACGGCTGATTGAATTTCCCATCCTCGCCGTTATACAAAAAGGCGTCGTAGAACATCGTGCCAAATTGAGCCCCCAAAATCGGCGCGATGATAGGACACCAAAGCCAATATTGGCTTTTCAAAACAGTTACATCAGTCTTCATCACCCAAACAATGACGACAGCCGAGACGTACCTCCGGTAGGTGTACACATCTTTGCCATAGCCAACCATGGACGTCAAGAGGCGAGGACCAAAGTCACGGGCTGGATTGAGAGCATAGCCTGTTAGGATGGCAGTCAGGTTGGATAGGGAATAAGGGGGACAAAGAGCATGTTGTACCTGTCTCCATGCCCAATGAACTGCCGAGTCCGACAAACAGAAGGAAGAGGGCCACCGGAAGGAGACCATTGGGAAGTGGGGGATTCTTGCGATCGGTGAATGCGAGGATGGCTATTAGCAAAATTGCGGTGCCAAGGAACTCAGAGAAGAAAGCGGAAACATTCGTCATATAATCCAACTTGAGAGAGAGAGAGAGAGAGAGATCAGCTCGATAATCTTGGACGCTGTGAAGAAAGAGACTCACAGCATATGTGGAAAACAGTCCCGCGGTTTTGAGAGTTCGGACGCTATTTCCGCCTTCGACGAGGTCGATTGCATGGAAATAGTTGGCGTAAACTATGGCGGCACCGACTATCCCACCCATCATTTGTGCAAAGATGTAGGCTATTATATGCGATGAGAGTCTAGAATGAGAAGTCGCGCGAGTAGACAAACGAACCAGGCACTTTCCTCCAGGGAAAACCGCGCCAAGTCGCCATTGCGAGAGTAACCTGCATGGGAATATTTTAGCATTGAACCGAAATCGGAAACTAAACGTGACAGACAGCCGGATTGATGTGGCCTCCTGAAATCCCAGCGCTCACCCAAACGCCGATTGCAATGCCTGACATGCACAATGAGCATAGGAAATTCCTTCATGTCAAACTGTCAATTACCTATGGCCCATCCAAGCGTGGCAGATAGATAATCCTGCAGAAGTGTAAGAGTTGCAGGAGCCAGACGGGCTTAGGCGGACACTTACCCCTTTGGAAGACGCGGCCACGGCTGAATTCGTGGAGAGCACAACCTGGCACTCGACTCCAGTGCCAAATATGATGAGGAGAGCAACGCCAGCGAATTCGGCCATGGGTTCGCGGAGAAGTTGCCTAATTCAAGTATTAATGGCGTTGGAAGGCGCTTTAAGAAATGAGTGGTGGCTACTTGTACTTCCACCAGCGATTGTGTCCACAAGAATCGACCATGCCTTTTTCCAAGTCTAAAACGCATAAATCGCTGGGTCTTGATTCGTCTACTTTTGGAGAGTCGACGGATGTACTGGAACCGGATGAAAGGGACTGATCATGCTTAGACATAGCTGGCAGGGGGGTTTATGGAAGGAGAGAAGCCAAGTGAGATGCTGTATGCGTTGGGCATTCCTCATAAATAGCCTTAGGCATGGGAAGCATCTTTCCAGAGGAAACCCATCTGGGAAAGGCCTCGAGATATCATTCTCAAGGTTGATTGTGGCCCTGTGGGTAAAGATTGCTAGTAGACATGAGAAGGTCAGCGAGAATGGAGCCGACCCTTGGACGTAGACGTTACCTCTGCTTCCTCCCCGCGCTCGTCCTCACAAGGACCGCAAGACCTCCGGACGAAACGACACGAGCCCCATTCAGGTTTGCATCCGGGAATGTAGATGACTAACCTTTCAGGGCTATCTGGACAGACTTGATGAAGGATCCCATCTATCACCATCCCCCGCCCTCGTATCACGTGACCGTGTTGATCAAGGAATCGCTGCAGGCATAAAGTTGTATGGAGGCGGAATACACAGACGGCGCGCACGTAGAAGGGTAAATCGGGTGGAGATATCATGGTTGGTGAGCGACGTGGTTGCGGTAGAAGAAAGTCCCACTCTTGGATTCATCCACGTGGCGAAGGGTGCGAAATCACCATAGTGAAAGTAGGGAGGGGTGTCATCGAAGGGAAGTGCCGAGACGGCGTGGCGACGTGGTCCATGAGATGTGCGGGCAGGGAGGTGCAGGGTCTGTGAAGTAGTACGTGAGATAGAGTAACCGAGTTCGATTCCTGCCAGGTGAACTCTGTTGTCCACGTCATCTGAAGTCGAAGCTCCAATATCTATCGATATATTGGGGTGGAGGATGAGTGAGGCAAGAGACGGAGGTTAAGTGACCAGAGTGGGCACATCTGATCGGGGACGAGAAGAGGCTGAGGGCTTGGGAAAGGAACGAGGGCAAGATGCATTCTTCGGCGGATTTCGGCGGACTCTCACGAGGAAGGGTTCAGGGTAGTGGGTGAGAATCGCGTAAACTCTCCACCCATACGTATTTTGAGATTCTCTGCTGCTTGCAGTGGGAGATGTTGCAATGTACGTGTGAGTATCACGCCAACTGTGGCGGTTGGACTTGGCAAGCGTGGCCGACAGACGGGCGCTTAGAATGGTAACTGGTCAGACAGATAGTCCATAGTCTCATACCAAGAGACCCCATGTATTCCGTGGGATGGGATTAGTTGAGCCTAGGATAGTCCAACGGTGCAATTCCGGCGCGTTCCAATTTTAGCCGAACCGTTACAACAAGTCACCAACAAAGCCTGCTACCGTCTCAACAGATCTCCTTGCGCTAGGACTGGATTCGGAGTTTCATCATAAACATCCGGTCCAAGTCTACAGATCTCATGACTTCTCACCAACTACGATATTTCGGATTTTGCGAGGATCGTGGGGTATACCATGCCAAATGTCCGGTAATCCGCCCACAGAAACCCCCAATGCCAGTGCGTCCGCCACACGGGCGCCGCTCGGCCGGGACCGGGTACGCTATTTTCTGAACCAACGTTCATCTTGGTCTCAACAGAAGCCGCTGCTGATTTTCGTATTGGCTCATAAAGGGAACCCGCTCTGCGAACCCATTGCCGCCCCCACAGGTCTTGGTCAAATGACACCGATGGTACCGCGGGTCAAATGATGCCTTGACCGGCTACCAATAATCACGGGAAGCCGGTCTCTGAACATCTCCAGCGATTTTATACGGATCTCGTCATGGCGAGATATAAGTACTAGTGAATCCAGGACTCTCCCGCCCAGAATTCCTCCCATCCAGAATTCTCCCAACTTGCCTGCCACCATGTCAAAATATGCGTCATCCCTTGGGACCGTCCCCCTCGCCGCAGCAGACGACGACGACATCCGAAAGGAGCCGCCTACTCTATACCCCCCACCGCTCCGGACTCGGGTCCTGTCACAAATCCAGGATACCCGTGGCCCGAACTGGTGGTGGAAGTACAAGTATGTCGTTTTGGTTAGGTGTACCGGCGGATGGCATTGACTCGTTCAAGGCAAATGATTCGTGAACCAGCTGCAGAGTTCTTTGGCGTCATGATTATCATCATCTTCGGTAATGGTGTGGACTGTCAAGTCGTTCTTTCGGGTGACCCCGGAGTCGCCTCATCCGCCCACGGAGTATGTATATGTCACGTACAACCTCTTGAACATCTGCTGAGTGACAGATTTAGGACTTCCTATCCGTCAACGTCGGTTGGGCCGTCGGTATGACTAGCTAGCTCCTCCATTATCTCACATCCTGAAATCTTCAAAAGGTTTTGCGTTTGGTGTTTGGGCCTGTGCTGGTATCTCAGGCGGTCACGTCAACCCTGCCGTAACTCTTCTTCTCTTTCTAGAGCCCGGTGGATCGCTGACCGCTTTCTAGGTCACATTGGCTTTAGCCACATGGCGTGGCTTTCCCTGGAAAAAAGTACCCGGTCAGTGCCTTCTATTCTCACCCGATGCTTCGGCTTCAATTAGCACCCCTGTCAGCCTATATCTTCGCGCAAATCACGGGCGCCTTCGTTGGCGCTGCCCTCGTATACGCAAACTATTTCCATGCCATTGATATATATGAAGGTCAGCCCGGTCTTCGGACACTGAAGACTGCGGGTCTTTTTGCGTCCTATCCCGTGAGCGCAATGATCGTCCTACGGTTATTCGTTGAATCCTCATCGTTATTCACTTTAGTTGACTTACATGCCAAACGTGGCCTGTTTCTTGTCGGAGTTTCTGGGGACCGCACTTCTTCTGATAACTATCCTTTCGCTCTTGGACCAGCACAACCATGTGCTGTCCAATGGACTTCTTCCCGTTGCCATCTTTATCCTCGTCCTTGGTATCGGTACTTCATGGGGAATGGAAACTAGTACGATCCCCACACATCATCCGAGAGTCAAGAATAACCCCTAATGCTGCGACAGGTTACGCTCTCAATCCAGCTCGTGATCTAGGTCCACGACTCCTGACGTCGATGGTCGGGTATGGCTCGTCCGTGTACAGCTTTAGAAAGTCCGTAATGTGCCGCATATCCGTTTGAACAACTGATCAACGAGATCTGTTCAGCCAATACTGGTTCTGGTGTCCCCTTCTTGCCTCTATACTCGGGGCACAGGCCGGAACTTTGGCCTACGATGTGTTCCTTTACAATGGCAGTGATAGCAGAGTCAATAAGCCGTGGGCCAACCTTTCCGATATCAGCTTTTCTAAAATGCTGAATGGATTGCAGGGATTACGAGGGTCGAGAACGTCGTAATTCAACAGCTGTCGTCTACGCCTGATGTCGGATGGAGGGAATGCCTTTTTTTTCTTTTTGAATAGGTTCCGTACGATGTAATTTTTGTGTAGTGAACATCGAGGCTGAGCCTCATACATCATGTACTGTGGAATTTGAATTCCCGTTACGAAAGGCCCCCGGAAGCTCCTCTCGAGGTTCGGCCCAGAACCTCCCAAGATTTCGGCCAAAAATCCCCAATGTTTCTGGCCTAAAGTCCCAAAAGTCGGACAAAGATAGTCATGTGTCTCCGAAAAAAACATTCCAAAAAAACATTGATTCCCGCTACGAAGTAGTGGGCTGTTCCAAAAAAAACATTGATTTCCAAGGCTATTACGAAGCTGTTTAAGGGGAGGTCTTGGCTGAGTCGCCACATGGCGTTCTCACGCTCCCTCTTTGGAAATTCTAGGTTGTTCGTTGTGCCGGCGCCGTTGACTTGTAGGTCGCTGTCGGCCGCGGGGCTCAAGTCTCCGACCAAACCAAACCAAACACCACAACGGCGCGAAGGTCTCGGTACTGAGAGAAGCCTACTGTGGGAGCTGAGCTTAAGGTACAAACAACAATGTAGTGAATGCTCTCTCTCTCTTCTGACATCACCAACTTCGTCTTCTGGACAAAGAAAAAACCGCTTGCACTCCCGACCGCAGCGGTCACGTCTGTTACAGAGACCGGTTATTTTATTGAGCACGTTACAGTGCTCCTTCGTAGCGGGCGCTGCGGCGACAGCCGCGCTGTTCCCTTGTTAATATACTATGCTGTACTTGGCGCGACCTGCCAATGGTGAAGTCACAAATGGTAACGGACCTGCCGCGTTGATGCCATTCACCGAGGATGATCCCTGCCTCTCCGTCCGGGCTCGGAACGCGGGACTTGCCATTGTCCCTGGAGGAACACCCGGGATGATCGTCTCAAAGCCCGCATGGCCGAAGCACGGCGACGTGACAACCCACCTCAACTCACCAAAAAGACGGGAAACCACCAATAATCCGTCTCCTGCCACAAAAAGAGAGACTGCGCACCATATGAGTAAAAAAGTGACATTGGCAGTGCTACCGGCTCAAGTGACAAGTCTGTTGTGGAAGACCGGTCAACACCAAATAAACACCGCAACTGCGCGAAGTTCTCGGTGCTGTTAAGGTACAAACAATGTAGTTCTTCTGACATCACCAACTTCGTCTTGCGGACAAAAAAAACCGCCTACACTCCCGACGCGGCGATCACGTCTGTTAAGTTACAGAGACCGGTTAACTATCATTCCTCGTATTCCGTACCTTTGTGGGCGCTGCGGCTATTCCCTTGTGGACAGAGTGGCCACGCGATTACCACGCGACCGCCAAGGCTTGATTGATGACACATCGGAACTTCGAGACAACCGATTGACACGGCCGAGCTGACGTGATCCATCAAAGGCTTATATTTGGACTGCACAGTCAATTTTGCTGCTCTGGCGTCTGCCTCTATTCCTGTCAGTGGTCTTCGTGCCTGGGCTTATGGATCCCTTCCTTGAGTTTATGCTGCCCTCGCCGGATGAGACCCCCGCACAAATGGAGGCCCGCTTGAAGAGGGAACAGGACGCTCAAAGGGTCAGCGACATCATCGACGAGGCAATCAGACAGGAGCGCGCGAATGGGAAGAAGGAGAAGAACGTCGTCAAGGTGCTGCTCTTGGGGCAGGCTGAGAGCGGTGCGTTGGATCGTTGAAATGGTACCGTCGGCATCACTTTGTTGAAACATTTTCGCTCCAGGCAAGTCGACGACGCTCAAAAGTACGCTTGCTAGATCCACCCTGAAAAATGTTCGTTGACATATCGAGTTACAGATTTCCGAATGCAGTACGCTCAAGAAGCTTGGGAAAGCGAGCGGGATGGATGGCGGGTGGTCGTGCAGCTCAACCTCGTCCGCTCGATCATGATGATCATCCAAGTGGTCGAAGCCGAACTGGGCGGGGATCCTTATCCGGTGGACGAAGAGAGCGAATCCGCACAGGTCGAAGACGGTTTGGAGGAAGGCGCCGTGGAGTTTTCAGATCAACACCGGTTGTTGATGATTCGCCTCGCGCCTCTGCGGGCGGTGGAAGCGGAGCTCAAGCACCGTTTGGGAGCGGGCGCGGAGCCGGTTCAGGCGTCTGCGTCGTTGTCGGCCACGCCATTTGAGGACCAGTATCCGAATCCTCAGCGGCAGCAGACTGAATTCTCTGTGCGGTCGTGGAGGGAGGTTCTTGATCGTCCTGACCGGCGTCAGCCTGTTGAGAGCGGGGGGAGGGACCTCGACTCGGTTACGCTCACGCTTGCACAGTGCAAGGATGATATGCGGGCACTGTGGGAGGACAAGAACGTCCGGTTGGCTTTGAGGCGTCGCAAGCTGGTGCTTCATGATTCTGCTGGTTTGTGAGTGGTTCTTGGTCATCTGCTTGGAGCTCTTGGGTTGATTTTGTTGTTGTAGCTTTTTGAACGATCTAGAGCGTATCGCATCTCGAGGTTATGTTGTCAGTGACAATGATATCGTACGGGCTAGACTCCGTACTGTCGGCATTCAGGAGCATCGACTCAAATTCACCGGCGGATCTTTGGACAGTGAGAGGGTCAACACCTTCATCCATTTTACGTGGCTAAAATTCTAATAGGAAGCGGCAAGAGCGTAGGCTGGGAGTGGCGGATGTTTGATGTTGGGGGTTGTCGTACATCGGTCCGTTTATCTCTCTTCCTCTCTGTTATAAATATATTGACGGGACTACTAGCGTGCGGCATGGCTGCCGTTCTTTGAGGGTGTGAACGTGATTATATTCTGTACGTTCCGATATTCGTTTGAAAGGCGCTTTCAGTGACGGCTCGCCGCAGTATCACCTATTTCAGTTTTCGACCAAAGACTGGAAGAGGATCCTCGAGTCAACAGATTACAGGACTCGATCCTTCTTTGGACATCGATATGTTCGTCAAAACTCTTGGCAAAAACGCAGCTCATCTTGTTCCTCAACAAATGTGATCTCTTGCGGCGGAAGCTGAAACGCGGAATCAAGGTGAAACAATTTCTCCCAAGTTATGGGAATCGACCGAATGAAGTTATTCCCGTCGTTAAATGTGCGAGTTTTGTCTTTTGTGGACGGCTCTCTTTTGTTTGCTGAAGAGAGGGAAATGGGATAGATTTCCGTGAAAAGTTTAAGGACATTCAAAAGGTCAACTCTCCAGAAACGCGTTCGATTTACATTTACCCTACGACTGTTACGGTATGTCCATTGGATTCGATTATCGTTTCGCGACTAAACCTGTTTTCATGTAGGACACGGAAGCAACAAAAGTGACGTTGGATTCTGGTACGCCTTTTTCTTTTTCTTGGTTGGGCAGATCTTAAGTGATCTTTCTGCAGTACGCGATGGAGTTTTGCGGGAGAACCTTGCTACCTCCCAGCTCATCTGATCTATCTGCTTATACACGGAACGCTTCGTCCTCTTGCAATGGGCTTTATTATATGGAAGACCAATCTACCTATCATCACATTACGATGGTTACAACCACATGAACGGGCACTCTGGACATCTATCATCATCGACGTTTTCCAATGTTATATACGCACTCGTTAGTACTTTATTTGAATAATATGTTATCATTATTTCTGAACTGTACCCACGATCACCGCAACCCCATGTAAGTTTGTGGTCACGTTGTCTCCATATTGCTCAGAACTTCATATCATCTTGATCCATTCCTGTCAGGCTCCACACAGCGCCGACAAATGAAGAGCTCGAGGTATTACCTGCTATGCGACTAGGCAGGATGGCCTGGGAATTACGGTCGCGTACTGCGACCGGCGGCTTTACACCTGTCTCTCCTGACTCCGGGTCCGCTCCTGCCAAGGTCATGCTGCTCAGCGCTCGTTCTCTGGTTCGCCGGTTAAACCATTATTAATCTTAGCTTCAAGATCGCGTCACCAGCCTGAGCTATCACCTCGGCAATCCACCTCCATATGACCACTCAGCCCTGCTGACCGTGTCACCGTCACTCTTATATCCACTTTAAAGAAAAACAGACATCATCCACCAGACGACTTCGCACCATGGACATCCTACAAGTCGTCTCCCGTGTAAGACGGCATTTCCGCCGTCCCGCGCGGAGGCGATCTCGCCAACAACAACAACAACAGCAACAACAGCTTGCACCCCAACCTCCAGATCTCCGCCGATGGAGTGACTTTGAGAATCCGTTTCCGAGCGTATCCCCTGGAGGTTACAGGAGATATTATCAAACTCATGCTGGGCCGGGGCCTTCGCCAAGGGTTAGCATTGCGCCCGCCCCCGCTGTTTCCTCTTCATCAGCCGATCCAGGGGAACTGGCAAAGCGACCGAGACGGCACGGAGAAGAAGATACGCCGTACGGTCACATTTGTCCACCAGCGCCCGTGGATAATCCACTCAGGAAACCCGGCTCCGCGTCGCCGTCGCCGTCGATATCGACATCTCCGCCCAACTGGCCCCCCTTGTCATCGGGTTCTACTCGCCATGGCAAGGGCAAAAACCGCCAGGGAGGCCTTGGGACAATGCTCGAACGCGATCGCCGCACCAAAACGCCTGCTGTTTATACGGCACAACCCGCCCGCCTCCATCCTACTCCGTCTACTTCGAGCACAGAAACCCCGTGTCGGCTCCGGCGGCGTCGGCGGCGTCTTTTGCGCACGCCGAGCGTCATCCGGGATTTTGCTGGCTGGGGAGCGGGCTCTGTTGTGATGTCGACCTTGGACTCGCTGGACGGAGAGGGGTTGATGAGCGAATCGTCAGAGTCTCATTGGACCGACACACCCGCAACAACGGTTGAAGGGCACGAGTTTGACGAGGAGGTGGCAGAGCGGTTGAAGGGTATGTATTTGAGAACGTCCCACACGGAACGGTCGGAAAGCAGGAACTCGTTCCATTCTGCGAGGAGTCGTATGAGTGATTATGAGTGATTTCTTCGGCATTCCGTTATTCTTATTACAATTTAGGAACGTAACATGAATGTACATACCATGATAGTCTTTAGATATTATGTCTCATACGTAAAGCATGAGCACATGCCAAGCTCCCGGCGTCACATCATCGCTAGAGACCTCGTCTCCCGAACTTCGCCATATCGTACACTGCCCCTCTACGTCACGTTGCATCTCACTCTCGCGGAATCCCTGATAACTTCTATGGAATGAAGGCGTCAAGATGGCCAATAATTCTGGGCCCTCTCATTGCGCGACTGCGACCACAGTCACCAAACGATCCTCCCAGCAGCCTCTGATAACATAACCGTCGAAGTATGCCCACACAGTTGGACATTGTTGGCTTGACGAGTACCATCTCGCACCGCTGATTTCGCGTGGCGGTTCCTCCTTGTCATCCGGGAATAATGACGAATCGAGAAGGGTATCCACAGCAAGCGGTACCGGACGGCGAACTAAAGCGCCAGCTATTGCATCCCAAGCATACACGCTGTGATCACTGTGATTCGTCATCAGAGTCAGACGATCAGGCAAGAAGGATATCGAAATGACGGGCGGCAATTCCTCGGGAATTCCTGAGACAACGAGTTCCCGGGTTGACACATTCCAAAGGTAAAAACCCTTCCCATCGCATATTCCAGCGATGAGAGCATTGTCGGATGAGAAGGCAACGTGTTGCAAGTTCCCCCGAAGCCGTTGGCCCATGGAAAATCCCCTCTGTGAATCCCATAACTCAACCGTACCACCCAGGAAGTCATAAACAATGAGGTTCCCATATGGTGAAAGGGTGGTGGAGGAAACCCCAGCTTTGGGTATACCACAAACTCGGATATTGTACGCTTCGCCGAAAGCTGCCTGTGAACCATCGTGCGAGGGCGTGATGTGAGAACGGCCAACAAGGGGCTGTCGATCGTAACGAAACGGTATCAATCTGTGTTTCTGGAGATCATAGAAATAAGGCGCGTCGGATGTGTGCAACACAAGGCTACCAGCTGCAAATGCAACGGAGTACACAGCCACGCCTATACGTGGTATTGTATCGGGAATGAGGTCCCCATCACGCATCGTCCATGATAGAAGGCCATCTTCTCCAATGGCTGCAACGACCTGCCGCCCATTCGGAGAGATTGTAAGAGAGAAGATGAAACGTGAAGGGGATGTTTCTATAACTTTAATAAGCCGAACACTGACACTATCCCAAATGTGAAGTGTCCCATCCACAGAGCCAGATACAATCTGCCGTCCATCCGATGTGAAGACAAGAGAAGACACGTACTGGGTATGGCTTTCTGACGACCACCACGATACAATCTCCTGATCGGGATCCGTGTTTTGAACACGAAGTCTCCCATCAATCGCTCCAAAGGCAATCTTCATTCCATCAGGAGAATATGCTATGGAAATCGGGGAACAGCCGTGACCGAAAATCGCGATTGGTAGGAAAGTCGTGGAACTCCAAACACGTATAGTGTGGTCCTCAGCACCAGAGGCGATGTGGTCCCCGGCAGGTGAAAACGTGACTGCCACTACGCTGGCAGAGTGACCCATAAGAGTACCAAGGCACAAACCCGTGTGCAAGTCCCATGCTTTAAGAGTTTTGTCCTGCGACCCAGAGATAAGTTGTTTTCCGTCGGGCGAGAAGGCCAAGCAGTTGACTAAACCTTGATGGCCCGTAAGGATCATGCAAAATTCATTGCCGGTCGCCATGTCCCAACGACTACTATAGTCGGGTGATGATGTTGATAGTTCGGATTGGTCGGACGAGAGTGATAGAGTAAGGGGATTAGCATTCCCACTCTTTGACGACGCATGAAGGAGTGCTCGCACATACGAGAGATTCATGCCCGCATCGTCGATTATGGTACTGAACGCTGGCTTTCCCTGCGACACATGACGTAGATGGGAGGACCAAAATCGCAAAGCATACCGGAGCTGCCCAGGAAGAGATGGATATCGCTGTGCCTCGGGTTGCCCAACTAACTTATCATATGAAAGACGGAACTGGTGTAAGCACCGTAATGCGATTTGAGCTTCTGCAAGTTCTGGATCCACGCGGAAGCGACTGTTGATGTAGGGATGGCCATCCTTGGCGGCAAAGACATCAGGACTAGTGATGAACTCGAAGAATGATTTATGGAGCCGGGGGGCCGTCTTCGCGTCAACCGCACCTGCACCAGCAACCAGGATGGTTCGAAGTCGTCTGACAAAGTGTACAAGATCCACAGGCCGACTCGATGGAGTCTGACGAAGATCCAGCAGCTCTGCGATATCTTCCAGACATAATGGTTCCTGTAGGATGATGATGGCG
>Ga0307516_10004670_pt1 | contig 16783 bp, 18 predicted proteins | sample 19_EM_MG_FD_203310 | JGI IMG/M metagenome (GOLD analysis project Ga0307516, IMG submission 203310) | Populus trichocarpa ectomycorrhiza microbial communities from riparian zone in the Pacific Northwest, United States - 19_EM | ecosystem: Host-associated > Plants > Roots > Unclassified | place...
TGGAGGCGATGGGCGGCGGCTTCACCTGGGGTTCCGCGCTGCTGCGCTGGTGATCATCACCCGTCACACCTGTAAAATTTGCCGCATTGATTCATGCGCATGCATGATGGTCGCTGTTGACCATTGCGTGCTAACCTCATAATTTCAGGGAATAAATTGTTCGCCGAGAGTGCGGGGCAGGCGATGACCGGGACAGGCAAAACAGTCACACGTGTCGATTTGTGCGAGGCGGTCTACCAGAAGGTAGGCTTGTCGCGCACGGAATCGTCTGCGTTCGTCGAACTGGTTTTGAAGGAAATCACCGACTGCCTCGAGAAGGGCGAGACGGTGAAGCTGTCGTCGTTCGGCTCGTTCATGGTGCGCAAGAAGGGTCAGCGTATCGGACGCAACCCGAAGACTGGCACCGAAGTGCCGATTTCGCCGCGTCGCGTGATGGTGTTCAAGCCGTCGGCCATCCTGAAGCAGCGGATCAATGGTCATGCTGTCAGCAATGGCGAAGGCAAGGACGACTAGAGTCGTTGCGTTCATTCTGTTCAACATAGCGTTTTCAAGCGAAGTGGATTCCGGTTCGCGTGAAGAAAACGGGTAAGAGCAGAGGAGCGTTTTCAAGCGAAGTGGATTTTCGGCTTCGCGTGAAGAAAACGCTTCAAAGCAAACAACCAGAACCAAAATTCTGGTGAGCTGAGAGGAGCGAGCATTTGGACAAGGCGCCGGATGCGTTCCGTACCATCAGCGAGGTCGCTGATGACCTCGACATTCCCCAGCACGTGCTGCGATTCTGGGAAACCCGGTTCACCCAGATCAAGCCGATGAAGCGCAGCGGCGGCAGGCGCTACTACCGCCCCGACGACGTCGACCTGCTCAAGGGCATCCGCCGCCTGTTGTACGGCGAGGGCTACACCATTCGTGGCGTGCAGCGGATCCTGAAAGAACACGGCATCAAATCGGTGCAGGGTCTGGCCGACCAGCACTCCGCCGTGTCGTTCGGCGCGGTCGAGGAGGCGATTGGTCTCAGCCTTCGGGAGCCCGAGGAGGGCGAGGGGATCGGTCTCGACGTCGATGACAACGATTACGAGACCGACAAGGGCATCGACTATCGCTTCGTCGAGACCGACGAAGACGGCCTGCTGATGCCGTTCGGCAAGGGCAAGGCGGCAGCAGCCGCGCCCGGACCTGTCGGCGGCCCCGATCGGGAACGCCTCGAACGCGTGCTGGCCGACCTGGTCGCCTGCCGGCAAATGCTGGATACGGCGAACAAAGACGGCTGACGGGGCTTCGGACTTGCCGGGTGGGGTGGAAGCCGACGTTCCTGTTAAGCGGTAAAATGATGGTCGGAGCGAGAGGATTTGAACCTCCGACCCCTAGTCTCCCAGACTAGTGCGCTAACCGGGCTGCGCCACGCTCCGATGCCGTTCCATTAGCTGCGATCGGCGGCCTGCGCAAGGCGCGCGATCCCCCCAAAAAGCGGCCGAGGAAGGTCGCGACAGACCAGGTTCCGCCCTCGGCTCAAGCGGAGCGCCGAGTACGTCGACCAGCCCGCCTTCGCTCTCAGGCCTTGGTCTGCGCAACTTCTTGAAGTAGCCGATGACCATCAGCAGGATCACCGCGCCGATGGCGGCGTTGATGATCGCCGCCAGGATGCCGTCGAACAGCACCAACCCGATCATCGGCAACAGCCAGCCTGCAATGATGGCGCCGACGATGCCGACAGCAATGTTCCAGAAAAGAATTTCCCTGTCTGCCGTGAACGTTTTAGCTGCTTTTTCGTTCTTGGCTTAGAGCGCCCCGCTGGATAGTGCGCTGTCGAAAGGGGAAATCGTTCATGAGAAGCGGGCCGAGAAGCGCCGAAGAGTACCGCGCAACGGCTTTACTCTGCCGCCAGCAGGCCGCGTGCGATCCGGACAAAAGCTGGCAGCTGCTTGGCGAGGCGGAGCGCTGGGAATACCTGGCCGAAGAACAATCGGCGTTAGACCTCAAAGGTGGCAATGTCCCTCAATCTGGCGGACGAAATGCAGACCTTGCGCCTCCCTCAGCATCGGTAGCCACGGCGATCACGGAACTTGTTTGACGGTCCGCTCGTTGTAATGGGCGTTGGCTCATGCCGTACACCCAGGGAAAACGATGATGGATATCTGCGAACACATGGAAGTCGTCGACGCCAATGATCAGCATGTCGGCGTCGTGAAGAATGTTGAGGGCGACCGTATCAATCTCGTCGGGGACGATGCCCTCGACCCTCAGCATCCCTTCATCGATAGAAGCCAGGTGGCCAATGTTAGGGATAACAAGGTCTGGCTCTCGCAAAAAGTATCGGCGATCACCACCCGGGCTTTCGTGTCTCCCGTGCGGTCCGAAGAGGCGGGCGGCAAGAAACCAGGTTGACGGAATTTGAGGGACTATCCGCTCTCGCCGCCACCGTGATGGCGGTCCGTGCGCTTCTCGCTGTCCATCGGCACCAATTGGAGCTGACGGCTGGCCCTTGAGGGTCGTCCAAGCCGGGCGTCGTAGCTCTCTGCCAGTGCCAGCAGGCGTTTTTTGGTGAAGGGGTCGGCGTTCTCGGCAATCGTTCGCACGCGCCGGGACTGCTCCTTGAAATATTCTTCGTTCATAAGGCACCAAAATCAATAAATATAAGGAGCTCAACATACTACAGATGTTGCGGCTCCGCTGGGTTCGAGATTTCGTATGGTTAAGCGCGCCGGGCCGGGCCCGGGGCGCACGGGCCCTGTCCGTAGCGGGCCCTAGCCATTCCGCCGCATCCGGGGCTAACCTTGTTTCGAACCGCGTCAAGGGAGCTTTCGATGGTCACGACGAAGCGGATGGTGTCGGCTGCGTTCATTGCTTTCGCACTGCTGGCAGGGCTCGGCGGCAGGGCCGACGCCGCACAATGCGGAAGTTCGTCAGCGGGCTTCGACGCCTGGAAGCGGGAGTTCGCCGACGAGGCGAGGGGAAAAGGCGTCGGCGCCAACGCTGCCGCCGCGCTCATGCAGACCAATTACGCCAGTGCCACCATCGCTGCCGATCGCAGCCAGCGCAGTTTTGGCCTGTCGCTGGATCAGTTCCTCGCCAAGCGCGGCGCCACCACCATCGTCGCCCGCGGCCGGTCGCTCAAGCAATCGCAAGGCGCGCTGTTTGCGTCGATCCAGCAACGATACGGCGTGCCGCCGGGACCGCTGATCGCGATCTGGGGCATGGAGACCGGTTTTGGCAGCCAGCGCGGCAATCAGAACATGCTGTCGTCGATCGCAACGCTGGCCTATGACTGCCGCCGTCAGGAGTTTTTCACCGAGCAGCTTTATGCGGCGCTGAAGCTGATCGATCGCGGCGTGCTCTCAGGTACCACGCGCGGCTCCATGCACGGCGAGGTCGGCCAGACCCAGTTCATGCCGAAGAACATCCTGGCCTATGGCACCGGCAATCTCGACGTCGCCGCCAACGCGCTCAACTCGACGGCGAATTTCTTGCGCGCCCATGGCTGGCGCGCCGGCGCGGGCTACCAGCCGGGCGAAGCCAATTTCGCCGCGATCGAGGCCTGGAACGCGGCCGGGGTTTATCAGAAGGCCATTGCGCTGATGGGCAGACAAATCGACGGCGGAGACGGCGCAGCGGAGAGGTAGCGGGCGCTCAAAATTGCTGTCGCGCGGCCGGCGCTACGTCGATCAGGCCAAGATCGACCAGCGTGCGGTGAAAGCGGCGTTTCCGCTCCGAGGTCGAAGCAAAGTAGGCTTCGCCACACTGTTTGAGAAGGCTTGCGCGCGTGGCAAACACCTCATCGAGCGGCAAGCCGGCCTGCTGCAGGGCGACGGTCCCGAGAAAGGCGATGTCCAGGTCCGGGCCCCGCCCGGAGATGGCTCGATCGGCGCCGCCATTCAGCGTTTCAATGGCATAGAACGTGCGAAACTGGCGCTGCGGGTCTACGGGAAGCCTGAGCTTCGCCTCGATCCGCCGCGACAATACCGGCTGATGGTCTCCGTAGTGTACGATCAGCATTGGACGGTTCGGAAAACGCGTCGAAAGCTCTGACTTCAGCCTATTCCAGGTCACCGCGGTCTCTGTCAGTCTCGCGTAGTATTCGGCATAGTGCGCATCGGCGAGGCTTGCCGCCGCAAAGGCCCGTTCGCTCTCGAATTGGCCGGGCGCGACCAGCCTTCGGTTGTGCGGGCCGTGATTGAAGTTGGTCAGCGCATACAAAAAGCGCGGCGCGGCATCGCCGGTAATTGTTTTCATGTGAACACCGAGGGCTGCTTCCAGAAACAGCGCATCGGAATTTGTCGTCTCAAATCGGTCGACATCGAAAGGCGGTTGAAAATCATCGGTAAAAATACGCTCGCCGATGCCGATCGAGCGGTAAAACTCATCGTAATTGAGGAAGCTGCGACGGCAGCTCGACGTCAGCATCGTTCCATAGCCGAGCGCGGCAAGTGAATTTGGCAGCGTGTTGCGGAATCGGCCGACGCCGCGCTTGAAGAGAAAATAAGCATTAGAACCAAAGCTGGCGCTCGAAAGGCCGGTGAGCAGGCTGAATTCCGATTGCCACGACCCGCCACCAAAAATATCGACGTTGAGGGTTCCGTGCAGCGCGCCTTGCGGTGAAAGGAAGGCCTCGACAACAGGCTCGACCGGGAGCCCGTACAGGCGCGGATCGAAGATCGATTCGTGCTGGATGACGATAATGTCGGGATAGTCGAGGGTGCGCGCCGGTACGGCCGGCATCAGCGGCAGCGGATCCTCGGCGATGTCGCTCAAGATGAGCCCGCCGAACGCGCGCCAGGAATGCGGGTCGAGCAGGGAGGCGATGAAGGCCGAAAAAAAACATCGCCGGTGGGCCGCAATGCGCTGGAAAGAACCGGCGCCGCCGCCGGTCCGGTAGGCCACAACCAAACCAACAAGGGCAACGCTGAACAGACCAATCCGGAGTTCCATGGAAACCGGCGGCCCGGTCATGGTGAGCACAGCCGCGACAGCAGCGAGAACGAGGACGATGCTTCCGGCGATAACGGCTGCGACGGCGAGCGGATATTGCACGATAAAAAACGGCACGGTACCCGCAAACGCCAGCGGCAAATCCGTAACCGTCAGCTTCAGCCCGCTGTGATTGTACTTGACGCTCGACGCGCCGGAGATGGCCGCGACAAGGATGGCGGACAGCAGAATCGCCCGTTCGAAATCGGCAACGATGAACAGCAGCACCGCCGCAATAAAACAAAAAGCGGCAACCGCCAATTTGAGGTGCTCAACGCTGCGCTCCGCCAACCAGATGACGGCGATGGCTGCCACAATAGTGAAGGTCAACATCATGAGGACAGAACGACCGGTTGGCGGATGAGTCCGGTAATTGCTACACGATTATGACAGGCTATGACAGCGCCGCAAGAACGCGCAACGTAGCCAAGCCGGATGCGCGATCAGGCGTGATCCGTTATTACAGACCGCTGGGTTGACGGGGGACCAGGCCGAGCCCTCAACCCGTACCGGTCTCGGTCGCGAGCGCGGCGACGAGGCGGTCGATCTCTTCCTCGGTGGTATAGAGCGCGGGCGAGACTCGGATGCACTGCCCTTTGGCTACGCCATCGCGGCGCACGGTGAGAACCTTGTGCTTGTCGCGCAAGGCGCCGACCAGCGCATTGTTGTCCTCGCGCGATCCCTTGTTCTTGACCCGGAACGAGGTGATTCCGGCAGCCAGCCCCGGCTCGTCCGGTGTCAGTATCTCGATATCAGGCAGCGCGCGGGCCTTTGCGACCCAGCGGTCGCGAAGATAGCGCAGGCGTGCGGCCTTGGCCGGTGTGCCGATGGCCTCGTGAACCTTCAGCGCCAGCGGCAACGTCAGGACGGTCGCAAAGTTCGCGGTTCCGGTGTGAACGCGGGTGCGAATGTCGTTGGGATCGTAACTGCCGTCGCCATAATGCCGGTCGATCGCGTCCACTCGACCCTTGCGAATATAGAGGAAGCCAAGGCCGACCGGCGCCCCGATCCATTTGTGCAGATTGAAGCCGATGAAATCCACACCGAGATCGGCGATTTGAAAATCGGTCTGGCCCCATGAATGCGCGGCGTCGAGAATGACGTCGATATTCTTTTCCCTCGCCATCGCCGCGATTTCCTTGACCGGGATGATCAATCCGGTGCGATGGCTGACATGGGTGAGCAGGATCAGTTTCAGCCTGGGCGTTTCGCTGATGGCTTTGGCGTAGGCATCGAGAATGGCCTGCTTGCTGGCGGGCTCCGGCAGCGCGATCTTGAAAACGCCGACGCCGCGCCGGTCCTTCAGCCACTCCATGGCGAATTGCATCGAATCATAGTCGAGATCGGCGTAGAGCACGGCATCGCCTGCCTGGAGGCGGTTATAGTTGACGATGAGATTCTGCATCGCCTCGGTGGCGCCGCGGGTAATCGCGATCTCATCCTTGTCGACGCCCGCCGTACGTGCGAGCGCGGCGACGACAGCGTCAGAATCCGCGCCGAATTTGGTGCGGGCATAGGCTGTATTCTGCCGGTTGATCATCTCGGTCTGGCGAATGTATTCGGCAAGAACGGGCTTGGCCATGATGCCCCAATAGCCGTTCTCCAGATTGGCCATGTTGCGATCGACGTCGTAGAGCGAGGCGACCTGCTGCCAAAACGTCCGGTCCTGTGCGATGTTGTCGCCGGTCCGCGCGAACGAGGGAATCGCGGGTGGCTCGTTTTGCGCGCCGGCGCTGCCGGCCACGATCAAGGTCGCCGCGCCGCCCAGGATGCCGCGCCGGGATAATTGCAGGGTCCGATCCACCATCAACTCCTTCGGTTAAAGCAGGGCTTCGTCTCAATTAGAGACGACGGCTTTATGACAAATGACGGGTTATCCGCAGGATCACTCGGCCTTGACGCGAATGCCCTTGGGTCACCTGAATTGGACCAGTTGTTAAGGAAGCATTACCGAAGCTGGCTTAAGGAGAAGGGGCCTTCTCGCGCATGGGTTGCGCAAATTTTTATGCTGGGGCTCTGGCTATGCATACGTACAGCGCCGACGTGCTGGTTGTTGAACAAAAGCGAATGTCGTCGCGATCGCGCGGGCTGGCGCTACTGGCACTGGGTTTTGTGTTTCTCCTCATCGTGCCGTGGGCGCAACGGGCGCTTTGGTTCTCGCCATGCCCCGGCCGGATCACCGGAGACTGCGCAGGCGCATGGGACGATTTGCAATGGACGTTTACGATCGAAACGGCGCTCTGCATCGCTTTCATTCTGGCCGTTGCGGCAATCAGCTTCGTTGGCGAACTTGAGCGGTTAACTGGCAAGATCGCTTCCTGGATCGGGCAACGGACGAATTTGTGCATATCCGTGACCGTCGTGGCCGCGATGCTGCTGCCGTTGGCAGTGGCCTACTTCGTCCTGGACCGGTTTCTGAATTCCGGCGACGAGGACGGCTATCTGTTTCAGGCGCAAGCGTTTGCAGCCCTTCGATTGTGGGAAGCCCCGCCAATCCTGGGGACGGATCTGATCCCGTTCCGTACCTATCTTTTCGATAACAAATGGGTCAGCCAGTCCCCACCGGCATGGCCGATGGTGCTCTCCGCAGGGTTGCTGCTTGGAATACCGCCATGGGTGGTAAATGCCTTGCTGGGCGGAGGCTGCGTCGCGGCGCTTGCCGCGTTTTGCCGGCGTGTCAGTAATCCATCCGCGGCTGTCGTTGCGGCGGCGCTTTTTGCGCTGACCCCGTTCTACGTCATGAACGCGGCTTCGTATTTCCCGCACATCCTCGCGTCACTGCTGCTCCTGTCGTTCTGCCTCTGCCTGACGCCGGATGGCGAGATTCCGCAGGCGCGCAGACTGGTCGCGGCGGGAGCTATCGTCGGTGCGCTGGGGTCGACGCGTTATTACGACGTGTTGCCGCTGATTCCGGCGACGCTGTTCTGGTTGACCCGGCAGCCGCGGAGCGACTGGCCGCGTCTGATCGGACTTCTGGCGGCAGGACTTATCCCGGTACTGCTGCTGCTGATGGGCTATCATTATCTGATCACCGGCAGCCCGTTCCGCACCGCCTATTACGTCATCAACACGCCGGAAGTATCCAATATATTCGTAACCCTCGACCCCTTGCGGATCTTCAACGGCTTTGTGGTAACCGCCGGTCGCCTGGTCGAACTTGCGTTGTGGACGTCGCCGGTTTTGCTGATCGTCTATTGCTTTTGCCTCGTACTCAAATTCAGGGATCGCAAGCTCGCGTATTACGATCTGATTTTTCCGGGCTTCGTGCTGGCCTATGTGATTTACGCTGATTTGGGCGGCAACCGCTATGGCCCTCGCTTCTACTTCGATGGGTTCCCTCTGATGATGGTCACCATCGTCTCGGCGCTCCCTTCAATCACCGCGAGACTGGAGCGGCCGATGGATCGCGCGATGCTGCCGCTCGCTCCGATTGCCTTCGTTCTGTATCTTGTCGGCACCTGGCCGCTGGTGCTGACGGCTTTCCAGCACCAGGTGTTTTCGCGCCAGGAGCCGTACCGGCTGATAGAGCAAGCCGTGACCGGGAAGGCGGTCGTCATTCATGATACCTCTCCCGGCCTCGGCATGCATGATTGGGACCTCGTGCGCAATCCGCCATCCATGGACGCGGCCGTCCTTCATGCCCGTGTGGGGACCGATGTCGGCGCGCTGCGCAAAGCGTTCCCCGACCGGTCGATCTGGCGCTACAGCCGCCGCGATTCTGCGCAGCCTGGTCAGCTCGTTCCTGTCATGCCGTAGAAAAGCGATCCACCTGCGGTTTGCGCCAGATCAAGCCGGAGGGGCGGCAAGGAGGCGTACTCTTTCGCGCGCGCGCATTCTGGGCCGCGCGCTGACCGAGGAGTTGAAAATGAAATACGCCGCATTCCCGCTGGCGCTCGCCGTCGCCGTGTTGACGTTCAGCCCGGCCTTCGCGCACATGGAAATGTGCGCGGACATGTCGAAAATGACGACGATGATGGGCACCATGCCCGACGGTTCGAAAAAATGGGAGATGAACCGCCATCTCGCGATGGTGAATTCGGCGATGGCCAAGGACGGCACGCACGGCTGCCAGATGACGATGATGCATATGATGCACATGAAGCACGGTAAGAAAATGTCGATGATGAAGTCGGGGATGTAGACATCCGGTGCAGGCGCCGGACGATTGACAGATCAATCGCGCTCATTCCGGTTCGTTGCCTGCCATAAGCGTTTCCGCAAGCCTGCCGAGACATCTGGAACGACACCGCCGACATCTCAGACGAGAATATCCAGCAGCTCATGCTCGAGCGCGCCCGGGCGTTCCGCGAGGAGGCGCCGATCACGGTGGCGGCCGCCGCCAAGATCATCCTCGATGGCGTCAAGGCCGACCGCTGGCGGATCCTGGTCGGCGACGACGCCTACAGGCTCGATGAGCGCGTGCGGCAATCGCCCGAGAAGGCCTATACGCCCGAGTTTGTTCAGAGCTTTGCGAAAGAGGTCGGCTGGCGGATTGGATGATATCCATTACGCCCGCGCGACGCGCGGGCGCGCGCCGTTGCGGTAGGCGAGGCGGGAGTGGCCCTCGCAATAGGGGACACCGTGAAGCGGCATGTTGCCGCAAAAGCAGAAATCTTCGGCGCCGGGCGTAGAGATCGGCCAGCGGCATCGCTCCTCGCTGAGTTCGAACAGCGTGCAGGGCCGCGCGCTTGCGACCGGCCCGTTACAGACGGGTTTTCCGTTCTCGTAGACGACTTGCAGCATCTGGTACTGCTGCCTGGGGACGGATTTGGCGGCGCGGGGTTTTGCCGTCGTCGCGCGGGGCTCAGTGCCGGGGCCGCGCGTTAAGCCGAGGCGGGTAAGTTTGCCGATCACGGCGTTGCGGCTGACGCCGATGCTCGCGGCGATCTGGCGGCAGGTGAGGCCTTCTTCATACTGTTGCTTCAGGAGTTCGACGCGCTCGGTAGTCCAGGTCGGTATGTTCGCGAACATGTTGGCGGTTCCAAATCTCGTTGAACCGCCGCGTTTGCCGGCAGCTTCCCGTCGGCAAAGCTTCCCATCAGCAAACCTTGCTTTTAGGAAGGCCTGCCATTGTCGCGGATCGCAAGCAGCCCGTCCTTGATGGCGAGCCGAATGCCTTCCTCGATCAGGGTCTTTGCGACGCCGGGAACGCTTGTACCGTGGGTGCCCTGTCTCACCAGCTTTTCGAGATAGGTGATGGTCGAGAGCGCCAACGTAACGGGAACGCGGTCGGTTTCGGCTTTTTCTGTAGCCATGAGGGAACGCTAACTTTTAATCACTGTACTTAAAAGTATCTATTTAGAGTCTATTAAGATCCATGGGGATAAGTCAACCGCATCCGCAAGCTGCGGCCTATCTCTTTGTAAAACCGTCGGAAAATCGACACGCGCCTGGTCGCGCGACGACCCGGGATGAAGATATGAGGCCTCGACAGGGGTGGAAGAGCCCGCGCGTCACCCGTGCACGATCGTCTTCTCGATCATGCAATGGATACCCTTGGAGCCGTTCACGGTCTGCGTCACGCGCAGATCGGCGGCGAGGCTACAGAGCGTGTAGGCATCCTCGCGCGACAGATTGCGCTTCTCGCCGAGCAGCACGATCATGTCGCGCAGCGCGCGTACGACGCATTGATCGAGGTCGGGATCCATCGCCATCGTCATGTAATGGGTTTGCGTTTCGGCGCGCGGGTAGGTCAGCCGCAGATCCTTGCGCAGCGTCAGCCGAAAGCGTCCCCGCAACGCGGTCTCGATCGCGGTGACGCAGACCTCGCCGTCGCCTTGCACGCCGTGGCCGTCGCCGCAGGAAAACAGCGCACCCGGCACGAATACCGGCAGATAGAGTTTGGCGCCGGCGCCCAATTCCTTGTTGTCGAGGTTACCGCCCATCGCGCGCGGGATCAGCGAGGTGATGCGGCCCCAGGCCGGCGGCGGCGCCACGCCCATCACACCGAAGAACGGTTTAAGCGGCAGGTCCAGTCCCCACGGTAGCCGGCCGACCATCCGCTCGCGGTCGAGCGGAATGTTCATGATCCGCGTCTCGTGGAAATCGTCGGGCAGGGTGCCGGACAGCGGCTTGATCAAATTGTAACCCCAATCCTGCCGGAGCTGGACGTCGAGAATGTCGACCTCCAGCACGTCGCCAGGCCCGGCCCCGTCAACTGCGATCGGGCCGGTCAGGATATGACCGGGCACCATCCGCTCATTTTGCGCATGGACTTCGGCAAGCTCGGGCGGAACGTGAAACTTGTCGCGATCCGGAACCACGTCGGGGCCGCCGGTAATGGTGTCGATCGTGACCTCATCGCCGCTGGCGATGGTCATGACGGGCTTCAGTTTTGCTTCGAAGAAGCCCCAGTGGCAGGTTTTGGGGCTGGAATGCAGGTGGTGATGGGCCATGGGGGACTTTGGGTTGAGACGGGGAGGGCTGCGAGTGTGCCTTCGTCACACCGATATGTCGATGTTGCATTATTCGTCATTGCCGGGCGTAGCCGTCCGAGGGACGGTTTCGCTTCCGCTCGCCTATGCCCATCATTCTCGAATAATCCTTTTTTGAAGAAAGATGGATACGCCGGTCAAGCCCGCGTATGACACCGACTATGAGGCCTCGCGCAAACTTTGGTCCGTAAGGGATTTCTCATTGTTCTTCATCCTCTCCAAGACGCTCGGCGCCATGCTGTTGCCGACGAATTTCCTGATTGGCGTCGGCGTCATTGGTGCCATCCTGTTGCTGACGCGTTTTGCATCACTCGGCCGCAAGCTGGTGATGGCGTCGGTGTTGCTGCTGGTGGTTTGCGGGCTATCGCCGCTCGGAACCCTGTTGCTCTATCCGCTGGAGCAGCGTTTCCCGCCGTGGGATGCCGGGCGCGGTACGCCGGACGGCATCATCGTGCTCGGCGGGTCGATCGATGCCGATCTTTCGGTTGCGCATGGCACCTCGGTGGTACGCAGTTCGCCCGATCGCGTCATCGTAGCGGCGGCGTTGGCGCTCCGCTATCCGAACGCACGCGTTGTGTTCTCCGGCGGCAGCGCCCATCTGATTTCGAACGATGCGCGGGAGGCCGATTTCGCGAGCGCCGTATTCGAAAGCCTCGGCGTCGCTAAATCGCGGCTGATCATGGAACGGCGTTCGCGTAACACGGTTGAAAATGCCGAATTCTCCAAGGCATTGGTGGCGCCGAAAGGCGGCGAACGCTGGCTCCTGGTGACGTCGGCTTTTCACATGCCGCGCTCGGTCGGGCTGTTCAGGAAAGCCGGATTTGCGGTTGAACCCTACCCCGTCGATTGGCGGGTCGGCGGGCGCGACGATCTGCTGTCGTTTTCAAACATCGCGACCGACGGGTTGGTGCGGACGGATCTGGCGGTGCGTGAATGGATGGGCCTGATTGCGTACCGGGCGACCGGCAAGATCGATGATTTACTGCCGGGACCGGCATCCAGGTAGTCGCAACCAACCGCCGACCGGGCTACATTGGCGCCAATGTTCGCCGATCAGGGAGTTTACGCCATGCAACAGCAAACGCCGCCGGAAGCGTTCGATTTGGCCGCAATGGCAGCCGATCTGAACAGCCTGCTGCGGCTCAAGACCACCGTGATCGGCATCAAGATGTTTGCTACGATCGAAGAGATGACGGCGATCCCGAAAATTCGCCGGCCATCGGCGGTTCACACCACCGACCAGATTGTCAGCATGGCCTCGCGGCTGGGCTGGACCGTCGGCATCACCGGCGAAGATCTCGTCGGCACGCAATGCCGCGCCGTGATCGGCCTGGCGCCGAGGGACGAAAAATTCCTCGAGGGAAAAAACTATGTCGGCGTCTGGCATGGCACCGAAGAGGATGCGCGCAAGCGCCAGGAAGCGCTCGATGTGGTGCCGTATGGCCAGTATCAGGCGATGGCAGTGAGCCCGCTCACCAGCGGGCGGCTCAACCCGCCGGATATTTGTCTGGTCTATGCGACGCCTGGGCAGATGATCATCCTGATCAACGGGCTGCAATATACCGGCTACAAGAAGTTCGAATGGGGCGTGGTCGGCGAGACCGCGTGCGCGGATTCGTGGGGACGGGCGCTGAAGACCGGCGAGCCCTCACTGTCGCTGCCGTGCTTTGCCGAGCGGCGCTATGGCGGCGTGCCCGACGAGGAGATGCTGATGGCGCTGCAGCCGGCGCATCTTGCCAAGGCCATTATCGGCATGAAGCAGCTCGCCAAGAACGGCCTGCGCTATCCGATCGCGCCTTACGGGATTCAAGCGGATGTGCGCGCGGGCATGGGCGTTTCCTACGCCAAGAAATAATGACAGAAGAGCCAACAGTCACTTCAGGGAATTGAGAGTATGTCTTCGTCGAAATTCGACATCGTTGTCTACGGCGCCACCGGCTTTACCGGTCAGCTCGTCGCCGAGTATCTGGCTACGCACTACAAGAACGACGCCAATCTGAAATGGGCGATGGCCGGGCGCAGCAAGGACAAGCTCGTTGCGGTGCGCGATGCGATCGGGGCGCCGTCGGATACGCCGCTGATCGTCGCCGACGCCTCCGATGTCGCCTCGCTGCAGGCCATGGTCGACCAGACCAAATCGGTCATAACGACGGTTGGACCCTATCTGCTTTATGGCAATGAATTGGTGGCGGCTTGTGCGGCTTCGGGCACAGACTATTTCGATCTGTGCGGCGAGACGCCATGGATGCGGCGGATCATGGATGCGCATCAAACCACTGCGGAGCGCAGCGGTGCGCGGATCATGTTCTCTTGCGGCTATGATTCGCTGCCGTTTGAACTCGGCGTATTCTGCGCTCAGGAAGCCGCGAAGAAAGCGTTCGGGGCACCGGTCTCCCGGGTCAAGGGCCGCATCCGCGCGATGAAGGGGACCTTCTCGGGCGGAACGGCGGCCAGCAGTAAGGCGCTGTTTGAGGCGGCGGCAAAGGATCAAGGTATTCTGGCACTGATGCGGGATCCGTTTTCGCTGACGCCGGGCTTCGCGGGACCGAAGCAGCCGCCGGGCAACAAGCCGATGCTCGATGAGGATTTGCAAACCTGGGTGACCCCATTTTTCATGGCGAATATCAACACCCGCAATGTGCATCGCTCGAACATGCTGCTGGGCTTCCCCTATGGCCGCGATTTCGTTTACGACGAGATGCAGATCGCTGGCCCCGGCGAGGAAGGCGAGGCGTTGGCCAGGAGTATCCAGGCAGCCAACAACAAGATGGCGATGTCAGCTATCCCGAAGCCGGGTGAGGGGCCATCGAAGGAAGAGCGCGAGACCGGCATGTACGATCTGCTGTTCGTCGCCATCGCGCCCGACGGCAGGCAGGTCCGTGCCGTGGTCAAGGGCGACCGCGACCCCGGCTATGGCTCGACCTCGAAGATGATCTCGGAATGCGCGATCTGCCTGCTGCGCGACGCGCTCGACGTTCCAGCGGGAATCTGGACGCCGGGGGCTGCGATGGGCGATAGGCTGATCAAGCGATTGACAGACCATGCCGGCCTGACGTTCGCGGTGGAGAAGTAGGTTTGACCGCCTAGAAAGTCGCGGCAGGCGCCATGAGCGCGCGGTCGGCGCTGGCCTTGTAGTGCTCGGCGGCGACGTACAGGCCCCACATCAGGCCCAGCATCAACCAGAAATGCCGCCAATGGTCGGTATCGATGATGAAGCTTTCGCCGACGGTGCCGAGATAGGCCGAGAAGACCGCCAGATACGCGCGCTGCCAGGGAACGCGAACGAAGATGTAGCGGAATCCGTTCAGCGCCGTGACGAACACCAATGCCGGATAGCAGATGCCGGACAGCCAGCCGCCCGACATGAACGCGTTCAGGTAGGAATTGTGGGTGTCCTCGGGGAAGTAGGTGTGGAACTGTAGCGGTCCGATGCCGAACGGGCGATCGAGTGCCATATCGGCGCCGAGGATGTAGCGGCCGAACCGGCCGAACCGGCCACTGTCGTAGCTCTGATCGAAGCTGGCGCGTTGCTTGAACATGTCGGCGATCGAGTCGAATGACAGCAGCACCGCGACCAGCGCCACTGCCAGGATCGCGGCGACCAGCGCCATCACGATGATGCGCGAGCGTTGCGCCTGCGACCGGCTGGTCAGCACCATCAAGGCCAGCATGAAGATCGAGGTCAGGATCAGCCCGCCCCAGGCGGCGCGCGAAAATGCCAGCAGGATCGCCAGCGACATGACGCCGAAGGCGATGGTGTTGCGGAACGATTTGCCGAATTTATCTGAAACCACGCTTTGCAGCGCGAACAGCGCCGGCAGGATCAGGAACGCGCCGAGCACGTTCGGGTCCTTGAAGGTGCCGCGCGCCCGTTCATACAGTGTCAGCAGATCGTGCCCGCCGGGCACGAGGTTGAAATAGCCTGCGATCGCCGTTGTCGCCGCGATCATCGCGCCGACGACGAGGCCGCGCTTGAGCATGTCGAGGCGGGCTTCGGTATCTTCCGCGATCACCATCGCAAAGAAGATCACGGTAACAGCCATGTACCAGGAGGTAGCGATCCAGTTACCGACATTGGGCTGGTCGAACAGGGCCACCGCGCTGATGGTGTAGCCGACATTGAGCAGGAACAATGTCAGCAGCAGCGGTATGAACACCAGCCGCATTCTCAAACCCGTGGCAAAGAAGATCAGGGTCGCGGCCAGTGTCGCGATTTCATAGGGGCTCGGCTCGATGAAGACGATCGCGCCGGATGCCCCGACCAGCCAGACCAGCGCGCGCTGCAGCGCCAGCACGCCGGGTGCTGCCGTCATCGATGGAAGGAAGCCTTCGGCTGTCGCCGCATACGCCATCACACACCCACGCACTCACAGAAACAATCATGCTGCCACTTCCGTCATTGCGAGGAGCGAAGCGACGAAGCAATCCATCTATCCGGTATGCCGCAAGCATGGATTGCTTCGCTTCGCTCGCAATGAAGGCCTCAATCCCTCGAAATCAGTAAGCGTTCTCGTTCTTCGTCATCAGCGCCAGCGGCGTCTTCAGGAGAATGTAGAGGTCGAACAGCACCGACCAGTTCTCGATGTAATAGAGGTCGAACTCGACGCGCTTCTGGATCTTCTCGTCGGTATCGACTTCGCCGCGCCAGCCGTTGATCTGCGCCCAGCCGGTAATGCCGGGCTTGACGCGGTGACGCGCGAAATAGCCGTCGACGGCCTCGTCGAACAGCCGGCTCTGCAATTTGCCCTGCACGGCATGCGGGCGGGGGCCAACCAGCGACAGATTGCCCTTGAATACGACGTTGAACAGCTGCGGCAACTCGTCGAGGCTGGTCTTGCGGATGAAGCGGCCGACACGGGTGACGCGGCTGTCGTTCCTGGTCACGACCTTGGACGCGGTCGGATCAGCCATATGGTGATACATTGAGCGAAACTTGAAGACGTCAATACGCTCATTGTTGAAGCCGAACCGCTTCTGGCGAAAGATCACTGGCCCGGGGCTGTCCAGCTTGATCGCGAGCACCACCAGCCCCATCACCGGCAGCACCAGCAGCAGCACCAGGAAGCCGACGACGTGGTCGAACAGCCACTTCATCACCAGATCCCAGTCGGTGATCGGCGCTTCAAACATGTCGAGCGTAGGCACCTCGCCGAGATAGGAATAGGAGCGGGGACGGAAGCGCAGCTTGTTGGTGTGGGCGGAGAGGCGAATGTCGACCGGCAGCACCCACAGCTTCTTCAGCATTTCGAGGATGCGCGTTTCGGCCGAGATCGGCAGCGCGAACAGCACGAGGTCGACGCGGGTGCGGCGGGCGAATTCGACGATGTCGTCGACCTTGCCGAGCTTCGGGCTGCCGGCGCAGGTCTCGAGCGCGCGGGCATCGTTGC
>Ga0307516_10004671_pt1 | contig 16776 bp, 16 predicted proteins | sample 19_EM_MG_FD_203310 | JGI IMG/M metagenome (GOLD analysis project Ga0307516, IMG submission 203310) | Populus trichocarpa ectomycorrhiza microbial communities from riparian zone in the Pacific Northwest, United States - 19_EM | ecosystem: Host-associated > Plants > Roots > Unclassified | place...
CCTGTCAAATAATATAGATGATTGGTTGCTTGATTTGTTCGTACAAGAATACGGAACCTCTATATATACAAATGAGATCCGCGATCCCGCGGGACCTAGTTTCCCCGTCGGGATATCCTTCATCCGTTGGCGCCTCTCATCCCCGTTGGCGCCTCTCATCCTCCGTCGGCACCACCTACCTCCGCTGTACAGAGTCCGGACGTCCAAATCTGACAACCTTGGTACGCAAGTACGGAGGTCGAGGTAGAGGTATCGGAAAGTCCGGTTCGATTTGGTCGTTTATTCACAGCGGAATAATCCTAGGTTCGTAGTGTGGGTTTGTTTCAGTGTATCGTCAGGATGTCCGTTGAATGAGGAGTTTTCCATCGCGGGTTTTTCTCTTGTAGATATAGTCCTGGTGCATAGTCACATGATCTCTTCTAGAGTCCTTTCTGCTTTGCCGGTACAGAAGTCCTTTCTCCGTCCTGCGAAGCCAACGCCGGTATCTTCATTGCAAGACGCGCGTCCTCCAACATCATTTGGGAGGATGCACTTGGGCCTGATTGGTCCTGTACGGTGCCTAGCGATAAGGAGGAGCGCTACGGTTCGCTGGTCTCGTGTTCCACCCTGCAACTAGTCCATTCTAGGCAGGGTTTCCCGACGGGGCCCCACTTCAGTGCGTGACGTGGCCTGCTTAGCTGTCACCCCTAGGTTGTTCGTAACCGGGCCCGCTCCCGAGTTAGTTTCTCGGCCATACCTTACGGCCGTGAGGTCTTAACTCCGGTCCCTATCTCCCGCCTCGACTCTCTCAGACCTGTTTTGCGACAGAAGTCCCACTTATGGTGTGCAACTTGCATGACCCTTATCTCTGAGCCAAGTGCAGATGCTACAAGAGTCGGCAGTTGTCGGGCCCACCCAGCGGGGTCGACCTGAGGGTCTGTTTTTCCCGGCCGAGGCTACCCTCTGACTGTTTTCCTCTTGCCGAACTGTCTTCCAGCCCGAGACTTGGGGTGCAAGTGTGAGATCACCTGATTATATTCCTATCTAGACCCGGCACTACACTTTTTAAGGTGTAACACTACTCCCCCCTTCCTCAAGCTTCGTTCCCGAAGCTTTTCTCTTTCCGACTTACTCTTTCAGTTGCTGAATTCGTTGAGATGCAGTCCTCCATCCCCTGCATCCCTCCGAACACCGAGCATTCACTGAGAAAATCCTCTTCCGGGAAAAAACACAGCAGCCCTTTGAGTACTGTTCGGCCCTCGGCCCCAGGGAAGCCCAGGAGCCTACTTCGGAGTTGTGTATCCAGGACCCGACAACACTTGGAAAGTCCAGAGAGGTGGTCAGAAGACCCATTGGCCACGCACGCCGGTGTAGCGTGGGATCAGGCCTGCCATATGGTAGTCTCAGTGCCAGAGCAGGTCAAAACGTGGTGAGTTGATAGCTCCACCATCCACACCTCGCCACAGTCAAGCCGTTCCGATTGCCGCATTCAGGGATTACGACACAGGTACTCTTCTGCTCGTTGAAATATTGAAGAAGTCCTCCTTCCCTTCATCCTACTATCGTTACCACGGTCGAGGCCATTGTGCCTTCCGGTGGTGGTATTTAATGCTCTTCGGAGAGTCGGTAGTCCCTCGGCATGTCTGGGTTTCATTGATGAAACTCCCGGAGTTTCTCCAAGCCGCCTACTGAAAAGTTATTGTATGGGTCTTCCGTCCAGTCCCTCCGATTGGGATAGTCGAGCCATTTGACAAGGTACAGGACGCGGTGCCCCTTCTTGGTACTCCCAAGGACCTCGTCAACGTCGTACTCCTTGCTTTGTTCGATGTCGTCAGCTTCCCGAAGGACCTTCGCGGTGTCCGGTGGCGCTCGGTGCTCGCTTGGTCAGAATGGTTTGAGCAGCAAGATGTGGAAGACGTTGTGAATCTTCCATTTCCGGGGAAGCGTGAGTCGGACGGCGAGGGGCGAGACAATCTTTTCCACCTGGAAGGGACCATGATTCTTGTGGTCCAGCTTTTTCGATGGTCGACGTGTTTTGATATTGCGTCTGCTGAGCATGACTAAGTCCCCTACTTGATATTTGGGGAGCTCGGTTCGCTTGGGGTCTGTGTAGCAACACATCCGTTCGTGCGCTGCTTCCAGTTGCTTTGTGGATTCCTTGTGGATAGCGTGCATCCAGCACGCGTAAAGTTTGGTGGCCGGGTTAAGGGGTCCTGAGGTGGCTGGGTCGGAGGTGATGGGGTGATATCCGTAATTGGCGTAGAACTGAGACATCCCATTGCGCATCATGACCAAGTTGTTATAGGCAAACTCGGCCATGGAGAGCAGGGCAGCCCAGTTGTCCTGCTTGTGGCTGATGAATGCCCTGAGGTAGGCCTCGATGGTTTGGTTGAGGTGTTCCGTCTGTCCGTCAGTCTGTGGGTGGAAGACTGTCGACATTCAGGGGCGGGTGCCGGACAGCCGGAGAAATTCCTTCCATGTTTCGGAGGTTGACCTGGCCTCCCGATACGATATGATGTCGGTCGGAAGTCCGTGGTGTTTCCAAATTTCTCGTGCGAAAATAATGGCCAGGTCTTCGGCCCTTTCCCTGTTTTTTCCCAGGGGGAGGAAGTGTGCCATTTTCGTGAACTGGTCTATGACCACCCATAACTGGTTGCATTCGTACGACAGGGGTAGTTCCGTGGTGAAATCCATCGCGATTGATTGCCAGGGAGCATCAGGTAGCTCCAGGGGTGAAGACAGTCCATAAGGGTGGTGTCATGCTGTCTTGTTTTTCTGGCATTCGTCGCAGCTTCGGACATAATCGATGATGCGTTTGTCCATCTTGGGCCACCAGAAATTTCGCCGAATCAGTTCGATCGTCTTGTCCTGGCCCATATGTCGGGTGATCTTCGAGTCGTGTTCCGATTTGAGGATTGTCTGTTTCAGGTTTTTGTCCTTCAGTATCGAGAGCATGCCTTTTCGGTAGAGCAGCCCATCCTTGATCCCGAGGACCTCTTCCATCCTAACATTTTGGTTCCTCCGCTGTGCCTCACATGGGCCAGCGGCTTCCTCCTCGGCCTTGCGGCCATTCAGTGCAGATTCCTTCTACACTGCTTCCAGTTCCTCCCGAGTCCATCGGTATTCCTCGTCCTTCTTCCCTGCTTCTTTCACCATCTCCTCGAATTCTTTCGCCCACTTTCTGGCCGCGAGCGATCCTAACCATGTTGATGAGCAAACAAATACCAACTTTTCCCGACTGACCGCTGCTGCGAAGTGGCTTTTCTGCAGAACCGTTGTGATTGGCTGGTTTTCACTCCCCCCTTTCTCAGGGCGGTACTCCGAATGCCTGGATAATGCGTCTGGTTTCCCGTTTTTTGCTCTGGGTCGGTAATTGATTCGAAAGTCGATTCCGGCGAGCTCCTGTACCCATCGAGCTTGCCGGCGGTTGGGGACTTTTGTGGTGGTGAAGTACTTGAGGTTCTGGTGGTCCAAGTACACCTGTATTTGCTGAGTCGCTCCTTCGCAGTACCATCTCCAGTATTTGAAGGCCTCCACTACTGCGAGAAGTTCCTTGTCGTGGATTTCGTAGTTTATTTCCGCCGGTTGGAACTTGCGTGACTGGAAAGCGACATGGTGTAGGCGGTTTTCGTCGTCTCATTGGGACAGCACTGCCCCTATGGTGAAGTCAGAGGCATTGGTTTCGATAATCACTGGTCGCAACGGGTCAAAGTGTGCCAGGATTGGGGCCGTAGTGAATCGTTCCTTCAGATCCTTGAAAGCTGCATCCGCCTCTTCTGTCCATGCCCAGCTTTTACTGTCACCCTTCGTGAGCTCTGTCAAAGGTCTAGCAACTCGCGAGTAGTCCCGGATAAACCGTCAGTAGAAGTTGGCGAACCCCAAAAAGGATTGGGTTTCCATTAGGGAGGTCAGCGTTTTCCATCCTAACACCGCCTCCACTTTTTCCAGGGACATTGTGATTCCTTCTTGTCCAATGATGTACCCCAGGAATTCCACCTCTTGAGTCTTCCAGACGCATTTGTCTGGTGAGCCTGCTAGGTGGTTTTTCCACAGCCTTTTCAACACTTCCTCGACTAGGCCATCGTGTTCTTCCTCTGTTTTCGCATAGACTAAGATGTCATCCATGTAAATTAGGAGGCCTAGGTCGATCATGTCAGAGAAGACATGGTTCATCATATCTTGGAAGGTTGATGGGATGTTGGTGAGTCCGAACGGCATGACCTGAAACTCTTATAGCCCATACCGAGTCCGGAATGCCATTTTCCATTCGTCTCCCTCTCGGATGCATATCAGATTGAACCCGTTTTTCAGATCCATTTTAGTAAACCACTTTGCGCCCTGAACCCGGTCCTGCAGCTCCTGCATTAGGGGAAAGGGGTAACAGTTGGGAATGGTGGTGCGGTTGAGGGCTCGGTAGTCCACACATAGCCAAAGCCCTCGTCCATGCAGTTTCGGGACGAACAGGATGGGGGATCCGGCTGGCGAGGTGGATCTCCGAATCTTGCCTGTCTTCAGCATTTCCTTCTGCCATTCCCTGAGCGTTTGTAGCTCTGTTTCCGAGAGGGGGTAGATTGGTCCCCAAGGAGCTGTCTCTCCTTCCTTGAGGTTGATTTTGCAATCGTACGGCTGATGCTCTGGTAGTGCCTTGGCCGCTTCTTTTCCCATAATGTCCAGGTATTTTTTAAATTTCCCTGGCACTAGTTCCAACGGGTCCCTATCTTCCCGGTCGATCGCATAGACGTAGCCCACACCCTCACCGCCAGGTCCAGGCATACTGTCTCGTCCCGGGATAGGGAGAATTCGTCCATTTTGTATTTGGTGCAGCTGTTCAGGCAGCTTGGGCTGCTGAAGCGGAGTTCGTCTGAGTCCCATGCACCCTGAGAGGGGTGCTTTGCGATCCACCAGAAGGGGAGGAAGATGTCGACCTCCGGTTCCAGTGGGGCCACTTTGAGCACTTCTCGCGAGAAATGTTTTCGGTGTTGGAGGAGGAGGGTTCTGGTATATTCCATCCCTGCTCGCGGTACTTCCTCTCCCGAGCAGTTCTGTAGTGGTGCTGCTGTGGTCCGTTGGACTCGAGGTATGTTGAGGCGCTCGGTTAGCATTTTGCTGATAAGGGGGACCTAGCATCCTGTGTCGAGAAGGACACGTACAACGTGCTGCGCCGTTCCTTTGTGTATGACCATTTTAGTGATTGGTCGGTTACCGCAACATGGTTTTTCTGCAGACTTTTCGGGTGAAGCTGGCCTTCCCAAGGCCAACTTTCTTCGTTGTCTATCCTGCGATGTTCCAGTACTTGGTTCATCCGGACACTTTCATTTTCGGCAGGTTCCACATATTATCGGGAAGGCCTCTGGGTGTGGCACGCCCTGACCCTTCAAAAATCCGAATCGTCATCGTTCCAGATACCTGAGCCTTTCCGGTCAGCCGTCCAAGCCGATGCTGCTTCCCTCATATCATCATCCTCAGCTTTGACAGCGGCCGCCTGAGCCTTCTTCGGGGCAGGTGCCTCGTCCGGCTCCTCCTTTTCTCGTTTCCTCTTCCCTTGGACGGCACCTGCGACTTTTGGTGCTTCTGGAAGTTCCGTCCCTTTGGCCATTGTGTGGGCGTATCATTCGCTGGTCGAGTGGGTGTCTCAACCGCATCGCCAGAAGTTGGCTTTGCGGGCTTTGTGGCAGTCGATTTCGTTTTGCGGGACTCCCTTCATGGCGTTGCCAATGCTACCCCACCGGCTTTCCGTCCATGGTTTCCTGGGCTTTTCAGCCTTGCCCCCCGAGTCAGACTTCCCTGTCTGCTTGGGGCCCTCCTGCTCCTTGCCCTTTCAGGCGTTGCCAGAGCCCTTCCCGCCCTGGCCGTCCTTCTCTCTGGTTCCACTCCCTCCCGACGTCTGGCTCCTCATTGCCTCCTTGGCATTTTTTAGAGCCTTCTTTTTTTCCACATGCAGTCCTGCGCATTGTATGGCTTGCAGGAAGTGCTCGTCGTCTGCCAGGTCCTCCGGGTTCTGGTTGAACCGCATGTCCAAGAGGCTGTCAGGCATAGCAAGGTCAACCTTTTCATGGAGGGCCTCACCTATGGCTCTTGCGTAATAGTTGAGCGCACAGAATTCGGTGAGGTAGGTTCTGATACAGCTGTGGTATTTGAGCTGTCCGAGTTTGAGCTGGGCGTCGGCTGCCTCCCTATCACTGTGGTACGCCGCTCGTAGAGCGGCCAAGTAGTTGACCCATGTGTCAGCGTCGTTCAATTCTCGGTACCGTTGGAGGTGCCACAATAGGGCGGTGTCAGTGAGAAGGGTTCCTATCCAGGCAATCTTCTGACGGTCCACCGTTTCCGGGTAGAACCCAAGGTACATAACCACAGCTTCCCACCACTGGTTGAAGTTGGTGGAGCTTTTCCCGTTGAAGGTGTCGGGGCTCTTCATTTTTAGACGGCAGGTGTTGGGTCGCTGTTCCGGCGCCGGTCCTTGACGTACTGCCGCGATTCCTTCTCCTACCAGCTGGGCTATCTCCTCAGGTCGGAGCATAGTTGCTAGTTCGGGCCGGGTTTGCTCTCGTGCACCTGGGGGTGGTTGTCCTGTACGGAGATTTCGTTCGTATAGGTCATTGTCGTCGTCATTGTCACTCTCCGGAGGTGGGGATGATGGTGATGGCAGGACAGCTGGCCTTCGAGTTGCTCTGGGGGGCCGCCCTCCCCCATTTCCCCCTGTGGCTCCTAGAGGTACGTAGGGTGCCGAGGCCTGGGGAGCCGGGTTTCCAAGCCCCAGCCTGGGAATGGAGCTGGGTCGGTTCAGTATTGGGGCTGCTGGCGGCATCGTTAGCAGTGCCACCTGGACAGCCACCTTTCGTATTTCTTCCTGGGCCTGTGCTAGTCGTTGTTCTAGGGTCGCAACACAGGCCTGGTGATCCTGGGCCCATTCTTCCACATTCCTCTGGAATAGTGCCAGGTGCCGGCTTCGGGCCGTGTTGGCTTCTGTGAGGAAGGCAAGGGCATCGTGAAGGCGTGCCAGCTGGGTGCCTTGGTGTTTCTGGCGGAGATCCGCCTCATTCGTCCGGTCGATGATTTCCTGCCAGACTTGTTGGGCAAAGTTTTGGTAGGCGTTGGCAGCAGCTGCCAACTCGTTTTGGACCCAGCTTTCCGTGATGTTCTCCTGGTTTCGGATTCGATCGTAGATGTACTGGGTTCCTTGGGCCCGGGTCATGTAGGCCCTTTCGATGTCGTGGATCCATCGGTTCGTTCGGTCGAGGGTGGATCCGCTCACTTCCCACAGCTGCCGGAGGTCCGCTTCGGCCTGTTCTTGCTGATGGACCAGGGATCTAACCCAGCCCGCGGGGTTCTCGACTTCCACCACTTCGTCCACGGGTTCTGTGCCGTCCGCGATCTGTCGAATATCTTGGGGGGCCTCCAAGCGAAGCATGTTGAAGTCGGAGGTGGTAAACATTGATCTAGTATAAGTCTAGGAAGTGTCCGGTATAGATCGTTTCGTCGTCCTCGAAGGTGTCTTTGCTGATTTCCCGGAATTTGTATCCCTCAAGGTCCGCACCTAGATTGTTAAGCGCGCAGTTGAACCAGTACTGATTGTACCAGTTTTTGGGGGTGCAATCGATTGGTTCGAAGGGTATTGGTCTGTCGATTTCTTCTTCCCACTTTTCGTAGCTCGCAATCTCGCTGTCGATCGAGGAGAAGGTGTAGTCGAGTGAGTATTGGGATGTGGGTTCGAGTATGTGGGAGAGCTCGAGCAGGTAAAAGTGGTCGTGCTCGTATGAGGGCATGCGTAGGTGTGAATCGAAGGTGACTTATTAACCAAGATTATAGTGTGACACCTGGGTACGCGAGTACGGAGGTGGAGTTAGAGGTATCGGAAAGTCAGATTCGATTTGGTCGTTTATTCTCAGCGGAATAATCTTAGTTTCGTCGTGTGGGTTTGTTTCGGTGTATCGTGAGGATGTCCGTTTGATGAGGAGTTTTCCGTCGCGGGTTTTTCTCTTGTAGATATAGTCCTGGCACATAGTCACATGATCTCTTCTAGAGTCCTTTTTGCATCGCCGGTACAGGAGTCCTTTCTCCGTCCTGCGAAGCCAACGCGGGTTTCTTCATTGCAAGACGTGCGTCCTCCTTCATCATTTGGGAGGATACACTTGGGCCTGATTGGTCCTGTACGGTGCCTAGCGATAAGGAGGAGCACTACGGTTCGCTGGTCTCATGTTCCGCCCTGCGACTAGTCCATTCTAGGCAGGGATTCCCGATGGGGCCCCACTTCGGTGCGTGACGTGGCCTCCTTGGCTGTCACCCCTAGGTAGTTCATAACCGGGCCCGCTCCGTAGTTAGTGTCTCCGCCGTACCTTACAGCCGAGAGGTCTTAACTCCGGTCCCTATCTCCCGCCTAGACTCTCTGAGACCTGTTTTGCGACAGAAGCTCCACTTATGGCGTGCAACTTGCATGACCCTTATCTTTGAGCCTAGTGCAGTGGCTACAAGAGTTGGCAGTTGTCAGGCCCACCCGGCGGGGTCCACCCGAGGGTCTGTTTTCCAGGCCGAGGCTACCCTCTGACTGTTTTCCTCTTGCCGAACTGTCTTCCGGCCCGAGACTTGGGGTGCAAGCGTGAGATCACCTGATTATGTTCCTATCTAGACCCAGCACTACACTTTTTAAGGTGTAACATTTGCTGATATACGGCAGCTACTAGCTTTTAGTATGGGTCTTGTGGAGGATAACCTTGACACCTCCCAGGGATGTGACCAGGCCCTTGCCTGAGGCTGCCACTCATCCCCTTTCCCATTGGTAACCTTGAGTTACCACCCGGCTGCTGTTGGGTCGGTAATACTCCTCTCTTTCAGAGCTCCATGCGCCACCATCACACCCCGGACGAAACTCAATGCCAGAAAACGCCAAGACTTCTGACTACACACCAAATCTCGCGACCGATTAGACTTCACGGACTCCACGATGTCCGGCGGAGCGACGCAACTGAGCGAGGCAGCCCCGATGGTGACTGCCAGCGCCGGCCCGAGCGAGGGCTCCCTACTGTGGGAGCTCGTAGGAGACAGAGGGGACTATAGGGGGGAGGAGATGGAGGAGGACAGTGGAAGCGAGCTCAGCGAGCTCAAGAGCAGCGAGGGAGAGATGGAGGTGGAGGAAGAGTGGGAGGGAAAGGGCTGCGGGAGGCCAAACTTCAAGTGCACCACCACCAGTGCCAGGCAATAGCAGAGAACCCAGGAATTCTTCCGCCACGGTGCGCAACTCAGCACGGGCGCACTGAACATCTTCGACTCGCCCAGGAAGATGCCCATGAGGGGAGTACTCGCTCGCTCGCTCTCAGCAGCGGCCGCCAGCAGCAGCCCTCAGGAGCGGGGGACGGCGCAGACCCTGAATTTGGCCAAGGAAGGAGGAGAGGGGGCGGGGATGGAGGGGAGCAAGGGGAGCGGAGTGGGCGAGCGCAAGGGGGCAGAGGGAATGGATGTGGCGGCAGTTGATTGGGCAGAGGAAATGGCCAATCAGAGCAAGGCCGAGATGGGGGGCATGGAGGACCCGGATAGGTCGACAACCCCGACACCTACACCAGCCAGGTGGAGGAGCGGCACCCTAGCGGCAAGCATGCCGAGGCCAGTGCTGGTCACTCCGACCAAAGGAAGCAAGAGGATGTCGGTGGGCACCCCGAGGTGCGCCTGGCCCCACACCTGGGCAGCAGCGCGGCCGATGCCGGCTGGCTTCGCAGCCACCTCGGCACTGGAGCAAATCCTGGCAGCCATAGCCATGGCAGAGCGGAGGATGGAAGAGAAGATAACCGCGCTGGAAGCGCAGATAATGGAAGGAATGGGAGCCTGGGGCGCCGACGAGAACGAGAGGGAAGTCAGAGCGGCCGCTAGGCTGCTGGCGGATGCAGAGGAGTGGGAGACGAGGCTGGCAGTGAAACTGCTCGCCATAGACGCCATCGAGACGGAGCTGACCCAGAAGGGTCAGTGGGAGCTGAAGCAGTGGGAAGATTTGGCGCAGGTACTGGAGGCGAGGAGAAGGGACATCCGGGAGGTCAGGCAGGCAGTGGACAGCCTGGCTAGCAAGATGGCCTGAGAAGAAAGGGCACACCAGGAGGGCCCGGAAGCGGCGGGAACCGTAGGCGCAGTGGCGTCGACCAAGGGTGGGGCAACTCAGCCCATGGAAGGTGTGGTGGCCACAACAGTCAACGTAGAAGAGGTGGGGCAAGGGGATGACATGGAAGGGGTGGAACGGGAAGGCCTCTTTGGGTCAAAGCATGCACCGGGCGCTGGGAGAGCCAGTGCCCGTGAGGCCACCAGGGCCAGCAACGGAGGAGAAGGAGAAGAAGGAGAAAGGGAAGGGAAAGGGCAAGGTGGTGCAGATCGCCACACCTCCTACTACCGGACGCGTAGCGCGCCATCGGAAGAGGCAGACAACGGTTGATGCGGCGAAGGCGGGGAAGCCGCAGGAGCCAGCAGTGCCCAGCCGGTCAATCCTGAAGCGACCGGAGACAGCGGAAGCCGAGAAGAAGGAGCAGGAGAAGAAGAGGGAGGAGGAGGCGGCAAGGAAGGGGGCGGAGAAGGCGAGGGAAAAAGAGGCGGAGAAGACGGCAGCCATGAAGCGATGGGAGGAGGGGAAACTGAGCCAGGAGGAGGGGGAGACACACAGCGCCGCAGCCAGACCGATCCGGGACCTGGCAGGCGACGCCGTCGCCATTGAGGAGGTGGCCACGGGGCAGAGGATAGCGCACATGGCAGGTATGCGGGCGCTGGGGAGCCGGTGGGAAGAGGAGTGGGCTCGCACTAGCTGGGCACCACAACAGCGGCAGCAGCAGCAGAGCCAGTGGCCCCCGCAGCAACAGCAACAGCAACAGCAGCAGCAGCAGAGCAACTGGGCACAGAGGGCGGCCGCGGCGGCAGTGCTCCCGCAGTCGGACTACAGGCGGGTGGGCAAGGGGGGAAAACCAGACCGGGAGCCTACTGGACTGGAGCCCATCAAGGAGTCGATCCCACGCGACGAGTGTGGAATCGTGTTTGAGCGAGCGGCAGGGGCACCGCAGATCAACCCAGTGGTGGCGGCGAGTGCGGCGGCTTTCGTCAACATCGCGCTCAGCAAGGTGGCCCCGGCTCACATCCAAACAGAGGCATTCAGAATCTCGGCACAGGGAAGACTGTCAACAACAGCACGCTTTGGGGCGTCTGCGGCGATGCTCCTCTGATTCAAAAAGCAGGTCCTAGAAGCGGCCTGTAAAGCCAACAGAGCCATCATCAACGTTGTCACGAATGAGACGTGGGCGGACCTCAAGATCCTGGTGCCCTACGACCAGTACCGGCACCCGAACGGGCTTGCGGAGCTCAGGGAGCAGATCAAAGCAGAGAACCCAGGAGTCGTGATACCCCCCCTCTCAATGAAGTGGATGTGGGCAGTAAGCACCATCGAGCGTTACTACCAGGTTGGCCGACTCCCGAAGAACGCGGCATCGGTGATCTTCATGGTGCCAGGCAAGGCGGCGGCCCAAAAGCTGTTGGTGGAGATGTGGGTGGCAGGCAACAGATTTCATGCCCTCCCCTACATCCCGGACAAAGCAGACACCCTGTGTGGCATGTGTGGGCAGTGGGGACACTTAGAGTTCCAGTGCCAGCAAGGCGCGGCAACCTGCACTATCTGCGCGGGTAGCCACAGGACCGAGGAGCACCAGTGTGAGGTGGCAATGTGCGGCAAGGTCGGAATGGTCTGCCCCCACACGGAGATGAAGTGCCCAAACTGTGGGGGCCGTCACGCGGCCCAGGACGCCAGGTACCAGGCAAAGCGGGCTGCCATCGAGATTGCCCGGGGCAGGCGATACGGCACGGCCCACGCGGAAACACCGCAGCCCACGCGCCCGGCTGCCACCGCTAGCACTGGAGGATCGGCCCTGCTGAGCTGGGCCCCAGGCGGCGAGCCGGGGGAGCCCTCTCCAGACTGGACGGAGGATGCTATGGAGGTAACTGGAATGGAACCAAGTGGCACCACCCCACCCGTGGCTGTCTGATGGCGGTCCCACAGGTTGCCAAGCTGGTGGCGCTCCAGCATAACTGCGCCAGGGGGGGGCAAGTGTTGGAGGCGGTGTTGGAGACGGCAGTGAGGAGAGGAGCCGACGTGGTTCTCATCCAAGAACCGAAGGGGGCTAAAGAGAAGGATAGCACACACTCACACCCCAGCTTCAACTTCATGAGGGGCGAGGAGGCAGTGCCGGCAAAGTGTTGGATAGCGGTCAACAGGGCTTCCAAGTGTCAGGTGACGGAATTGAAAAACCTAGCCTCTGGGACTGCAAATCACGTCCAGGTGGTGGAGGTCACCCCACCCAGCGGCGAAGCGATCATCATTGCCAATGTCTATGATCGGCACGCTGGTAGCAAGAACAACCGGCCTGCCCAGCGAGCAGCGTGGGGGGAGATTGCGTGGCACAAACGGGTGATTGTAGCCGGAGACATAAACGCCTGCAGCAAGATGTGGAACCCCCGTACCACAAGGCCTAGGAACAATGCCTTTTGGGTGCAGCTCATCCAGGAGCGCGAACTTGTGATCTGGAATTCGGAGGAAGAGACAAGGATGGGAGCTGGCGCCGGGATTCACTCCATCATTGACCTGACCCTCTCCTCGCCGGAGGTCGTACTCAACTGGAGCATGGCCCCGGCCACGGGCTCCGACCATGAACTCTTGCACTGGGAAGTGCTGGGGGCGGCAAGCCTTGGGGATGCAACCAGCACAGCGATGACAGGGTGGGATATCAGCAGGTGGGACCTGAAGGGGAAGAAGGATAAGGAGGAGGCAAATGCGGCAGCAGCGAAGCGGGCCCAGGCCCAGGAATGCTACCGAAGAGGGGTCGGGGCATCTGCGGTGCTTGCGGACGACAGCACGCTGGAGGAGGTATACACGGCAGTGGTGATTCTGCGGGAGGCCATGGTGGGGACCCTAGACCAGCATGCCCGGTCAAAGCGGTGGTGCAGCAGGTCCAAGCGGTGGTGGAATCCAGCGCTGAAGGCACTAAGGAAGGCCCTGGGGAGGGCACAGCGGGGGTGGAGGACGAAGGGCATGAGCCAGGTGCAGGAGGCCAGGGGGGAGCTCCGACGCGCGATCAGGAAAGTCAAGCGTGACTGCTGGAATCACTTCCTCCAGGAGTCCAGCGGGAAGGAGGTCTGGACGGCAGCCAGCTACACCAAGCTCAGGATCGACAAGGCGGGTCAGGCACTCCAACGGGAGGACGGCTCAGTGGCGGAGGGGCACTCTGACAGAGAACAGGCAATCTTAGAAGCCCACTTCCCCCCGGCCCCAGGGGGCTCCTACGAACCTCCGGCGGATGGAAGAGCATTCGTGCAAGTGGACGCCCACCTGGTCGGCTCCCTTCTGGCAAAGGCAGCCAACACGTCAGCCCCAGGGGACGACCAGATATCGCCAGATATTGTCAAGGTATTCTGGCAAAGGGACACTCAGCGCTTCGTGCAATTGGTCAGGGCGTGCATCCGGCTTGGACACCACCCCACACTGTGGAAAACGGCAAGGGGTGTGGTAATCCCAAAGCCAGGGAAACCAGACTATTCTCAGGTCCGCGCATACCGGGTGATCTCGCTGCTGGACGCGGTTAGCAAGCTGGTCGAGCGGACAGCAGCCCACCTGATCGCTGACCACTTCGAGCGTAAGCGTGGCCTGCATGACGGGCAGTTCGGCTGTCGCAAGCGTCGGTCCTGTGTGGATGCGGTAGCAGTCCTCATGAACAGCACCCAGCAGGCTTGGAACAGGAAGCAGGTGGCAGGAGCACTCTTCATGGACGTCAAGTCGGCTTTCAACAATGTCAGCAAGTCGCACCTGGGCAGACGAATGGAGGCACTGGGCATCCAGCCGGACCTCATTCGGTGGACAGCCATTTTCATGTCAGATCGCCAGGTCAAACTCGTCCTTGACGGCAAGACAGGGGAGGCAAGCCCAGTGGATACAGGCATCCCACAGGGGTTGCCAGCGGCCCCGGTCCTCTTCACCACCTACCTGTCGGGAATCTTTGACAGGGTGGAAACGGCCGTCCCAGGTGTCCAAGGGCTATCCTTTGTGGATGACATCAGTTGGTGGACAGAAGGGGCCGACGCAGGCAAGGTAGCGGCGAAACTCTCAGCGGCGGCGGCAGCCTCGATGGAGTGGGCCGCCGAAAACAGGGTGGCTTTTGACCACGGCAAGACGGAGGCAGCCCTGTTTGAAAAGGGAAAAAGGAAGAAGAAGGTAGCTGAGGTGGCGGTGGCAGTTGGTATCAACTCCGTCCCATTCAACAAGGCGGCAACAAGGTAACTCGGGGTGTGGCTGGACTCGCAGCTCACCCTCAGGGACCACCATGCAACCAGGCTGAAGCAGGGGCAGAAAGCAATGACACGGCTCCGGCGCCTCACGGGGCAGATGGGGCTGTCTCCTGCCAACTGCAGGAAAGTCATGACGGCGTGCATCCAGTCGGTAGCAATGTTTGGGTCAGAGCTGTGGTGGAAAGGGGACCACGTCCGGGGGACAATGGGGCAGGCCAACGAGCTCCAGCTGCTGGTTAACCAGGAGGCCCGGGCAACAACGGGGTGCTTCCGGACAACTAACCTGGGAGCCCTCTCAATGGAGTCCGGCCTCAGGGCAGCGACGGCACAGCTGGAGAACAGGCAACGGCGTTTCGGGCTACGGCTACTGAGCCTGCCGGAAGGGGATCAGGCACGGGGGGTGGTAGGAGCCGCCACAGGAATCGGGCGGCGGCTCAAGAACGCCCTCGCATACGGCGGACAAACTGAGAAGACAGTGCTGCTCGAGGAGCTGGAGACCTGCAACGCAGAACTGCTGCAAGAGGAGGAAGCCGAGGCGAAAGCGGCAGCAGAGAGGACCCGACCGGGCCTTACCATGTTCACAGATGGGTCACGACTTGACGGTGGGGCGACCGGGTACTCGGTGGTGTGGAAGAAGGGCCAAACCTGGGCAGGAGTCAAAGTGCACATGGGCAACAACCAGGAAGCCTACGATGCCGAGTGTGCTGCGCTCGCCCGCGCCCTGGAGCTGGCGTCACAGAGGAACGAGATCCCGGAACGAGTCACCATCTTCTCGGATGCACAGGCAGCCATCAGACGGATGGCATCGGACGAACCTGGCCCCGGGCAGCAGCACGCCCTCCAGGCACGGAAACACATCGCCACGCTGCGCCAGTCCAGGCCGGGGATCGTCATCGAAGTGCGATGGTGCCCGGCGCACAAGGGAGTCGCTGGCAACGAGAAGGCCGATGAGTGGGCAAAGATAGCGGCAGAGAAGCCAGGCACCCGCGGGGTAGAGTGGCCGAACTTCCCAGTACGAACGGAGGTGCGGGGGGCGCCCCTGCCACGATCCCTCGCCAACCTCAAGCGGGAGATCTCAGAGAAGAAGTGGGCGGAGGCACGTCAGTGGGCGGGGGGACGAACCTCCAGGAAGAAGTACCGTATGCCGGACAGCCAAAAGCCCGACGGCGCGGTAGCCAACAGCACCAAGAGACTCGCCTCTCGGTTCTACCAGCTGAAGACGGGGCACTGCCTAACAGGGCAGTACCTCAACTGGACAAAGACCCGAACCACCCCACAATGCTGGTGGTGCCGGTACCGAACGCAGACCCGGGACCACCTCTTCAAGGAGTGCCCCGAGTGGAAGCCGCAGCAGAAGATCCTGTGGGCGGAGGTGAAGAAGGAGACCGGGAGGTGGAAGGACCGGTGGAAGGTGAAGGACCTGCTGGCCGACGGGAGGTGCAGCTGGGCAGTGCTGGACTTCCTGGCAGCCACGGACGTGGGCAGGCGCGTGCCGGTGGAGGAGGAGGACACCGTCAGCGCGGTTTCAGAGCTGGAGGTGCGGGAATGGCTGGAGGAGCAAGGAGCGGGGGCGATGGAGCCGGGCGAGGGAGGGACTCCACTGTTCCTACCCACGCCAGACTTCATGGCGTCCGCAGGAACGGTGTAGGCGGTGTCTTTCTTTGTCTTTCCTTCGACTGTCACGCTCGCTTCTCTTTCCTTTGTAATTCCCTTTGTGCGCTTTACATCTCCGTGGGACAGGCCTGGGCGGAGGGCAAAAGGGGTGCTTGCAACGAGCCGCCAGCGCGCGGACAGCGGACAGGAAACGGACTGTACATACCCTCGCCATGATCTACATAGGTCGCACGCGAGTAATGAATAAACAAAAAAAAAATCTTTCAGAGCTCGCCACTGCCTGTGACTTTCACTCATGAAATCTCACTCGGCCACAATCCTTAGATTGTTGTCATGAGATGTGGCTCGGACGGGTTCCGGGCACATTATCGGAGATGAGACTGATAGCGTCGGCGCATTGTCCGGTGGACTAGCCACCGAGACCATTAGCGTTGGCATACCGGCCTCCGGTGGAATAGCCACGGAGACTGATATAATGGGGAGTCCCGCGCCGTGACGTTCGCTCTACACTGAATATACTGTATACCGATACACATATCTTGATAGGTTATGAGCCCGGATTGATGGCTTTATCAATCACAACACCTATACCTGAAACCATTCCCCTTATTTTCAGCCGCATCGTCAAGCCTTCCCGATCAAACATCTCCAACAATGTCCACCAATTCCACCTCAAAGCACGATTACCACGTCACCAGCTTGGGATCCTTCGAACGCTTGAACACCACGAACTACATCGAATGAAGGATCAACGTGAAGACCATGCGTGATACGATGAATGCGTGGGAAATCGTCACGGGAGAAGAAAAGATGCCAACCGAAACCTCTCCGGCCCACTCGACGAGAGCGAAAAGCGGCGAAACGGATGCCTCCAACCTTCAACGCGCCATCGAT
>Ga0307516_10004672_pt1 | contig 16773 bp, 20 predicted proteins | sample 19_EM_MG_FD_203310 | JGI IMG/M metagenome (GOLD analysis project Ga0307516, IMG submission 203310) | Populus trichocarpa ectomycorrhiza microbial communities from riparian zone in the Pacific Northwest, United States - 19_EM | ecosystem: Host-associated > Plants > Roots > Unclassified | place...
GTCAGACCGGGAACAGAGTCCCTGGCGATCGACGACGACAACGTGACCCACATCGGACTCGGCACAGACATCCAGGACGACGGAAAGGCAGATCCTGAAGCTTTATTTTTCTCTTCAAAATCTGATGCAGCTACACATCACAAAAAACTGGGGCTTTCATGATCAACGACTGGATGATTACACTCACGCCTAGTCACACATCACGGTCCTCCGAGCATAACATATTCGTCCCAGCAGCAAGCGCCAAACCCCGATCCCGCCTTATGATATTCCACCCCATTGAAGCCTGGGGGTGGGTGTGCTCGGCTCTAGAATTGGGGCATCTTGGATAGATTTAATATGCGTTATGATGAGCGTCGATAGGCCAGCGAGCCTGCGCCGACAGAATCTATACAACATCTGGTATTACAGTATTATAAAAACCAAGACTATATGAGTCACGATGAGCCCCGATAACGAAGCGCCTATAATTAGCGAGCGATCTTGTACCGACAAAATGCCTTCCTCCATCCCCACGCCGGAAAAGCCACTGGGTCCGACAACCACTTGGTGAAGACCACTGCCTGCTCCGGGTTCTTCCTCGCTTTCACATGTCGCACAGCTTGCGTCCACATCCTGAACATCTCCCCATCCTCTAGCGCGCCATAACACATCGCGATCGCGTCCACGTGGTGCTCTCGACCGAGCACTTCTAGTCCCTCCTGCTCAATGAGATCCAGGGCGTCGAGGTGGGCCCGGATCAGCGCGTCGTCTGACATCGACCCGTCCATGCACCATTCCTCAAAAAGGGGGATCGTGTCCCAGAACCGATGGAGTGCGAGACGGGCGTCGTCACTCCGCGAAACGGCCTCTGGGGACGGGAGAGTGCAGTATGGACATCGACATGTGAAGTTGTACAGTGATTGGAGGGATGCCTGTCGTTCGTCGTGTGCACGGGTTACAGTCGTGTATTGGATGGTGATCTCTTCTCCTCGATAGATTGGGCGGACGGCAGAAAGGTATATTGAAAACGTGTTCGGGTCCCAGACCGAACGCGCGTTTGGACCACAGCTGTTTTTGCTCAGCTAAGTTACTATATAGGAGGAGTTGTTGGTGGTGGCTGACCTATGATTACACCTGCTCGTGTTGAGAAAGATCGCACGATGGGTGTTCAGTTCCGGGTGCATGACCTGAGGAACCTCCAGCTGGATCCCGATCGCGTTCGTGCGCACGATGCCCTCCAGAAGACTGCACTCTTCCACCGACTTTGAGTTCGCCAGGCTCATGAGCTCCCTACATTTCTCTGGCTCCAGGCGGTCGAACAGCGCACCGTAGACTTCGGAGAGTGGCTTCTTGAGTCCAATCACATACGGCACCACAATGAGAGGGTGCTCCGTCAAAATGAGGTCACCAGGCGCTATATCCCTCTTCGCAAACATCCCGACCCCTTTCTTCCCTGCATGTGCGATCTCGAACGTGTACAGCGGTGCTGACCGGGCTGGCCGGGCAAATGGACGCGGAAGCAGACCTTCCACCTCTTCATCAAGCAAAGCAACGCCTTCAAAATCGTCCAGGACATAGTTGTGGATGGTGTACGCCCGGCGGCTAACGTGGGCTGCAAAGTCGAAATGAGGACTCTTCAAAGCGGGATTGGACCGGACTTGGGCGTTGATTGTGGCACAAACGTCGAATGGAGGACGAGTTTTGTATTGAGAGGATGGTGTGCGGCGGTGGAGGGCTGCCGATCGCCGGAGCGTGGTGGGTGGAAGGTCTATCGATGGCATGAGTTATGGAAGGTGAGTGTCAGGGACGGGTCGGTCTGTATTTAAACATTGGATGTAGCCAGCTTTGAGACGTCCTATGAGAGTCATGGCCACAGATGGAGGGTCCATCCGTTGAGAAGAAAGGCAAAGGCTGGAGGAGATTATCAACCACGTTGCGACCGCTTTGATCATCAGGTAATATGCACCCACTCGGTAAGTAAAGGGGGAGGGCCAAAGGCGCTTCAGATGCCTGGATTCGTTTCCTTTGAGAGTTCGAGGATGAAACCCCACCAGGAGAGGTAGGTGCATGTCGGAATCCGTTAAACGGAGCTGCGGCAATCACGGTTGTCGGGATCGAACAAAGGGTAGGAGGATTTTATCACGTCGCGTCATCCAGCGCAGTGGCAGGGAAATGAATTTGCTCGCTTCATTTGGGTGTACAAGACTTTCCTACCCTTGGTAGGTGGACGTCACTGGATGAGTACAAGTGTTTGTTTGCTTCACAATCCCATCATTGCATGAGGATCAACCCGGTGATCAATGATATGATAAGATCCCTTGGCAGAATGTTTCGAGTTGGCATCTGAATTTTCAAGGAGATATTCAGATGTGATTATGGAGCGAAGTTAATGAAAGTAAATAGTATTGACTATGCCTGACAATGACCTGCCAAAATCGAACGACGACGTCAAGGATACCATCTCCCGAGAGCTCTTGCAAACCAGAGCAGATCAGCACTTGAACAATAACAATAGGTATGGACGATTGCTAAATCATGATTTGATCATTTACAAGGCTCCCCCGCGGCCGGAAGACCACAGCTGGACTGAGATCATATCCTCTTCCTCTCAGCCGCTCGCGATCTAAATGCTGAATACGTCGCCTGGAAAGGGCAGAACAACCAGACGCCAGAGCAACATGAGCACCATTTCTGGGAAAGAAAAACTGACGAAAGCAGACACACCTAGGACACTTCTCGATTTTCTCTGCGCAAAATCTGCCACAGCCCTCTCAGCACAACTCCAAATACCCGCTTCTTTGCCAGAATTGACTTCGCGTTCCAAGAACGGTTCACTGTCGTGCATGAACACCAGACGGGGATCTGGCCTGGAGTCCCGGTCCACGGCCATAGTGCTCAAGAGTTTTGCTGCAGACAAGTGCGGCGCGGGATCAAATATGAATATGAGGGTGCACACACGCAATCGGAGACAAATGACGAGGATCTCGTGGAGGGCCCCGGAGATGAACCTCGCCGCCTCGTGACATAGACCTTTCGGCCCGACGGAGATGTCGAACGAAAGATGGGTCAGGGACGGAAGGTGGTCGAACCCTGACCAAGTTGACCAGTCTTCCCATGGATTGATGACGGAGAGATGGGTGACGTTTTGGAAAAGGGGAGCTTGGAATGGGGGTTGTTGGTTGTTTAGGACGCCGGTTAAGAAAATCGAGAGCTTCTGGGGACGGAGGGGGCCGAGGATCTGGGTTATGTCTTGGGGTGGCTGATAGAAGATAGGGGTACGGACGGCCCAGAAGGTCAGGCTCGTCACGCCTTGGCAAGCGTGTATAATCCGGCAAGTTCGATGGTCAGACACATCGTAGGCTATGCAAAGCGATTTGACGTGGGTAGAGAAGAAATATGTTGATTTAGTCCTTGATGTCTCTACGGTCCGCAAGAAAGCGCGATACGTTTTATCCCGATGAAGGTTGACAACAGAATATATGATTGGTTCAATCCTTGACATGTGCTTGGTCAGACTATTCTTGCTGTCAAATATCCGCGCACGCGTACCAAAATTGGACCAGATGGGAAATGAAGACAAGCTTGAGAGCTGCCCTTCTATCTTCAATGGCGACAGTTTCGAATATGAGACGGAGGACATCGTGAGGAATCGTCAGCTGCATCACAATGAAGGGTCAGTATCTTGGCTTGTCCAAAGAGTTTCGAGCAAAGCTATATCTGAGTTCATGTCCGAAATCGGAAGTGTTGTATGACGTGAGGCTGGACCCTGTGGGATATGGGTCAAGTGGGGCCGGGCGCGGGCATGTGGTTACAGCGTTTCAAAACGGATCAACGTTCACCCCTGGAGCTATTGTCTTGTGATCAAGAACCGTCCAGGGTAAGTGTACAACAAGCGTTCATGCTCACAGGAGGTTATGTGAACTTATGTCCGATTGAATGTCGTCCTGTCCGCCTCCTGCATCCCGGGATTTTGGTATCAGGCTCCTATGGTCAGGCAGTATATGAAACCGAAACCGTAAGATGGGCTCCGACTCGGACCAAACCACAGCCTTTTTGATGAAACAAAGCGCGGAGACCTCGGAGACGCATTAATGAACTCCCAATGCGAACATTAAACGAGCCACGTTGATAACGGTATGCCTCATATACGGTTCCGTTGACGCGCGTCTATTTAAACTGTCGAAACATTTCAATCAGCTTTAGGAGGTGCAGGATGTGTCCCTGCAAATTGCAATTCGGAAAGCCCACAGGCTTTGTGATCCAGCCTTGGGCGAGGGCGGAGAGCCGGACTGTGTGAAAGGTTGCAATCCTGAATAGCTTCCGAGGACGAATGGATGCAGCAGCCTGAGCATCGTGCATCAAAGTCCCTGGTCGTCATAGAGCCATTATCCAAAGAACCATTTTCCAAGGTGAAGGAGGGCTCTATCATGATATACGCTTACCATATGGTTCTGGTCCCCTGTCCCGAGGAGCCACGCAGATCCGACGCCGCAGTCCAAGTCATGTAAAAAGCGGCCATTTTGACAATAGAGCCTACCAAAAGGGACTCGGTAAGCGTATACCCTTCTGTCCGTAAAGAATGATCGATTCACGAAAGCGGTTTCTTCAATGCGAGTCCCGAGGCTAGAAAAACCAGTCCTCGATTTTGGTCCTCTCAGGAGAGCACTCTGAAGCTCTGACACGTTGACGCCAAAGGAGCGGTTGCCTTGGAATCATCACATGAAAAATATTGAGGTAATGCTTGAGGTGAAACCGCGGAACTGGTGGGGTGGCCGGACGCATCTTGTACAGACAAAGATGATGGATTGGTAGGTTTGATTATTATGCAGAGAGACATTAGAAGGCGATAAATCAGGCAGGAGAACAATGAGGTGGGGAGAACTCAGACGGTTCCAGACGACGTGATGGTGACCTTGGCCGTGGGGTTCCCACCTGTTGTTCCCTTGGCCTCCACAGCCTTGACTACATCCATCCCTTCTACGATTTCTCCAAAGACGACATGGCGTCCATCCAGCTATCAATCAGGAATTTGGTAAGTCAAAGGTCGGAAAACAAATGCCCTGCAATCGCACCCAGGTAGTGACCGCAGTTGTGATGAAAAACTGAAATGTGCGCATAAAATTCATGAGAGCCGAATCTCACGCGATGAGATACTAGGTACACACCTGAGAACCATTCGTGCCAGGTCCTGCGTTCGCCATGGACAGAAGGCCCTTCTTAGTGTGTCGGATTTTGAAGTTCTCATCTTGACCACGAGAGTCAGGCACATCCGAACGCAGGACAGCGAGAATTGTGACATCTACCTGCAAATTTGTCCCCGTAAATGGACTTTCCACCCGTCCCGTTGTGGCGCGTGAAGTCACCCCCTTGAATCATGAACTATTTAATGAGAAGAAAAGGGGCCGGTTCGTAAGTATGACACGGAGTTGGGAAGGCGAGAGTCCCTCGCCTCAGGAATGATACGGTGGAAGCTACTGCCCGCATAGCCGAAACCATGTTGCCCCGTTGCCAGCTCGCGGAAGTTTCGTGCGGTTTTTGGGACGATATCGTCATAAAGTTTGAATACAATCCGACCAGCGGGCTTCGAGTTTATGGCAACGTCAAACTATGATTCCCCATTAGAAATGACAGTAGAGATCACAAGAATCTCTACACACAAAGACATTCGACCTGTGAAACATGACACAAGGTTTGACCGATCGTGAGGACGGTTAGCCGAAAAAACGTACATTATTTTTCCAGCAGAAGCGGCTGTAGTGAACCTGCGCAAGAAAGATACCATTTTGGAGGGCAAAGACGGGCGAGGGGGAGGAGGCGGTTGTAGTGAACAAAGGAGTTGTCGACGTCGTCAGTGGAAATTTTGGAAAGTCACGTGGTCATCGTACCTATTTTGTCGACGGGGCATCACCACGACAGTGGTGTTCGGAAGCTTTCCAACGGCAAAACGAGCTCTGGGCAATTTTGAAACTGAGTAGTCGCCTTCACCACTCCTCTTCTTATACCATTGCTATGCGCCGATAAACAGGGCAGAAGCATCTAGGCCATATGAAGCGACCCCAGAATTTGTTCTTTAAGTTTGATCATATGCTTAGCTTTTGTGAAAGAGACCGAGGGAAAAGACACAAGTCTCTCCATTACTAGGGTGTCCGGCTACGCAGTTGACCACCGTAATTGTTCCGACTTGCTCAGTTGCCATACCGATTTTTCTCCAGAGTCCTTCCATCTCCGGATCCTCTAGGTGCTGGTCCATGAGTGGCTACCGTCCATTATATTTCGAAAACTAATCATCCAGCAGGACGAAGTCTGGTATCTTCAAATGCCGACATTAGTACGTTAATCTCATATTGCGTTCTTGTCGCTCTGACCTCTCAAGCAAATCCTCATGAATAGATCGACGGTCTCATATCGAGGCGCGCACCGGTATCTCGCCATTGTCTTGCATTTCAAAACAGCCCAAGGTGGATCCGTTTGCCCGTGCGCCGCTACTGCTCCTTAAAATAACTCTGCGGTCAGGCAGATATAAGTACACCGGCGGGAGAGGGGACCTTTGCCAACTCTCTCCCGTGCCAACTTTATCCTTCGGCCAGCCGCCGATCGGACGGAAACAAGACTGCCGAGTTTGTCAAAACGAGTATCAGCACGTGGCAATCGTTTGGAAAGAGGGGGCACCGCCGTTATCGTCACTCATGATGCATTTCACCATTCATTTTTTAGGACACGCAAGAACGGAAATTACTTTATTTTTTCCCCATCCGCACGAACTCACGGTATTGCTTTTTTCCCTGTCGAAGTCTGCAGGGTTGGAAGGAACAAGGCCCTCTGTTGAAGTTCTGACATCAAACTGGCCTCATGGGGCTCGCCCCGTGGAATCTGGTGATCAAAGGTCCCAAAATACGACGGGAACTTACTTTTCTATTCACACTCTGCGTTCCCACCTGTTCTCACTGAACATCGGGACCAGTCTCACCCTTTCGGACCAAACGGCCAGATGGTTTCGAATTTCAAGTCTCACCATCAAAACGTAAAAACGTACAAAATGCTCGGAAAATAAGTCATTGTCAAGAGAGGCCCCCTGATGAATTATTTGCCGATTCTCGGGAAGGCCATTGGACGGAGTTGCCCCCTATCTTGCCCCCTGTGTTCGATTTCGAAGCCTGGGACATAAAAGGGCGACTTCGTCGCTCCGGACTTTGCGTCTTCAAGTTACCCAAAAATGACTGAGCGTTTCGAGCCGAGCCATTCCGTCGTTTCTGTGGTTGTACTTTCCGTCGCTGGGAGGGGTTGTTTTTAAAGAAATAAATCATCTGGATATTGTCAATTTTGATCCGCACATTCAGTCACGATCACGTGGTTGTTTGTCACGCGCAACGCCCACTCAATTTCACCACATCACCATCTTCGATCCCTTACGATGTCTTCCAGTGACGCAGGAGTCGACGTCGCCTCATTTCAAATCTGCCTTACCTGCAGAATTGGTTTACCGTCGTCAATGTGGAAGAATTGCGACTCCTGCAGGTTCAAGAAGAGGACGCAACAAAGGGAATATAAGGAGCGGAAGATGCAGAAGATGGCCCAAATTATTGGGGAAGTCGGGAACCTGTCGGAATTGAAACCGACAAGTTCGGGGGTAAAGAGGAAGGCGGGGCATCTGGAAGACGATGATGATTTGAGGGATATGATGGACAAGGCGAGGAAGCGCATGAAGGAGAATAACAATAACCTGCCCCTCCAGTCTTCCGATCTCAACGTCGTGAGTTCCGTTCCAGCCCGTGGCATATCCATATCACTACTAAAATGGTTTCATTGTCTCAGGTTGTACCCTCACCGTCTGTTGACAATACGACCGAGTACCAAACCGCCACTGAGCTGTACAAAACACTCGCTTACCTCTTGCGTTGCCACGCTAAGTCTGGGTCTGCCTCCGGCCTCACATTCAAAGGTTGTTACTCGATTGTGGCAAAACAAGATGTTGACGAGATGAAACGCGTGAAATTAGTCGTTGCGGATCTGAAAAAGATCGCCAAACTATCCTTCGAGTGAGCGCGCTTCTCATTCTCCAAAATCCTTTGTCGAATCGCTCCTGTTTACTTCTGACAGTCAGAATGAATTAGAAGTTTCGCCAAATACGTCTATATTCAAATGCAGATGCTACCGAAATGCTCGGTCGAACCTCGCCGTGCAAGCGACGGCTTCGACATCTGCACCGCTGAAAGGCAAACAGACAGACTTGAATGCATCTGTTGGGCTCAAGTCTCAAGGCTCCGCCATCAGTTCTGCTGAGAATGTAATTGTCAAGTGTAGAGGACGGGTCACGGTCTCGGCGGAGAAGGATAACTCGCATGTACTGGGAATCAAGGGCCAAAGGATCTCGGTCACCGTCGAGCATTGATTCGGCAAGATTCTTGGAGGTGTGGGTTTGCTGTCATTCTTATCCTCGAAAGCGTGGTTTACTTGGCTTCTTCATCGTAATGTCTTTTCCGTTTATTGCCTACGATACTCGTCCGAATACAATTCTCTCGACAAGAAAGATAAAGATGCATTTCTTCACCGGAACGTCTGAATGCGGCTCTAAACCAGGCCAAAGGTTAAGCGTCGAGGATGCCGTCGTTTCTACGGCGTTGAAGCTTTGCAAGACGAGCGTCAAGACCAATGCGCGTGAATGCATCAAAGCTTCCTCGATAGATGCGCGCCTTCTCGTTATAAACAGCTTCTTGGTGCTGTGGGCTTTACCTATTCCCACTCATACGACGGCTGGTCCGTCGTCTTCCTTCTTCGCCTTCATTAATACGACATACTTACTTATACTTTTTTTTGATTCTAAGCTTGTTTCTACATATTCATTGGCACCTCGGCAGCACAAACAAACAGTTCTTGGGTGAAACAAATGGTATAACCGTGATTGCCACGTGCACTCGGTCAATACCCTCTTGCTGAGACTTGTTCTGCTTCCTCTTCCTCCAATGCGGAAAGTGGGCGGCAGTGCTGGTTTGTTTGGTAAGCGCGACGCGACGCACGACGACATACTCCCAAAGGAGGAAGGACACAACGAGATAACCATGATCGAGCTCCTCAGCGCTCAGTTCTCGCGGTTACGGACGTCAATAACCTTCGAGCAGGAGACTGTACACGGCAGAATCCACAAAGCACCTCCGAAGCCAGTTACCAGACTAACATCATTGGAATCAGTATTTCATGTCTTTGCATGTCACTTCCACCAGGAAACCTAATGGAAATTTCCGTGGCAAGTCCCGATGGCAGTCAAGGCCCGTCCGGAGGGAAGTCTACCGTTAGGGGTAAAGCACTCTCCGTACATAAACCCAGTTACTTCTTCCAGAGCCATGCATCCCCAGTATGTGTAGATCCTTCGAGATGTCTCCCGAAGGGGATCGCAAGGACTTGAAGGGAAGGCTAAGTTAATTGGAAAAAAGGAGAAATGTGCTAAGGCTACAAACTTTGGTGACCCAGGTCTTGGTGGTGGGGATGCTGCAGGTGTTGGTGGTCGAAATGGTTGTGTTTGTGGTATAACTGGTGGGGTTTGTAGTCGAGGCGGGGGTTGCGGTTGAACTGCCACTGGTGGTGGTGGTTTTCGATCAGGCTGCCACGGAAAGTAGCTGTGGTTCCTTCGGTCCATGATTTTATCCCCAGCGGGAAGAGGAAGAGCGACGATAGGAGCGCTCATGAGGGTGAGGAGAGACAGAAGAGTGTTGAGGTGCATCGGGCGTGTAGTTCAATGAGACCAGCTCTGGGGGGCATTCTTCAAACCCGTATGCTTTTCTACCTTGCCAATGCAAATACAAGTACACACATCAGAACATATTATTGATCGGTCACACCAGGAGCATGTCAATATCGGTACTCTCGTCCCTGAAACAATAATTTAGACCCCGTATCCCAGCCGCCTACTCACTTTAAATAACAGAAGGCCGAATCTGCTAGAGTAGACGCTCAGGCGGTAGTGCGTTGTTGCCCTTCTATCGTATCCTGCTTACAACAACCAGGCCGCTGTACATACTTTTTTCTTTATTTCATTCACAGAGATCTATAACGGGACGAGCCACACCTTATTGGTTCAGCCTCTTTTCCGGATCCCGGATTCAAATTGTTTCAAATCTAAAACAAGCCCAAGTCGGCAACAGGATATAGACTTGCAAGTGGGCCTGGAAGAGCCGATGGCTGTTCGCTGGAAGGACTGAGGAAACGCTCTCAACAACCATCAAAAAAAAAGCCTGGCCGATTCCATGTGTAAGTGATTACACTCCTTCGCGACAGTCCACGACGCAATCCGGAGGGTGCGAGTAACGCTCCTCATCGTCTAAAAATACCATTGTTTACCCGGGGCCGTGTCTACCCGTTCGTCTACCCGACGTCCATCCAGTCGATCAGGTGTCCTCAACACATATTGCGCCTCTACGTGCTCAAAAACATTTCACACCAACCTCAATCACTCTAATCAACGAGTTCTAGGGCGGCGGGATAAATCTACTTGTTTCGGAGTGGTTTGGAAAGTTTGTCTTTGGTTTGAAGATCAACTCGCGAACGCGCGTCGAAATTCAAGGGGTATGTGATTCGTTAACAGGTTTAGGGAATCGTGTTTTGATCTTTGCAGGTCGCTCAGTACATCTCGGATCCAATGCCAACAATCAATGAAGCACTCAGGCTTCCAGTATAGGAGTCGGACAACCAAGGTGAGCACACAGCCTCGGCAAGTTCAATTGAGACTTAGAGGATCGCGCTGCGCTCAGATAACACAGAGGTGAGCTGGAATTCGACCTGGGAACACATCATACATAATCTATTCCTCGTCACTTATAGGCTGCAATCAGTGGGATTATACAGTCCTCGTCTCCGAGTCGGGCCTACTTATTACTTATAGTGGAGTACGGATGGTACACAAGTTATGCAGCATTTTTTCCTGATGTGGAGGACTTCGAGTCGATTGACTGTCCATTCCGGCCCTCTTCAACGAACCGTGCACGGATTCAAAACTGCCAATCACTCACTTGCGCCCAACCATGCTTACTTCCTCGACAATCCAGGCGCGCTTCGCTCTCGAACTCATTGACTTGGAGGGGGCATTAGAAACGGAGAAGCAGTGGGCATGAAACCTCTAGCTCCAGGGATAATATTACGGCTAGGCCTGGATCTTCATAGCAAGTATATTCGTGATCAACAGAGAAACTTGGAGCAGTCGAAAAGGTAAGAAAATAAGTCTATTCTTCCTTCCAAAATGATACGACAGTGTAAAATTGAAACGCATCAACCTCGTGCGGTTTATCAAGCCACCCAGAAGTTTCGATCGCCCTCGTGTCCCCCTTGAGTTAACCTTCTGAACCCTTCAATGCTATCCTGGATGATCCCGCACTCCGGATTAGCGGCACGGATACCGTATGCATCTGGAAGCTGCTTTTCGAGGTTCTGACCAAGGAACATCATCTTCTGGAGAGAAGCGAAAGGGGAGGACGAAAAAGATTACCTGAACGCGGAGATCCGACGTCGGGTGTGTCCGGAGGAAGTTGACGTTCAGACTTGACATTCTGGCTTCCATCTCCCCCAAACGGCGGAACATCCTGTCCATACCAGCAGACAGATGAGTATTATGTTCGTCTTGATTCTGAGGGCAAACGAAAACTCACGCAGGCGATGCTTGTGGATCAAAGCAAGCCCTAGCCATGAGTTTCAGGCCGATCGTATCAGCTGAAGGTGAGCCCAAGAAGATTTCAATGGGGATTACTGGGTGGAAGGAGTTTCCTCACCTTCTAGTTCTTGCGTACGGGAGTTCGGAAGTTGGAAGAGTAGTTGTGTTGCCAAATCTGAGATACCGAAATCGAGCCCCAGTGTTTGAAGGGCGATCATGGCGATGAAGAGTATTGTAGCCGAGGATATTCTTTCGGCGGTGTGTCGGGCGACTACGCAACGAAAGATTAGACGCGTGGTCACGAGACGATTGAAGCAAGGTCCCACCAACGTGGCCGATTTCTAGCAGGGAATAGGTGTGAAATAGATAGTCAAACAGGAAAGACAGGACGACGTGCCATGGGCGAGAACAGCTGCAAGACCTTGTTCGTCCATACATATCGGTAGGATGCCAGTGTACACAATGATCAATCCTTCGTCGAAAATGAGCGGCCTTTATCTGGGGCGTTATAAGGATCACCATACTTACCTGGAACGGCCTCAGCATTGACCGTCTTCTGGTCGTTCACCACGATAACATCCCACTCCCTCATCGACCCAGTCGTAAGTTTCGCATCAGGATTCCACGAGTCAGAATCTTCTGAGGCAATCGCCGTCTCTCCACGAATAGTCCCGAGATTGGACGCTGACAGAACCCGGGAGACAACACGGCGGACGTGCCGCGATAGAGGGTGAGTTGGAGGTAAGATGCGGTCGCGGTGCTCTTCGTAGGACTGTTGCCGTGCGAGCTGGCCAATCTAAGAATGGTGGCAGAGAGTTTTGAATCGTCAATCGGACGGTCGACAAGAACAAGCGGCACCTTCTCCTCAAGCTTGGGGCCTGTGTTCATGAATCGCCAGCGTCCCGTTTCTGGAACCTGCTCTAGACTTGTTTTACGCTTTGAGACTCCCTCTCCGCTAGGATTGCTTCACGTACTCACTGAGTGTACCAATAGATGCCTCCGACACCCAGTATGCCCGCAACCACCTTCAGTGTATTCTTGTTTTCATAGAATGGCCGCTTTTGAGAGCCCCCAAACCGGACATATTGGTACCTTATGTCTTTTAGTGTGGAGGAAGATGAGAAATTACGCGGGTGGTTTATGAGACCATTGAGACGCGGTCGAGAGTTGAGAGCGAATCGCGTCGGACGGAACAGCATTGTTAGATCTCACTTCTATGACTTGGAAGCAATAGTCAGAAGCATGACTCGACCTAATTAGACTGTGCTGGAATTTCGATATCAGCCGCGTTGGCGTAGTGGTAGCGCGTCTCACTTGTACACTCATATAATGAGAAGGTCACTCGTTCAATCCGGGTACGCGGCAACTTTTTGCCCTGCTTCCCATGCTCAACATTTGAAATTTTCTGCACATGTATTCCACAAGATGTTTCGAGGCTCCAAAGTACCACTAGTAATACCGCAAAAGTCTGATCATCTTACTTTACTGGTGAAATTCGTCCAGGCGCTTCTTGATCTCTCGTAACCGACCCTGTTTCGCCAACAACGCAGCTCGCTTCTCAACTATAATCGGATCCTCACTTAGCAGCTCCTTCATCCTTTCAGCCGTAATGGACTTCTCCAACACGCTATCGAACAAGCTCTTTTGAAGACTCTGCGCGAGTGCCTGGTGGAGCTCATGCTCGATCGCGAGAGGGACGTAGTCGATGATGCGCTATCCAATAGATGTTCAAGCACCCGAGAAAATTCAAGAGATGAAGAAACGAACTTTGTGCGCGACATCGAAATATCCACGCACTGTTGCCATCACGCGTAGAGCGTCGAGGTCTTCTTCAGGGATCGGTGAGGGTGGTGGGGGCGACGATACACCCTTGCCGGGGTGGGGTCTGGGTGGGCTCGACCACATGGGCGGCATCTGCACATTGCTCGGTTCCTCGGGCGTATATGCGTGAGGGTACCGACGACCATTGGTGTACCTCTCGAGCCAATACCTTTCTTGTTTCCGGAGCAGCTCCGTGTTTAGGGTGAACAATGGGACTTGTTCGAGCGGGAGGATCTTGTGCAGCGTCCGCAGTGTTTCTTCATTCCAGCGCCCGAGCTCGGCTTGTGTTACGGTGCTTGGATGGGGATATAAACGTGAGAGGAGATTGTGATGGGACATGTAAAACGAAACGGTACCCGACATGGCTCTCGAGGAGCTTGTACTGCCCAAAATGCTCCGAGATGAGGTTCCAGATGAATGTAGAACTAGACGCGTAGATGTCGTCGAACAGAGAGAGGGATGGTTTGTTCCACAGGTTTGTATAGTTCAGAATGAGTTGTTTCGTTGCCTCGAAAGGAACATGTCCGGGAAGCTCCCACCCGATCGAGCTACGAAAAAAAAATCGACCTGGACGCTCAGTACCCTAACCGAATATCCATTTGCTTACCGAGAAATCGTTTCTTTTACATCCCCCAAATCAATGACAGGGCCATCGTGAAACGCGTCGAGCGTGTTCTGTTCCCAGCTCACACTGGAAGATGGCCAAAAGTTGGGCCTCGTGGCGTAGATCTCGGATTTGAACCCGTCATACCGCTTCCGGTTATTCTGAACGAGTATTTTGTGGCTCTCACCAAACGTGGCGGCTCGGACGTCTTCGCAAAATGCCGTAATCCGCATGAGGATTTCCGTCGAAGCCTCAGTGGCGGGAGTGGGCAGCTGCGAGAGATCGTCTTCACAAGTGCTGATAAGCTCGAGGACGAGTTCGCGGAGCTTTGGTAAGCTTTTAATATTTTTATTTTAGTTCAGGAAAGTAGAGTAAAGGACGTTGCTCACTAGTTCTGGATCAATTTAACCAACAGCCCACCGACGTCGGCAACAAAGTTGGGAATGCCAAACCTCCGGCGGTCGGTGACGGAATTCCATGGCTCCGTCGTGTCAAAGAACTCGGCGGCGAGAAGCTGAGAATCGAGACGGGAGATTTTCCGTGCTCGTTCCTCGTCGTCTGGGAGACGGACGCAGTAATATCCATGTTTCAACTGGTGGTTTTCACTGCGACCTTCGATGAGGTCCTTCCACATCTTGCGTTGGTTTCGGGCTCCGGGGCCGAGGGTATCTGGTTTTGTGAGGATTCCTGGAGGACAGACGGTGAGGGATTTGCTTGGACGGAAGTGAAACGTTACCGATGGTTCTTTCGCCAGCTGGGTCAGCTTCTCGTGCAAGGCGGACAGCTTGCTGGTTTTCCATGTCATCTGGTCGTCGTCTTGAGTCAAAGTACCCATGCAATATAGTGATAATCCATGCAATACGCACCGCTCATGGGAATGGTTATGAGAATGAGGGTGTTGTCCCCTTGAATGTTGGATACAACCAGATCTCGCACCAGCTCGATAACATCCGTTTCCGAATTCTGGATGAGACCTTTGGTACGCGAGACAGAGAACTTATTGAGCAACGATTTCTATCCGGAAAAAGGAAACTTACCGGGCAAATCAACAAAAGACAAATCAGCAACGTCCGGATCTTTCACGTCAACCACGACGGTGTTCTTCGAAAACGGCAGCGTCCCCTCGGCCTTCACGCCAGCCTTGAGTTCCTTGAGTTCCGCTTCGGTCTTGTTATAAAAGGTCCCGGGTTCAAGATGTGGATTCAGAATCGCTGCTTGAGCGCGTCGAAGCCAAATCTCGACGTATGTCTTGTGTATCAGTACGGGCCCAAAGGGTCTGAGTTCGGGCACGCGCTCGTCACCAGTGGGAGAGAAGGAGATACGAAGGGAGATGGTGCAGGACCACGACGTGGCGGAGGTAGATAGGTTGCATTCCATGGGGCACCTTCAGTCAGGAAAGGGCATGTTTTGGGTGGGGCGGTTTGTTTGCCACACGCACGCTTACCTGGTGCAAGTGCCACTGTCTCGTGGGACGGTGATCTACGTACAGGAGAGAGGGAAATTAAGTATAACAGGATGGTAGAAGAAAAAGATCTTACCGCGCTGACTGCTTCCACCAAAGAGCTTTTGCCCGCTGTACAGAAGAAAATGATCAGCATCATGCTGCGTATCGGAACAAAACCTTGGATACCGGATTGGCCACCGATAACGGTAATACGAGGCATGTCGAAGAAGAGCTCACCCCTAGCGACGCATGTCGGAGTCAATGATTTAGGAAAGAAAGGACAAGAAAGTGAGACCCCACCCAAGATTTCGAAGATCGCGGTTGAGATCCATGAATCTTTTGCATTTCTTTGCGTATTCACCTCTGAACATGTCGTTGTTTGTGTCGGTGTCAGGCGTAGGCGGGGTGCCGTTCATGGGGCCGTTCACGTTGGGTCCTGCAGTGGTGGTGGTGGTGCTACGACGCAGGCCGCGAAATGGAGGGACCATGATTTACAGATCTCGACAAAAGTGGAATGAAGTAGGGATGAATCGGTAACAGACTGAGAGGCTATAAATGTCCTCCAGGTATCATAGCGTAGGGCCCATTTTATACACGCGAGGGCTGCTGCGCACCATCCGCGTACGTAACGAAAGAAGGGCGTGTCAGGGCGTGTCTCCCTTCTTGAGCGCTTTTATGAAAATTTTGGAGTGCAGAGGTAGTAATATGGCACGGGAGAGGGCCTCGTGTGTGCACGTGGTGGTACATGAGGCGATCAATGTGATTCGTGAAGACAAATTCGAAGTCTGGAGGCATGCAACATTGCAAGGTCTGGTTCTGTATTCTGCCTTGCAATATTGGATGGATGTTTACCTAGTTTGAGTCAGAGAAACATACCTCCTTGCAATTGCAAGGACGGCAATGGAAAACGCATGATGAATATACGGGGAAACAAACACAAACAATGGTGCTAAGCTCGATCGACGACCCACCAACTTTCCTGCATACGGCGATGGCTCTGAGACCGGAAACTCTGATCATGATGGATATTTATGAAGGGAATGATGATGTGAGGGTTGGAAACTTCCGATCGAAACATTGACAGATTGGCGCCTTGATCAGGGATATTTCAACCAAATCCATGGACGACGCGTCCTCGGGCCTGCAGCTGCAAGTCCAAGGGGACTCATTGGGAAATCACCACAGCGAAGAACCTAGCTTACGCGTCCCGTGAAATTTGGAAACCCGTTGACCTTGTACAGCCTACCACATTCGAATCCGGTATTCACCTTCATGAACCGCGCCTCA
>Ga0307516_10004673_pt1 | contig 16771 bp, 28 predicted proteins | sample 19_EM_MG_FD_203310 | JGI IMG/M metagenome (GOLD analysis project Ga0307516, IMG submission 203310) | Populus trichocarpa ectomycorrhiza microbial communities from riparian zone in the Pacific Northwest, United States - 19_EM | ecosystem: Host-associated > Plants > Roots > Unclassified | place...
ATCCAGGGTGGATTGTATTTTATTTTTGGGGGGTTTCCTGATTTGGAAAATATCCGGAATATTTGACCTAATCAGACTATAAACAAGGCATTTTCCGGGGCGGATTTGACCCCAATGCCCACTGTGGATGTAGATCACGCGTCGCAAACAATGTCACTCCTCTTCGCCACCGAGAGGCAAGTCGCGATAACTGCGGTGAGGCGTGCGTGCGGGTTGACCTCTGCCGTGTTCAACAACCTCGTAAAGAATGAGACCCTGATCAAGGGCGACAAATCTCCAGTAACTGGCAAGTCCCTTCCTGTGGCTCTTTCTCACCTTGCTGATCGATGAGGGTCCAGTGGGAGATTTCTCCGCACAGGCGGTCGTGAACACGATCCTTAGTCGTGCGTTTCCCGACGACCCCATCGTTGGAGAGGAAGATGCAAAGGACTTGCGAGCAGACTCACCCAAAGCCGCCACGTTACGAACCCGGATAGTAGATCTTGCGGTGGAGAACCTGGCCGGGGAATTAGGCCTCGGGGAGATGGCGGAATGGGGTTTGGGGCCCAAGCACACCCACACACCAGATCAACTCCTGGATGCCATTGACCGTGGGATGTACTCTGGCGGCCCAACTGGGCGTACGTCTTGGACTTGAGTTCCATACGTTCGCCGCAGCTGACGTGATTCTGTTATCTTAGGGATGTGGGCCCTCGATCCGATTGACGGAACGAAAGGTTTCCTTCGGGGGGAACAATACGCCGTCTGCCTCGCTTTGATCGTTGACGCCAAGGTGCAGGTTGGCGTTATCGGTTGCCCAAATCTCTCTCAGGACACATTAAAACCTGACAGAGCGATGGGATGTATGTTTGTGGCTGTTCGAGGGCAGGGAGCAGAACAAATGTCCCTCTCCGGGGCGAACCCTGTCCCGGTGAAAATACCCGTATTTCCTGATGGCGACCTCAACATGTTAGAATCGGTGGAGGCCGCGCACTCATCCCATTCGTTCAACCAGAGTGTCTCTCGGCTGCTCAACATCACAAAGCCCCCAACGCGAATGGACAGCCAGGCGAAATATTGTGCGTTGTCCAGAGGGGACGGGGGGATATACCTCAGACTTCCTGGGACTTCAGGTTACGTGGAGAAGATCTGGGATCATGCACCAGGATCCCTGCTTGTAGAAGAAGCGGGCGGTGTTATCACTGACGCCCATGGACGGCCACTGGATTTTGGATTGGGGAGAGAACTTCGAGAGAATCACGGCGTGGTGGCGGCAGGGAAAACCGCTCACGGAAAGGTGCTCGCGGCGGTTAAACTGGCGTTGGAGGAGGAAAAGTCAAGAGTATAATTTACTGTAGAATTACGCTGAACCCAAGGGCTTATATGTATCCGGAAAAGCTGTGAAGTAGGAATACGCACGTGTACATTCTGAAGAGGGTGGAGATCGCACACAAGGCTCCTTCATGTGCTGCGGTTTGAGTGCTTACTCGCGCTCTTGCGGAGACCGAATAAACCTGACTTCTTCTTGGTGCTATCGACGCTGCGACTACTTCCACTGGTGGAACTGCGCTTCACCGAGGGCGGATGGTGTTGATCCCCATCCGGATGAGCCATGACGCCCGAGTCTGGAACAGATATGGAGCTTGTCCGTATGGCTTTGACCATACCCCTGTGAATGGCAAGTGGGTCAGAGAAGAGTGGAAATGAGGGAGTTGGGCTCTGGGAAGAACCGACCGCTGGCCGCCGATCGCGAGATTCATTACTGTCCTCGGTGATCATCATTAATCATCCCCGAGTCCTCCCCGGCGCTGGCTTATTACTCCGGGCCACTGGTGAAGACCTTCGCGCGAAAGCCAACGCTGAGTCACAGGATTACAAAGGATGCGCGCATACCCTATGGCGTAACCCCATCGTTGTGGACGGGTATAAGAGCTAGAGCTTAGGAAAAGCTCGCTCTCACCACTACAAACACCCAACGGGATAAAACATTGACATGACCTCCCAACTCATCTTGGTACGTCTGGACTCTTACCACCTGGTCGCCATGGAAATTTACATTTACTCTGCATTCCGCAGGTTACTGGCGTCACTGGATTCCTGGGAGCCCACGTTGTTGACAAGTCAGTTGGTTAGACAAGGCCACCGTGTCAGGGGGTAAGCACTCCACAGAGATTTGGAACTCTAGTCTAAACCGTTGACCATTGATAGCACCGTCCGGTCTGCGAAATATCCCCAGTATAAGGAGAGCTTCGCCAACGTTTACGAGGGTGACGTTGAGATAGTGATCGTCGACGACCTCATCAAGGGTGACTTTACCAGTGCCCTTCAAGACATCGATGCGTTAATCCACGTCGCTTCTCCCTCGCCTGGCCGCGGCGACCCTGACTACACTATTGATGTAAGTTCCGACCGCCTACGGGGGGATTCGCTGACGAAGAGCGCGCTAGACCGCCGTACACGGCACGATTAACGTCATCGAACAAGCCATCAAGGCAGGCGTAAAGAAAATATCTGTCGCTGGCAGCGCTGTCAGCATCGCCGATTTGGTAAACCCCAAGCCCGGAAGCACAGAAGCGGATTGGGTTCCCGCCTCCAGAGAGCTCGCTCAGTCGCAGCCCACAAATTACATGCACCATTACGTCGTATCCAAAGTGTTGGCCGAGAAGGCTCTCTGGGATCTCGTGGAGAAACGTACCGACGTCAACGTCGCATCGGTTAATCCTCCATTTTTCATCGGGCCCTTCGCCCCTGCGTTGGTAATCCCCACTGGGGATTACAGCATGTTCTCCACGAACCTCATCATTTTCAACGCCCTCCTCCCGAGCAGCAAATCTCAAACCCCACCTCTTGGATTTGTCGACACTAGGGACGTCGCTGCCAGCCTCATCGCCGGCCTCGGAGTTCCCGGCCACACTCGCAACATTGTCGCTTCCCCTTGGTTCGACTTGACCGAAGCCGTCGCCTATGTCGGGGAGATCCACCCGGAGCTCAAGGATGAACTACCAAAGTTAATCGCAACCGGCCAGAAGAAGTCTCCGTTTGCTCCGGAACCGTCGCTCAAGAGATTAGGCATCGAAGTCAAGCCGTGGAAGGAGACCGTCAGGGACGCTGTTGGTGATTTGTTGCGGATTGAGAAAGAGTGGGTTTCCAAGGGAGTTGACGTCAATGCGGAAGGCGGATTGAGGAAGAATTCCATGCGTGATATATAGTATATCTACCTCTACACAACCTCTCTTATAATTGCAGGAGGCTGTAACCTTTAAGTAACCTTTAAAAAGCTCGTACCAGAAACGCCATGTAACTGGTGAGCGTCCATCAGGGCCACCTCCAACGCGGTCATTCAGCTTGTTTTAACGAAAGCAAAAGGTTTGGGATGCCCGGCTCGCACTCAGGGATGGAAACTGACTTGAGGTTTCATTAAACCTGTCGAAAGCAATCTGGGTGGTCGCATGCAACGTGGAATTATGTACGGTTCGGCTACGCGCGCGTGCCTAAAAGTTGGACATCGTACATTCGTACTACAACTATGATAAATCCGGGAGCTTATCGTCCACTCTAACATCCACATACGGCACATGCCGTCGGAGTTGCTGAACCAGCGTGTAATCCGGTAACACTCCAGTGCTGACGAAAACCACCCGATATAACCAAGCGGCCGCCGAACCCTTCCTTCTCGCCACCACGCCCTCAAACTCCTTCATCGCTTCCGGAGTCAATACGCAGTTGTGGAAGGCTACTGTTTTGAGAGATGGACATGCCATCGGTTGCTCTGCCAATGGGTCAAAAACTCCCGTAGCCCAGCGTATGACATTTGAAAGGACGAGAGTTTCCAACGCTGGTAACCGGGTAAGCATCGAAAACATAAACATGGGGGTGAGGGTCCATGGCACAACGTTTGCGTGGAATTCGCGGACAGAGCTGGTCGGGAGTAGGTAAAGCTCTGGACCACAGAAGAGCCTGGGTCGGGGGCATCGAAACGAGAAAAGACCGTTGGTGCCAATTGCATGGACCTCCATCGGAGCGGCCTGGAACTTTATGATGGTTATCGGTGTCAGTACCTCCCGGATGGAGGTGGGGGGCGAAGGGAGGCACCATTCGAGAGAGGTCCACCTTGAACAAGAAACCTCCAAACGGATGCCATGGGGAAGATATATACATGAAAGCAACCCCTTTGCGTCGATTGATTCGGCGCAGGTCATTGATAGGCGTCGGAGGTGAACAAGGGAGGTCATTCGCATGGGGACCATCCCTACCGAACCTTCGACGAACTTGATGTCCAAGACGACCGTTTCGAGGTTGCGGTTGGAGGCCAAAAAGGTAATGAACGTCCCGAACTGGAATGGATTTGTATACCCGGCGAGTTCCAGTTCCACGAGTGATGGGATGCCGAACAATGTGTGGTAGAGGGGAGTCCGAGTCAAGCGGAGCGACCTGAGGCTCGAAATGTTCTGAAAAACTGGGGGCACAGGGTCTGCGCTTAATGAGAATAATTCATCAGGTTCCGCAACCTGTTGGAGTTCCAAGAAGGTGAGGTTGGGCATTGGGAAGGCAAATAACTCGGGGAGGTCGTCTGCCACAACCTCGATGGATGAGTACCCTGCCAAGGAGAGCTGGGCAACCCTCTCGACGTGAGGGAGCAACACCTGAATGAAGCTCAAGTCTCCCTTGAGGTCTAGCACCTTAATATCAATAGCCAGTGGTACTGCCCCGGCGCGTTCGAGACACAGAGGTGCCAACCGCTTCCATCCGGTTGAGATCGATGCCCAACTCCTTGGATTGGAGTTGATGGAGCTGCGCCAGTACCGACAGACGTGGGTCAAGGAGACGATCGGCCTCGGATCGGTATCGGAGACAAAGGTTGCGCAGGAGGTGAGGACTTCTGGAGGGAGGCGATTCACAGGTCGCAGTGAATTCCTCAAAGTGACCACTTCACGTTGAACTTCTCTGGCTCGTTTCTCCAGAGCATCGACCTGTGGAATATCATTAGTCGGGGTTTCCTCCCAGTTCCTGAAACCGTACCTCAGCGGTCAACTTGGCTACCAGAGCGCGAGACGTCGGCCGTATGGCAGATCGTACCCGCGTGCATTCCATAGAGAGTTTTTGGTTCAATGTGCCGATGAGTTGTTCGATGGAGAGTTCAAGAGCGGAATCGGGCGTCATGATGGCCGGGGTGAACATTGGGGGCCTCGTGGCGGGGGGCATATCCTCTGATCGCTCAGACGGTGGCGCGCAGTGCGGATTCACCGGACCGTGGAACGTGCTTCCGATTATTGTCCCGTATATTCCGTGGGAAGTTGCTGGTCCGGTACGTGGGTGGGCCGTTCTATGGAGAGTTCGACGGCGTCACTGGGCGTCATGGAGGTTGTGGATCTACCAGTGATTCCCACACCTCCGGAACCCTACCGGCTGGCTCGTGCTTCCAAACTCGCTCAATCGAAAACACGCCGGGAAACTCCCTATTCGAGTCGATGACGACAACGCGATGCGATGGATTTCAGGCAGGGAGAGGATTTGGCAACAAAGTTGAGAGGACATGCGATGTTCTGTACAACGGCCAATAAGAAGAACCCGGGGGGGGGAAGATACGATAGGTGGAGTTTTGTGGGGTTCAATGGTCCGTGTATTCGAAGAAAAAATCTCCACGCCGTCGAGAGGGAGCGGACCGGGAGGTTCGTTGAATGGGTCCTCTGAACGGTGGTAGTCGCCAAGCAAGAACTTCCATCCAGGCCCGAGAAATCGAAACCCCCTCGGGGGATCAGTATTCCGTGAAGATAGGGGCGATGAGTCAGGAACGCGTGTCGTGGAAAACCCGGAAAATTTCGGCGCGATGACGAACTCCCAGGGATGCGCCTCTCCAGAGTGATATGCTGGAGGTTAGCCCTCAGGCCTCAGCGACCACCGCGCGTCGCCTCAGGAAGCTGATAGGAGTCGAATAATTCTTTTCCAGGAGGTTCAAAAGTAGGCCCGGGCGGAAGTTGGGGTGGTACTCGACTGGGGTCAGTCCCGTGAGAGCTCTGACGAAGGGCAGAGGGGAGGGGGGTTGGACAATGAGAGGACCCTTGGGGCGAGCCTTGTCGAGAACGCGTAGAGTAATGTAGGGAACGATCCCAGGGGTCAATGAGTCACTATTCGCGCATTCCGCAAAGACCGTAGGGACCTCAAGGTTTTCCGCGCTTTGATTTCAAGACTCTTGGCCCAGGAATTTGTTGTAAGATCTCACGGCAACCCCCAGTGCCAGACACGTACCCGGAGTTCGAGCGATGCCGCCGCCACTACGAGGGGAAGTGAGGTTTCCCGCACTCCAAGGGATTCCAGACCAAGTCTTTCGCTCAACACGGGGTAGTTCTGGAATGGAGAGTTTTCAGGCCTCCCGATCACATTTGATTTTGCAACCCATTTCAAATTGGTCTTCAAGTGACTGTTGTGGTCACTACAAGGGGTTCCATATCATGTGTATGTATGCCGGGTGGTACTTAGGGAGTATCGATGATTGGTGGAGTACTGCGGGTGCTGTCGAGAGGGAACAGAGTAAACACTGCGAAGGGACCATGTGAGCTGACGGGACCGCTGAAGTAGAGACTTCCACTTGGTCCTGAAGCTAGATGCCACGCCTAAGGTTCGGTCCGGGTCAGGAATTCAAAGGCTCCAGGTTCCGGGGGGCAGGCTTGGCACGTTCCACACCCAGACACTTCGTGCTCGTGCCCAGCAATTGGGAGCTGAGATGATGGACTCGGGCCAGTGCCGGGATACGTGAATAAGGGAAACGACTGGTTTGTGTCCTGCTCGTAATCGCGAGGGACATGCCGGAGATATTTGAGAGGCGATCTTGGTGATAGCCCGTCCACCGGCCGCAGGTGGATAGGCGTTTCCGTGTTACCTGTAAGCATCCCGCCACGTTCGTTGACCAGGTGTGTTTGTGTCCCCACCCCGGCTTGTGAAACCGAGGGGCCGGAGGAATATTCCGTGCCCTGGGCCAGGCTCTCGTTGATCACGGAGGAATTCGGGGATCGAGAGTTCAATCGCGGGCGGCGTCGTGGTGATCCAACACGGTCGTCTAGCGCGAAAGTGGTTAAAACCCGATTCATAGGCAGGGGGTGGACGCTGATATCCTCACAGAGTACCTCTGAGGTCGGGAGATTTATCCCAACGTTTGGGAGGTGACCACTCGGAGGAATCGAGCCGGACCCGGTGTGTAAAATGTTTTACCAAGGCCGAAGGGTGGGAGGCTGACTAGCAGTGTATGGGAGATGTGTTAACTCCAGTCAAGCATCTTACGGGATGGTTCCAGGACGGAAGTCCGTCGTACGGGCGACCGGTCGCGAGTTCCTTGGGTTGGCATGGGTCGGGTGTAATCGCCGTGGGCCCACAACGAGACCGAGGGTGACTTTTGCCAACCGGAGTACATTCCGCATGGGTCTCGAGCAGTAAACCCACAATCGAAAAATCAAAATTTCCAACTCCGCAGGGTTATAAAAGCCTCTATCTGATCTCCGAGCCGTCCCTCTCCCTCAAGGTCTAACCACCACCTCTTCCCCCTCAATCCTCCTTCTCGTCCTCTAAAAAACTCCCCTAGAATAACGATGGTCAGTCCGGGCTCTCGCCCCTGCCGCCGAACCCCCATCCGATTCTGATCATTATCTTTCATATCTTATCAGGTCAACGTCGGAATCAACGGGTGTGTTCTCCTCGTGCCTTTTTCTCCCATACTTCTCTCATTTACTTCCGTTCCATCTTAATACCACAGTTTCGGTAAGTCTCCGGTGTCCCGCCGACGATTTCCCCGTTTCTCACATCCATCCCCAAGGTCGTATCGGCCGCATCGTCTTCCGTAATGCTCTCATCGTCGGAGACATCGATGTCGTCGCTATCAACGAGTGCGTGTCTACTCGTCCTGACGTCCCCGACCCGTAGAGCTAACCTTTCAATCTAGTCCCTTCATCGATCTTGACTACATGGTGCCGCCTCCCGCCCGGATGACAAATCGGCGGAATAATTAATGCTTCCCACCCTGCCTTACAGGTCTACATGTTCAAGTACGATTCCATCCACGGACGATTCAAGGGGAAGGTCGAAGCCAAGGATGGCAAGCTCTGGATTGAGGGCAAGCCCATCACCGTTTTCGCCGAGAAGGATCCCGCCAACATCCCTTGGGGCTCGGTCGGTGCTGACTACATCGTCGAGTCCACTGGTGTCTTTACCACCACCGAAAAGTGCGCCCCACCCTTTTCTATCTCGACCCTCGCTGACCACATCTCCATAGGGCTGGCGCTCACTTGAAGGGCGGCGCCAAGAAGGTCATCATCTCCGCTCCTTCCGCTGATGCCCCAATGTTCGTTTGCGGTGTCAACTTGGAGGCGTACGATCCCAAGTACACCGTCATCTCCAACGCTTCCTGCACAACCAACTGCCTGGCCCCTCTCGCCAAGGTCATCCACGACAAGTTTGGTATCGTCGAGGGTCTCATGACCACCGTCCACTCCACCACCGCCACCCAGAAGACCGTCGACGGTCCTTCCCACAAGGACTGGCGTGGTGGTCGCTCCGTTGGTAACAACATCATCCCCTCATCCACTGGTGCCGCCAAGGCCGTCGGAAAGGTCATCCCCTCCCTCAACGGCAAGCTTACGTACGTCATATCATCGCCTATCTGATATTTATCCTCTGATCAACCAATCCCGATCAATAGCGGTCTTGCCTTCCGTGTTCCCACCATCGACGTCTCGGTCGTTGATCTCGTTGTCCGCCTCGAGAAGGAGGCCACCTACGATGAGATCAAGGCTGTCATCAAGGCTGCTTCCGAGGCCGAGTACGAGGGTATTCTCGAGTACACTGATGAGGATGTCGTCTCCACCGATTTCGTCGGCCACTCTGCTTCCTCGATCTTCGACGCCAAGGCGGGTATCCAGCTGAACAAGAACTTTGTCAAGCTGATCTCCTGGTACGACAACGAGTGGGGTTACTCGAGGCGTGTCTGCGATCTCTTGGTCTACGTGGCCAAGAAGGATGCCGGTCAGTAGATGCTTCGGCCGCAGACGGAAGGTGGAGGTGTTTTTATACAAATATTTGTAAACTTTGAAAACCGCCTGTTGTACTTACATACAAGTTTGAATCGAACGTAGAGTGTCCCTTGTGACACAGCAAGAGCGTTGTGGGTTTGTACCGAGTTATTATTTGCCATGTAAGGTTCGACTAAGGGTAGGTATATCGCTAAAGGCTACAATCGCATTACAGCTCTCCTCTAAATAAGTATACGCGTACACGATGGTGGGTAGTGGGATGAGGGCCACCAATAAGCTACAACTATAGTACCGAGCGGGATGACGTCTCATTCTGTTCTTGTATTGTCAATCAGAACGCAAACTCGGAAGAGGAGAGGGGGGGAAGAGGGGGAAGAGGAAGCGTCTGCAAGACGCGTTGCACGATCGAGAAAAGCCACCTGTGCCTTCAATAATACAGTCCTTCCCCCCTCTCTCTACGATCCAGGTCTGTATTCCGGCGGAGGTCGGGAAGGTAACGGGGGGAGCGGGGGTTTCATGTCGAGTGATCGTCCCTGACGATCAGGATAGAGGGTTGAGAGCGTATCATCGTTCAAACGGCGGTCGTGCTGCTCTGGAACGTCGGGGCAGACTGCTCCGATGGAACCGGCTTTGGCGCATATCGCGGCAGGGACTCGACGGGTCGGGTCAACAAGAAGCCTTTCAGCTCTGCCGCCTTCTCGCCCTGCCTTCCGAATCCGAGTCCACTCCTGGAGGTGGTGGTGGTCGACCTGGACATTCCGCTGTCACCGGTATCGTTCCGGGGAATCTGTTTGGGCGTATCGAAGACGTTGGAGACGAAGCGGGGAGGCTCGACACCAACAGCCCTGCTGAACTCCATACCCTTCTCGAAGCCACCGAGAACGGGAGCGGGGAGAACGTCCTTGGCACGCTCCTTCCAGGCGGTAACGGAGCGACGAGGCTTGCACTTCGCGCGGAAGATCAACCCAACGAGCATGTTCAAACACCCGAGGGAGAAGAGGAAGAAGGCGGAGACGAGCGTGAAGCTGCTGACATGGTGGGAAAGGATCGCGGCCCCAAGCCTGTAGTTATTCAAGGCCGAATTAGGACGACCATTCAATTGTGCGTGGACAAAGGGAGGCCGGACTCACAAGCACTGAATGACGCCGAGAGCCCCGACGCCGAAGCCGTCTCCAAGGACGGGGAAGAACCTATCAAAGAAGGCCGAGGGCCAACCGATTTCGGAAAGGAAGAGGATTATGACTTGTCCAATGATCAAAAGACGGTTGAGGACGGCCCAGAAGACGCCGGCCGGTTGGTTGGGAACGGTCGAATTCCTATGAATCGCGTTAGGAAGGACGCGCATGGACCGTCTAGGGAGACGTACGGGACATAATCGTGGCTGACGGTCGTCGAGTTATTCGAAGAGACCCCGGCTGAGTGGTTGGGACCGTTCTGATAGGAGTTGAAAGCTTTGACGTCCTCGACGAGGGTCATGATGCTGCTCGAGAACACGAGAATGAGGGAGATGATGCTCAAGGCTCGGATGACATTCAATCCAATGAACACGTCTAAGAGAGGGGGTTGGTAACCAAGTATCCACCTAGAAAAGGTTGGGACTCACAAGCTCGTGGTGGAAGCATGGTGGTGGATGTTTGGCGTGAAGTGGGAAAGTTTACAACGGGGGGTTGCTAGTGACCGGAGCACCAGGGAAAAAAGAAAGACGATGCGAGGAGCGAGAGAGCGAGAGAAGCGATAGAAGGGACGGAAACTCGTGTCGGACACGAGGGTCGTTAGAAGAGGATTAGCGGGAGGAAGAGACCGTGGAGGGGCGAGACTTCAAGTCTGCCAGAGATATGAAAGATGAGAGGGTGCGATTATTCGCGACCCTCCCTCGACCTTTAAAGCCACGGCAAACCTTCTTTCGCCCCATTGTCGTCGATTCTCTTCCACTTTCATTGTTCGTTCAAAAACAATAGCAGTTTCCTAATCCGGTAACCCACCCCGCCGATTGGGTTACGTAATGCTTTCCCCGTAGCGAGGAATGCGTGCACGTTCCGGGTTGTATGGTGCAGCCTTGACCCGCCCTGCGAGTATCCCTTGAATCCTTTCGGGGACGGTCCTGAATGGCATCGCTAGGGTTGCGGTCCCCGCCTTTCAATGTAAATGAGGTCGTACGAGAAGCGTTCGGCTTCCCGTCCCCATCCCGGGCCGTGAATGAGCTCGTATACTTTACTCACAATAACCCGCAGCCATTGTCCACAACGGAGGTATCAGACATCAGGAGTCTCTCAGCGACAAAACCGTGACGACGCGATCACAGTGCGGGGCCAACCCCTCTCTCGGGTGGCCCGAGCGCGCCTCATTACATTTGCCAAAGAACCCTGGAAATATATACTTATAGGAACCAAAATCCTGTATGACCCCTTAGCTCAGTGGTAGAGCGTGTGATTCCAGTCCACAAGGTCGTCCGTTCAATCCGGGCAGGGGTCAACCTCTTTTTTAATCACACACCAGTCAGAGCAAGCGCCTCAAGAGTCCTTCTGCCTGTCGTGGAAGAAAGTATCAAATTATCACCGGCGTCGAGAAAGTCAAGGGGCACGCAAGGCTATATAACTATAATCTATAAGGAGTGGGAGCAAGGGGGAATAATTACTATCGTCCAACACAACAGATGAAGCGGGTATTATGATCACGACGACTACCTGAGCGCTTTGCGCCCGCGCCTCTAAAGGGTATTAAGAAAACAGAAGGGTATGAGCGATCACGGAACGTTTTGGCGTTTCGATTTAACACCGACCATCTCCAAACGACGGTACAGTTCGTCGAGCCTCCCAACGAGCTTTTCCATCCTCGTCCTATCAGACCTGTCGCAAGACCCTTCAGTGCCACGAATCCAAAGTAACGGCGGGAAAGATCTCACGTTGCAAGGGGTGCCCGTTCTCTCTTGTCAAATGCGAGGTATATCTCGTTTCCCTCCGGTTCGTCGACCGTCGCCTAGGTGTGAAGACATCAGCAATCGGCCGTTGGGTCAGGTCGCCACAGCACCCACCTGAAGGAATCCCAGGATGGCCGTCTTCTCTGCCCCTCCAGCGAGGACCGCTCTATGCCAGATCCTGAGCAGACCCCTGTTGTCCAGTGCAAACGTCTCGAGAGCTTCCAAGATATCATGGGTGTGTGGACTCGCACTGATTTCATCCTCCATCGCAGCTTGGAACTGCTGAAGGTGGGGGATCCAATACGAACAAGAGTAGCCGAGCGGCTTGTTCATTGTATCTGCGATTTCTTTCCCAAGCCTTGCCTGACCGTGATCGACGTACGCACGATGCAGGCGTTCCACCAGATACGTTAGAGTCCGAACCGTCATCTTCGCCAAGTAGGCCCGTAGGTCCAATGTCGGCATGACCGAACCGGTCGGTAGTTGTTTCTGAGACGCGACGGCGATGAATGTCCTCCAAGTGTCGTGGAGGACGCTCAACTCCTCGTTGTCATCCCTGGGCATGGGTATGACAGCACGGAACCTTTCAAGTGCTGCTCGGACGTTTGATGCCTCAAAGCCGAGCAGGTCTGATAGGGTATTGATAGATAACGGGCACTGTGTGACGACGGAACAGCCCACCACCATCCTAACCCCTTCGTAAAGTTCTGGGGTTTCCTTGGATTTGGATTCCCTCCGGACCTCGTCGAGCGTGACGGTGATGATGTGGGCGTACACGTCATTCAACCTTCGTATCTTCGCATCGGCGTTCCCACCGAACGGCACCTCCGTCAATCGCAGGTTGAAGAACCTCCTCATTCTCTCCCTCGGATCGGTGGCGTCCTTGGATGTGATGTGCTTGAAAATTATGCTGGCGACTATGAACGGGAGGCCCACGCATTTGGTCACGAACCGCCTGAGCTCGTCTTCCCGTGGGAATGCAAAGGTATCGCGGTAGGCCACCTCGGTTTTTGTCGAAGATGAAGGAGAGGTGAGGCCTTTATACTTGGCGAAACCCGAACGAAGGTAAGTCCCAATATCACGACGGGTAAAGTCGTCGTATCTGGCCGCATCGAGATCAACCCTTTTGACAACTTGAGTGGGAAGTCCCGACTCGTCTTTGCCGGTCGTGCCCAGGGCATCGGCCAGATCCATTCCCCTCCGCAGGCGAGGATCGTTCCTGCTCGAGATAAAGAATTTGAGATTCGCGGGAAGCTTCCCCAGGCACCGGCCAAGGTATACGATGAACTTTGCGGCTTCGTCGATGTCGACGCACTCGTCAAGCCCATCGATGACTATCACGGCTGGTTTGAGCATGGCTGTGGTCCCGAATGGCTCAACGAAGAGTTTCTGGAGCTGGGTGCCCAGGCTGGCCCTCCTCCCGATCAAGTTCGAGGAATCGCCTTGGACGGACAATATCTTGGTCAAGGCCTCCCTGAATCGCTGCCAGTTGGGCCTCTGCGCGAGTTGCGCAACGAGGGTGGGTATAATTTTCTTGGTATCACTGGTGTCCCTCGAGGGTGATGAGCAAAAGAATGAAGCGACGGCGCGGTCTCCAAGCTTATTGACCAAGGAGCGGGCGATGGTGGACTTTCCGACCCCAGGAGACCCGATAAGCCAGCAGATACGGTCTTCCGCGGAGGTGGTGGCATCGTCTGGGGCTGGGGATAATAAATACGAGGTTATCTCGTCGAGTAGCTCCGTGCGGGTGTTTGGAGCACAGGGAACAGCCTTGCCGCGCCTTGCACCACGGGTTACCCTGAGTCGATGGAGGAGGTCTGATTCGTGGAATAACATTGAAAACGGAGGAGTGAGGAATGGAGAAGGGGGTTACGAACCATCGTAAACGGTTTCCTGTACGATGGTTAGATGAATTTCCCTTGATGATGGAGCTGAGATTGGGGGGGACAGGACGCACTTTCAGGGGAACCTGCCGGATCTCCGACGGTGGTTCTTCCGGCACAGCATCGGGCCTTTCAAGTTTCCTGGATGGGTCGACCAACAGAACCGCTGCCTTTCGACGGTGAGGTAAAATATACCATTCTGATCGAACCGGCATACCTTGCATATCGACTTGACTTTGCGCCCGTACTCAGTCTCATGGCGGGGAAGGTGACGTAAATCAAACTGTATAGCCATCAATGCCCTGAGCCAAAAGGGGAAATCGAGCGTCAGTTACTGACAACACTTTGAGTTCACATCAATAGCCGACGGCGTTTGTCGTTTGCGCGCTGGATTATGCGCCAACGTACCTCACTATGGCTTCAGGTGACAACGTGTGCGTTTCGTCCTTGCTGACTGCCTGACGGAGACCCTGCGCTCTGGAATTTATGTCGGAAAGGAGGGCGGTGTCATCTCCGTTGATAGAATCAAAGTTTCCGGTGAACTGGGGTCGGTGAAGGAGATTTAAGCTAATGAGCGGACGGCAGGTGATTGTGATGGGGTTGTTGCGCACCAAAGCGAGGGTGGCAACCATCTCGTGGACAGCAATCTTCAGGGCGGCCCAGTCTACATCTGGGCCTTGTTCCTGTTGCTCGTATGTGGATGGCTCCGACATGAGAGAGGGAAAGGGAGGGGGGGGAGAGGAGACGGTCGTGGTCGGTGGGAGAGAGGTGAAATGAGAAACGCGAGAAATTATGGAAACAGCAATTGACCAAGTCCCAAATCGTCCAACCTCATCATCCTTAACATCATTGACAGCCCCCCATCATCGCGCTCGTTGCTTCCCAGCTTTGTGAGGTATTCCCAGGTGATCTCTTCCATGTCTCCCGCGGACCGCCCAAAGATGAGGCCAATCGCCTCTGGGTAGTTGAGCGAGGCGAGGACGAAACAGACGGTCGAACCTGCGAGAACGAACCGATCAAGAACAAAGGCGGAGAAGATGGAGGTGAGTGAAAGTGCATACAGAGTCCGCTGATCTCCTGCTCTGCCATCAACTCCGGGTATGCCTTGTGGGGAATCCGAGGCAACTCTAGACCCTGCAGCGGGCTTGACAAGATATCCCCCGTCTGGAAAACCCTCCAACACGCTGGGCAGACGCGCGAACGTCGTCGGCTCTTGTTGTACCACACGCACTTTCATTACCGCCCACTTGAGCCTCGGTCATGATCGTGCCAGGATATTGGGTGCTCACCAGTGCCATCTCGTCAGGCAGAACCGTCCTCAGCATCTCCACCATCTCCTCCTGCGCAAATTCTGCACACAGCTCATCATCCCACGTCGGCTCGGAAGCGAAACTTGACCGAAGAAATTCGCCCATTGACTTGACCCTGGGCCCTGTTCCCGGATCGTAGACCGGAGGTTCCCGAAGCAGCAGCTCCTCCAGCTCATCCAACTCGGCACCCTGCTCCACCGTGACGACAGCATCCTCCGCTGGTGGTGTCGAGTTCGCTGGCGTTCCGTCGACCTGTGGAGTGGCAACAGGCTTGACCTCAACCTTGCACGGCGGGGATCCCTTTCGCTTCTTCTCCTTCAGCGCGTTCAATTTCTTTTGCCGCCTGGGGTTTCGTGGGCCGGGCATTCGTGCGATGGCGGTAGTGAGGGAACAGTCGCAATTTCAACCCGAAACCTCGATCGTGTCCCCCGAACAGCTGTCTGGATCAAATTCATGCCTTGGGTGGACCCACAAACGGGAAACCTATATATCCGCGCGAGTTTTTGAGAGCCCGGATCGCCGTGAACAATATCAATACCCTAAACCTGTGCAGGCCACGGTGGTAAATGTACACGTGGTTCTAATCGCCAGCCTCGGCACCCTTTTTGGTCACACCGAAATCCGCCTTGGACAACCTCAAAACCGCGTAGGCGATGAACCTATACGCAACCGTTACCGCAACCATGGCCCCAATGTTCGAGGCGAGGCTCGTGTGGTAGTCTAACAAGTCCAGGACCTGTTGTCCCGTTTGGATGGGACAGTTACCGTCAGGAAGCCTCTGTGCGTCCGTACAGGTGAATTCGAAGTCTGTGAACATCTTGATCGATATGGTAGCGGCAGCGTATTTGCTCGGAGAGAGGTAATTCACTCCCTTGAAGAACGCAGGCATCTCGATAGACATGACACCTAGAGGCGTTCATCTCACACATGAGGCTTGATAACAAATTCGACTGGAAAACGCTCACCGGCCATCATGATCGTGATCGAAATCAACGAGCTGGTGATGTTCAACGCGAACCCAGTGCTGTCAAAGATGAGCGTATTGAAAACGATCCCGAGCGATTCCCCACAGCTAACTATGCAGAACGAGACCAGAGCAATAACAAAATACATCGACACAGTTCGCTGCAGGTTCACTGCGACAAGCAGAAGAGAGAACAAGAGACCCGAGGCGATTTCGAATGGTACCTCCAGAATCAGGTACACAAAGAAGAACGAGCTGACAGAGTATGCCCTATCCGCATAATCCTATAGAGGAATCAGTGAACACGCAAGAAGTACAACAAATCCCGCTCCACTTTACCCTGTAAAAGGCGTCCCGTTCCAACGGGTACTGGCCAACGTTCTGCAACAGCCCCACGAAGTACACTCACCCTCAGGTAAGCCCCATGCCACCAACACAACGAAAAGAAACTAAAACTCACTAGCGAGGATCTGTTGAACGACACCAAGTCGATTTTGGAACGAAATGTAGTCCGTCTTCAACGGTGCAAAGAAGAGTGCAATGAAGAACCCGAGTCCCACCACCTGCATGACGCGCGCAGCGGCTAAATCCGGTCGCCTCTTGAAGCAAAGCAAACCCCGCCTGAGCAAGATGGGCACCGCAACGCGCATCGGGGTGTGGTCTCTCCCTTCCAAACCAGCTATGCCCAACTCCTCTGCTTT
>Ga0307516_10004674_pt1 | contig 16767 bp, 16 predicted proteins | sample 19_EM_MG_FD_203310 | JGI IMG/M metagenome (GOLD analysis project Ga0307516, IMG submission 203310) | Populus trichocarpa ectomycorrhiza microbial communities from riparian zone in the Pacific Northwest, United States - 19_EM | ecosystem: Host-associated > Plants > Roots > Unclassified | place...
GGGGGTTTATTGCCCCCCCCCCCCCCCCCCCCCCCCCCAAAAAAAAAAAAAAAAAAAAAAAAAGAAAAAAGAATACATTGTGTAATTGTTCGACTAACTGACGCACTCTCAATCTCAACACGTACAAAGTTCTGCGGCCGTTAGGTGCGACAGAAAGCTACGCAACTATCGTTGAGTATATAAAATCTAAAGAGAGAAAAAAGTAACCGCAGAAAAGTACATGCTACCATCGTATAGTCCCAAAGAAACGGCTTTACTCCAGTCTGGTTACACGCAGCAGCTGGTAGTTATATGCCAAGTTCACTGTACTTTGTAAAGCACAATTACAAACATCGGCGCAATTATGGATGTAGGTACTCAATTAGACGTCGCCGCATATCGAGCACAATTACTGGCAACAGCGCAATTAGTCTTGCCCAAAAATTGCGTCCGTATCGGTAATTGCGGCGTGCCGCATTCAATGTTGAATTACGCATTGCTTGTACCCTAGGGAGGGCGCCACAGCCGTCCCGCTCCCACAGATGTCTAGATTTCTACACGGGCCCGTCTTTCTCGGCCGGCAGAGTCGGTGTCCCATAACCGCCCATAGTCATCCGCAATGACCCACAATCACCGCTCCCGAGCACTAAGCCCTGCCCCGAAGGCCCACGCAAACCCCTACGCGATCGTGGGGCGGCGGATTGCGTTGTCTATATCGACGGCGGCCCACCGCCTCATCGCCCGACGCTCGCATAGCACGCACGGAGATCAAACCCGGGTTCTGGTTTCGCAGGCTTACCGTGCCATAAAGTGGCACGGTGCTATGATACACCTCGTTCCCCCACCCTTCCCACCCTTCCCATCCTGTCGCCCCAACATCCCCTCACACAGCAGGAGCAGTTTGCATCTTCGGCGTGGCATTCATCTTCCTGTGCGCAGCATCCTCCTTCCTCTTGTTCGCTTCGGCCCTCTTCTTCACGACGATGAGCGAGATGATCAGGAGCGCGAGCGCACCGATGATGCAGAACACCAGGACCACTCCCGGCTGTCGCTGCGCAAAGTTCTTGCCGCGCTTGGCGAGGACGTTGGTGTAGGTGATGGCCGGCATTCTGGAGGCAGTTAGTGGTGTGGTGGCGACGGATGCGATGCGATGTGGTGCGGCGATACCTAGGAGCGTAGGTCTTGAGGGGAAGCGTCAGTTACGTGCGCGCATTTTCCGATGGACGAGACGGCGGGAACTCAACGGCCCCCGCAACGAGGACCGAGGGGGAAGACAACCGGAACAGCAGCAGAGAACTGACCTGAGCGGACGGACGACGATCTCAGCGAAGAGACAGCAGTTTGAGGAGTGGTGGCTGGCTGTGGCTCGGTTGCTCGGGCTGAGAAACAGGTACGTGGTGGATGCAGCACGCGCGAGGCGAGGAGAGGGGACAGGAGAGGAGACGGGCGAGGAAGAGTGGGAGAGCAGTCGGAGTAGGTGGGGATGGAGCAGAAGGGACGGGGATGGGAGGGCGCGCAAGATAAATGGAGGTGTGGTGCGACGGAAGATGTGGGGGGTTGGCACGGGGCTCGAGGCCTGGCAGTCTCGTGCTTGCACTGTGCGGAGCTGCCTGCTCCACATACACACGCTCTCCGGCGCCGGATTGGGACGCGGAGGGAGCTCCCCGGATCCAGTGAAAATGCCTCAGACTCCTCCGTGGCGCATCGGAGTAGCGGGTAGAGTGGAGCAGCCACCCAAGGGGGAGGAGCCCGACACAGCTGTGTAGCCCGCCAGCAGCAATCCGCACTCTGCGCTGTCTCCGAGCGCTCTCCTCTGTCCGGCGCCCTCGCGCTGTCGTGAGGGTGTGGGCGGAGACAGCCGCCGACCGTGCCGTGCCATCCGAACATCCGATTTCGCACACGTGCAGATGGGGCGGATTCTGGTGCACTCCTCCCCGACTGCGGATTATGCATGCAACCCTCCCCCCACTCTTCAGGATGCGAGCCCAATCGACGGACGACAGCCGTCCCAGCGCCCAGCCAATCGGCCACACGACACCTTTCGATCGCCCAGCACTCCGCCCACGCGGGGCTAGTTTGCCGGGCTAAACAAGCTTTTCGTGTCTCGCGTAAGTCGGCATGTGCCACCGCAATCCCTGTCCTGTCGCCGGGTGCGTGCGGCGAGCGAATAACGCCGCCCCGCACAGAGAAGACTATGTAGCTACATACTTCCGCCCCGGGCAGATTCGAAGGAGCGATGGAAAGCCGCAACTTCGCTGCTGCCACCCTCCGCATAAGTCAAGTCAAGTCAAGTCATTCCGCACAGCAGTTATTGCGTATCTGCGGATGAGGCCGCGGATAGTCAAGTTAAAGTAGCTGCTGGGCCAAAAGTCCCCGTGCGCTTAGCCTCATCGACGAGTCGCCCGCCACCACGCCGCATTTTCCAAACACCGCTCACCACGACCACAATGCCGAACAACTTCTGCGTACCATCAAGCGGGTACTCGCCGAGGATGACATCGGAGAGTGGAGGGCGAAGAAGAGGGCGCTCCTGACTGAAACAATGTTGCTCGGCGTCTTGCCTGGGGGTAAGGAGCATAAGGATTGATGATGATGATGATGATTCGTTAATCGTGTGCGACCCTATTGGATCATGACGATATTATATACAGTCCTTTTCCTGTTCGCCGTCCGCTGCACCCCCGAGCAGTCCGCCAGCGGCTCGCGGCGACTCCCCTGCCCCCGCCCGGCCTGTCCCACGAGAAGAGAAAGAGAAAGAAAGAAAGAAAGAAAGAAAGAGAGTAAGAGAAAGACTCAAGGATGACATGAGAAAGAGACAGAACGAAAGGAAAGGACAAAAGAGCGTGACTAAGGAGACCATATATCTCCCTCCTCCCTCTCCCCCATTAGTTCTGGTGGCAGCTCCCGCGGCCCCACCCTCGCCCCCACCTTCGTCGTTCTCAAGAAGTCCAAGATCGCTCCAGTGCACCGCTTGTCCGCAAACAATTCACCGGTTCTTCCCTTTTCCTGTCTTTTTCCGTATGTCTGCCCACATTATCTTCTGTTGCGGCCTCCACCTGTCGCAATTCTTGAACAGGTGTTCCCTCGTCTGCGTCTTGTACTGACACTACCCGCACTCTGCCGTGTCCGAGTTCTTCGTCCACTTCAGGTATTGGCGTCTTGAGCTGGTGGTACCTCCCTGCCAGCCTCTTCGGCCCTCGTGCCACCATGTTGTTCTGGTGCATCGTTTTCGGCATCTGGTACTTCTTCCCTTTGACCCTATTCTTCGACCATGTCCACAGGAGCATAAGGATTGAGACAAAGCAGACTGGGAAGGGGCTATCCTCAGTGATGAGTGCTCTGTCGAGAAGAGTAATGATCCGCGCGGGATTTGGGTCTTTCGCACATACGCCGCCTGAGAAGTAACTACCGCAAAGACTGTATACATCCATGGGGTCACAAAGGGTCCTGGGGTAAAGCTGACGGTCTGGGGGTGTGTTTGGGGGTGTGTTTGGGGGCGTAACAAGGAGCCTCTTAACCCTATCTTCGAGAAGTCAGTCAATCGATGGGTGTATATCGGAGTCTTTGAGGATGGCCTTGACGATACGCTCGGCGATCCTGTCTTTCAACAGGATAACGCAAAGGCGCATACTGCGAAGGATACCATGCCTTGGTTCGAGGAGCACAACATTCAGGTCATGACATTGCCCGCCAACTCGCCAGACATGAATCCGATCGAGCACGTGTGGAAGAGGCTGAAGGAGAGGATGCATAAGAGGTTTCCGGAAATTCGCAAGACACCCGACGGTCCGGCCAGAGTGAGAAGGCCCTTGCAGAGGCTCTCACCGACACTTGGAGGGAAGAGATTGAGGGGGACTTTCTGGAGACGCTGTGGGAGTCGATGCCTAGGAGGGTGGCTGCTTTGCTGGAAGCGAAGGGCTGGTACACAAAGTATTAATTATTTTTTTTTGGCTATAAGCTGCACTTGCACCTAGAGACTATGTCTGCAAGTTTTCATCACTCTCTATCGTGTTGCTGCCGAGCCAGAGAGGTATATGTGTGTGGTGGGGTGGCGCCGTCGGGGCGTGTACGGAAACTTTTGGCCCCGTAGATATTTTATGTGCTCCGCAGACCGCCCTTCGCCCTCTCGTCCTCTCGCATCTCTCGCATCTCTTGCCCTCTCGCGCGCACCCCCCCGGTCGGATCTCGCGGTAAGCTGCTTTCCTGCTTGATGGCTAATGAATAACCATTCAGCGGAGAGTTAGACCTGCCGGATCCCGTACCCACGCACTTCTGGGCTTCGCGCCACTGATGGGTGCAGTATGTACGGTGCTGGCGAGAGCAATGACACTCTGCTCTGCACAGACGAGGGCGGGGAACAAACTCTCTCTGTTATCACGCAGCCAATTCGACTCAGGAACACAGATTACGAGCCGCCTCCAATCCTATCTGTGGCCATCCTGGCTACAAATTCGTGGACGGGAATACCGGCTGCGACCGACACCCTGTTGGTACCACACATCGCGGTTTCCCTCGAACGATGCCCGCGGACGCTGCTGCGCTATCTAGCCGTGCGAAGGCCGAACGCTCCCAGTTCCACCCGATGTCTCTTATTCCCGCATTGAAGTCTTCCATCTCCCTCCCTCCGTCAGATAAATCCTGGGAGCGAATCTGCCGGACAGCCAGCGGGATAAGACGAATCACCAAACAAGGTCTCGGCCCTGTTTCGCCACATGGTAGTTATGCGTTCGTGCTCGCCGTCATGCAGCACGGCCAGCGCCAACTCTCCGCGGCGAGAGCTTGGCAACGGGGCGACGCGCGATCATGCACTTGCATCGACGAAAGCCTTCGGACGCGCTTCGTCCTGTCGCAGTTCGGTCGATACTTTTCGTGGGCTTCGCTCTTGTCGCTATTCGATCTGGGAAGGCAGCGGATCGGCCGGAATCCATCCGTGAGGCTTTTTTTCCTACTCACGTGCGTCCGCTGTTCGGACTGTTCCAGAGTTGGCGTGTATAACCCGGGGTACATACTCTGCGCGACATCGTCGCCGTCACGCCTTGACTATATACTTATGTATGTACGGGTTTCCGCGTGTCCCGGCAGCCGGTGCGGGCTAGGGGTTCTGCCAGGCGGCGTCACTCGCGCGTCTTCGGATATGTAGTGGGAAAAAAGAAGCGTGAGGCGGATGAGTTCTGTATCGCTCGATACACGGCGATCGCAACGGGAACGGATTCTCTGCTAGGCTGCACGGAATTGACGGCAGAGAGCAGTGGCACATGCGGCGCGTCGATGAGCGAAGAGGACGGTCCTCGCGACATGAAAAATGCAGGACACGAAACCTGCATCAATTCGTCCGGAATACAGCAACGACCACAATTGTTCCTCCCAACCCACTCCACGCGCTCCTAGTTACTTGGCCTGATCCTCCAGCCTCTTGAACTCTTCGTTCTCCCCAAGCCCCTCGTCGCGCACCTGGCTCCACCTTCTTGCCACATTCGATTTCGTCCCCGTTCCCTCGTCGCCGCCGCTACTATTCCTCGCCGTCGCCGCGAGCTCTTCCTGTCACACCACCGGTAGCTTCGTCTGCGACATCGACCGCACTTGCGGATCGTAGGTCGTCTCGGGACCGGTCTGGAGGGCACTGCCGACATTGTGTGGGTTTGTGGCTTGCGGTTTGTGGTCCGTGCTTTGTGTATAGTGGGTGGTGGGTAGTGGGTAGAGGGTTGAGAGAGAGAGAGAGAGAGTGTGTGTGTGTGTGTGTGTGTGTGTCCGTAGGTAGTGAGGTAGTGAGGTAGTGGGTAGGTATAAAAGTTGATGGCAGGGCGCCGCAGCGGACAAACCTATCGTCGGCAACACCCCCAGATAACGAACCCCTTTCGCGGTCTTTCTACGTCACGTCGTGCTTCCTGTTTCCTGTGCGTCCGGAACATCGAAAAGCTACAAGTTCGATTCGCGATGGCATGTGGTTGCTGTCCATGTACTACTGTAGTTATCCACCCATCCGTCCGCCCATCCATTCATCCGACGAGCATCAACTCTCTTAGACAGTACCGTGAATATTGGTATCTAGATAGCACTCTGCCTCTTCCGCGGTCCTGTGTGTATCCACGGAGGCACACTTGCGCCTCTCAGCTGCGGAGGGTATGTAGTGGTTGGTATCGATCTTTCGATGGGAATGGCAGTGCCTCTGACGCCGGCGGTTGGCGAAGGGATGGATTTAGGATGGAGTACACATACTTAAGCAGTGGGGTGGGGTGACGCCGCTCCCGGCCTTTTTTTTTCTCGAGCGGGTGGAGCAAAACGATCGATGGTGCACCAGATAACTACATACATACCTTATGGGCACGAAACCTAGCGTCGCATACGTAATCAAATCGCCAGCTCGATAGATAACCTAACTACTACCTGTATTCGTACATACAACTAAGATATGCTTCTACAGACTGCCCACCCGCTCAAGCTATCAACAGACGACCAGGATTTCCGAATCTTCCCCGAGGGTAGGCCACCGCCGGACAGCGTAGTTTCGTCGATGGCGCCGCCAGCGACGCGCCGCCTAGTCCGGGCGGGCTCGGCACCCTGACCATGAGCTCGAGGCTCGTGGTCAACGCCGGCGTCGGGAGCCCGACGTCCCGCGCGCCGAGCGTCGCCTTGATGTCGTCGACGACGAGTTCCATCGGCGAGATGTACGTGACGTTCTGCGTCTCGCTGCGCGCAATGACGACGCCGACTACTCCGCCGTGCGTGTTCTCGATCACCCAGGAACCGGAGTCGCCGCCGACTTGGGAGGGAGGAGAGTGATTAGCAACCACTCCAGCTGGAGCTAGTTGGGCGGGTGCGTAGCTTACCCCCAAGCTTTCCGATAACGCACCAGGACTCGGCGAAACTATCTCTTCCCGGAAGCATCACGGCACCCATGGCGGAACATATGGTGCCGCTCTGCAGCCCGGAGGTCCGGCCGGATGCGTGCACCTTCTTTCCGGCCAGCTGGTCCGTGGGCACGATGAACCCGGGATGCACGTCTTCGCCGGTTCCGTCCTCCCCCGTCGCGGCCGGTTCGCAGAAACTGGCCCCGCCGCGGACGGTGTTCCCGCTCGGGAGGCGGTTCCCCTGGATTTCCACCAGCGCCCAATCGATCTCGTGAGTTGCGCCGTCTTTCCGAAGGCGCCGGATCCCTGAGGATGCATGCACGTCACCCAGCCAGTTGGTGCCACGCGACGTGGCGGCAACGTCTTCCGTCATGGATATGCCCGAGCCGGTCTGGACGTCGTCGACCGCCGGCTGGGTGATGAAGATGTCCACGTCGTGGCCGACTGGGAGGCCGGGAATATCACCCGCCGCACCGAGACAGGGAGTAGTCCTACCGCCGGGAATGTCAATTGGCGGCGACAATGAACCGCCGACAAAACTAGAGACGTAGTCGTCTTCCTTCTCAATTTTGCCATCCCCAGTGACAATAGCCTGTTTGCCCTCATCGCATTCATCCATATCATCAACATAATCAGCGAAGCCATCCTCGTCCTCACTCTCGTCCTCGTCCTCGTCCTCTTGCCACGGCATCCCATCTTCACCCTGCGTGCAGAACCGTGAGTCGAAAGTACCAGATGGGAGTTGTTGTCAAGAAAACCTACCTCTGCCTGAGAGCCGGTCGAGCTGAATCTCCTCTCACTGCCGGAGTCGTAGGAATCATCCATCTCGAACTCGTCGTCGGTCAAGGGATCCAGAAGGTGATGACACGTCAACCCATACAGGTTGCCGTCCACAGAGATTACTCCTCCAAACGTTCCGGGCGGCAAGTCTTCTCCATCCCGACAGGCTCCAATCGACGCTCCGCTCGACGGCCGTTGCTGGTATCCCCTGTTTATCAAGATCGAGGCAGAGGAAGGCGATGCTCGTGACCGACTCGCTAGCCGCCGCCGACGGTATCGTCCGTACAATGACCGCCGCACCGTCCCACCCTTACGCACCTTCAACTCGAAGGTGGTGGTATCGTACGCAAACTTCTTCTTGAGGTATGTCCGTACAGGGCCCACGGCAGCAGGGCGACAGGTTACCACGATAGTGGGCTGCGATGTCTCCACAGATGTGCCAATGCTCAACAAGTCGATCGTCAAGGGCCCGATCGGAACCTTCGAAACGCCGACAAGGCGCTGGAGACAACACTCAAGACTCGGAAGTGTGACGGCGTGCCACCTTTTGAGTATTTCCGGGGAGGTGTGGATCGGGAACATCCTCAGTGTATCACTGGGGGCTCGTTTTGGGGGTGCATCCTCGGCGTCCTTCTTCGTCTGATCGAGTTCAGATGGAGGGCAGCTGTTAGGGGGTGGGGGAGGCGGGAGTGGTGTTGCAGGAGGAGATAGGTTTTCCCGAGCGTCGCCTGCATCCAGGTTCACTATTGGCGTAGCAGTCGTAGTTGCTGCAAGGGTATAGCACTTTTCCTCTTGATTAGGTGCAGCCATCGCTTCCCGTGTCTGATTGGGCGGAGACTGTCTGTCTTGTTCATGGCCGTCCCGGGGGTGAGGAGGCGGCGGTACCGTGCAACCTGGTGGCGGGCTTTCGGACATCCCCTTGATCACGATGCATCCCTTTGTGGAGCCGATCGTCGCCGGCTTATTGCGAGTGAGATTTTGTGCTGGAGCCTCGGAAGTCTGGTTTGATGCTTCCTCTCTTGAGCTGTTCTGAGTCCCGGAGGTGTGAGGCGGAGGTGCGATGTTTCCTTTAATATCGCTTATAGGTTCCGGTGAGGTCCGCTCGCTCAATAAACTCTTCTCAATTTCAACGGTCACACCTTGTCGAACAGCAGAAACAGCCGCATCAAGATTTTGAATCGCTCGGTGCCGTTGGAAACTGCGCGGTGCTTGAGGCGACGGTGGCGGCGGCCGTATTGGAAAAACTTCCAGCAGTGATAAGCACTCTTCGAGAGGCCGGACTACTCTCCAGTACAGACCTGTTCTCGCTTTGGTCGGTTCCGCCGTGGGCGTGAAGAGGTTCTCGGTAGCAGCAAGGCCGGAGGTACACCCATAGAAAGCCTCCGCGAATTTCTCATGGAAGGCTGAGCTTGGATACCCCACTGGCGTTGGGACCGCCGGCTGCTCCTCGGCCCCACCGAGCCCATGCCATATGAAAATCTCCAGCAGGAGCCACCCCAAGTTCCACACATCGCTAGCTCGGCCTTCGTCCAACGCTGCTTGTCCTGATGCGTCCCAAAGACATTTCGGTCGGGCCGCCGCGCGGCGGTACCATGGCGGACCCAAACGGAAGCCACGGATACGGGGCTGCGAGATGTCCCTCGTCGGAACCAGTATATTGCTCGGGGTCAACTGGCCATGCGTCCAACCGATCAGATGAAGGTGCATCACTGCTTGCGCAATCCCGAACGCAAGAAGAACTCGCATATGCTCGTCGGGCGGTGGCCGGCTGCGCATACACTCGTGCAGCGTTGCGAAGGGCACTTCGGTCCGAGCATGAACTGGATGTATAGCATGGCCGTCAACGCCACTGGGGATTCTCCTGAATCCGATGAGCGGCAGAACCCCAAACTTCTTCTCGTCCTTGTACAGCTGCAGGCGTTGAAGAAGTCTTCTCAGCTGAAGTTCATCGGGGGGATCTGGATCCGTCTCGTTTGGGATGACTGTGTTCGCATCGAGAAATCCCAGCTTAGAGCCAAATACACCCATGAATACGTTGCTATCAGGATTGTAGTGTAAGGGGTCGCCTGGTTGCAGCAGCCCATCCGACAGTGACATCGGAACCGGCGTCTCGTATCCGTCATCGCAGAGAAAGACCAATGGAGCCAGCATTGCCAGATACGAAATCATTTTCTCCACCGCATACTGATGTACCATCGGGTCTCCAAGCAGACGTAGGAAAGCCCCCTTCCCAACCAGCGTACCATCCTTCCCAAAAAAGCCTGCCGCAAAGACAGGCCAGGTCGTCTCCGGAATGGAGATCATATCATGATCCTTTAGGCACTTTAAAAACCGTTGCATCTCAACTCTAAACTGTCGGAATTGGATCAGCGACTCGAACCCCCCACTCCCATGTGTGGAGTCAATCTTTTCCCGCAGCCACAGTAGCTGGTAGACATAGGCGGCGACCCTCTGGAGCCGGAGCACGATGTACGGAAGGCCCGGATCGTCCTGCAGTTGGATCCATACCAACAGCCGACACGTGCAAAGCCGGAAAACGAGCTGGAGAACGTGGTACTGTAGGAATCCGGGCTGATACTTGGGAAAGATTATATTCGGGGATTGTATGCTGTCGAAGACGAGTTGGAAGATGGTAGTCGTGATTGGCTCGGGATTTTCGTAGAGGTGTCCCGGCAGCCCACTATGTCCAGGCCTGGGGCTGTGAAACCCAAAGCCGGGTGTGAAGCTGGAGAGTTTGGGTTTGGAATGGCAGCTGAAGGAATTGGACTTCGCCCTTGGGCTGTTGTGACGGCTGGTTCTATCCTTCGGGCTGGGCCAATGGCTTGCGAGTACAGCCGCCCACGTTGTTGTATCGAGGTTACCATGCAGGGACTCGAGGGAACAGTGGAACGGTACCGATAGCTCGCCGCTTGAGCAGCGGTGGTTTCTAACGGGTATGGTGATCGGATGGGACATTTTGTTCTGTGCGGAGATGTTTCGTTCAAGGTTGTCTTTCCAGTGAATAGTTACGCCGGACGCGAGACGAGGGACTATTTCCTTTTGTTCAAGCCGCATTAGGCAGCAGTTTGTATTCGAGTCACAGCCTCACGCTGTGTGCCTCGGCATATTGTAGTCTCCATGCACGATTCTGCATACCCAGCCTCCCGCACTCTACACCACGTTGGGATATTTGCAAAGGTGCAACGGTGTTGTGCACCTTATCTAAGTTCCACGGGATCCGCAGAACGGAAAACAGAGTGCAAGATATACGCTCCGCCATCTATTCTCTGGCGCGTTCCCAATCAAAAGCTTGCGGATCGGAACCGAAAAGGCGAATTCTTTCTTTGCTTCCTTGGCTTACGCCTGGTTGGTGGCGTTCGACAAATAAAGCTGATGGTGTGCATCGTTGAATTGTGGAATGATGACTGTTTTGTTCCTAACCAATACTAGAAACGTAAGGAGAACAGGTAACAGAGCAGATAGAAAACAGTAATCTGAGTTGGTACATACTTTCCCTTGCAGTGACAATCCTCAGCAAACAATGCCCGAAGGCCTGAGAACTGCCTTGGGCGGCGGCAGACTCTTATCGGCTTTCCAGATAATACTTTGTACCAACCGTTCACTGGCTATTCGCCGAAGGATCCAGACTATTAGACATTGAGGTCTTGACCGCGTTGTCGTGGAACCTCCCCTATGTGTATAGAATTCAATATTTACCTTATCGCAGTCGAAGGTGAAGTAAAGCCGATGCGAAATTCTCAAGCGTATCCATTTCAGCGTCCCTCCGCAACAGCACCGTGTGCACCGAGTAAGAATGCGTCGGGTCCCGCCGCTGTATCTCTCCTCTCTAATTGAAACCGACTCCTTCGACCCAAGTTGACTAAGGGGAATCCATTAAAAAATTTCCAATATTGAATTGGTAACACGTATCTACGCATGATGGATGATGTGGCACGGATTTCTTTGCGCTCCAATGTTTCAGACGAACGTCTCCCATGTGTAGACACCATCGACCGTACGTGCTTGTAATCCAGTGTCCATGTGTCATACCGAATTCGCACTCGCAAGAATAAAACGTCAACAGCATAATATGTCACGGCAGACTGTGGGGGTTAGTTCCGATTGACATCATAGGAATGAACGGCACACTGGCGTGTTTAACGTTGAAAGGTACCGGTTCCGGGAGTCTCAGGGCCACCGTGATCACGACTTGGAGAACTAAAGTGTGATGCTCGGCTCGCCCGACTGCTCATCATAGACATGAATTCCTACAGTACGGTTTGGAACAGCAGAGCAACGGGAAGTCGCAACGCGACCTTCTGGGAGACGCTCATTGAGGATAAGGGCCTGGTGGTGTGGAATACGGAGGAAGCAACGAGAGTAGGATCAGAAGCGAGCAACCACTCAACCATCGACCTGACTCTTTCGTCGCCAAACGTCGAACTCAATTGGAGTATAGGTGGGGAGGATAGCGCAACGGGCTCTGACCACGTGGTTATCATCTGGGGGATGCTCGGAGAGCGGCACACCAGTGGTGAGCCTAGTGACATCACCACGGGCTGGGATATCAACGGATGGAAGCCAGTGAGTAAGGCAGGAGATGTACGAGAGGCAGCGGAGCAGAAGAACGCAGCGGCAAGGGAGTGCTATCTGCGGGCGGTCAACAGAACAGCAAAGCTGAATGACGACGGTACGACAGAACAAGTGGAAGGGGCAGCAGCACCACTGCGAGAGAGTATGAGCGGGACACTAGACGAATTCGTCAAGAAAAAGAGGTGGTGCTCCAGGTTGAAGCGCTGGTGGTCGAGCGATCTCAGACAACCACGGAAGGAATTGGGAAGTGCAGGAGCGACCGACGGCCAGCAGGCATCAGTCGCATTCGGGATGCACGGCGGAACCGGCAGAGAGCCATTCGGCGGGCCAAGAGAGAATGTTGGAACAGGTTCCTGCAGGAGAGCAAGGGAAATGATGTCTGGACTGCAGCCCGGTACACATCACCCAGAACCGACAAGGCCAGACAAGCATTGGTGGGTGAGGACGGCCATGTGGCGGAAAGGCGTCATGACCAGGAGCAAGTACTACTTGCGGCTCACTTCCCTAGAGGGCCTCTGGGCGAATACGAGCCACGAGGAGAGGGAGAGCCTACGAACGAGTCAACCCAGAGATGGTTGGAGCACTGCTTGGAAGGCAGCAAATACATCAGCCCAGGGAGATGATCGTATCTCTGCAGGATCATCGAGGAGTTGTGGGAGTCGAATCAGCAGCGGATCACCCAGCTTGCAAGGGCATGCATCCGACTCGGCCATCACCAGAGCTCTGGAAGGTAGCAAAAGGGTATGTAGTCATTCCAAAGCCAGAAGCCAGACCTACTCCAAAGTCCGTGCCTTCCGAGTGATCTCCCTCCTGGATGTCATCAGCAAACTAGTAGAACGTACCGCCGCTCACCTAATAGCCGATCACCTGGAGCGAAGGAAAGGAAGCAGCCTACACGAAGGACAGTATGGATGCCACAAGCGGGGGTCCTGCATTTATGCGGTTGAGGTACTCATGAATCGCACTCAGCAAGCCTGGGAAAGAAAGAGGTGGTAGTGGCCTTATCCACGGACGTCAAGCCAGCATTCAACAACGTCAGCAAGGCGCATCTGAACAGGAGGATGGAAGCGCTAGAACTGGAACCCGACCTCATCCGTTGGACCGAGAGCTTCATGATGGACAGACGGACAGCCAGGTCAAGTTAGCCCTGGACGGTAAGGAGGGACAGGTGAACCTGGTGGATATGGGAATCCCACAGACTCACCCACGGCGCCGATCCTCTTCATCACATATCTGTCGGGCATCTTTGACGAGGGGAGAGAGCGGTTCCAGGCATCAGGGGACTGTCATTTGCCAACGACATTGCGCGGTGGGCGGGAGGAGGAAGAGGAGAGCAAGAGGTGGCAGCCAGGCTAGCAGAAGCAGCAGAGGGGCGATAGGCTGGGCAGGAGACAACGGCACTGCGTCCGGCCAGGGGAAAACGGAGGCCGCTTTCTTCAGGAGAAGAGAATCCCTTCCTCCAGCAAGCATCAGAGCTGGAGACAAAGAGGTCCCCTTCAACAAGGAGGCCACCCGCTGGTTAGGAGTGTGGCTAGGCAACCAACTTACCCTGAAAGTACACCATACGAACAGGATGAAGATAGAAGGAAGGCTATGAGCCGGCTTCGTCGGCTCAGGACAGATAGGGCTTTCACCGGTCAACTGCCGTAAGGTCATGTCAGCCGGTTGCCATATTCGGATCAGAACATATGTGGAAGGGCGAAGCAACCCAGGGCACCATCAGTAGGGCGAATGACATTCAGATGTTGGTTAATCGGGAAGCTCGTGTGGTTACGGGCTGTTTCTGGACAATCAACCTTGGGATCTGTCAATGGAGTCAGGACTCAGACCAGCAGCAGCCCAGCTGGAGAACAGACAGCAACGGTTCGAACTACAGCTACTCAGCCTACCGTAGGGTAACCAAACAAAGGAGGTGGTCGGCCACAACAGCTATCTATCAGGCGGAGTGTGACACTCGGGTGTTTCACCAACGGCACAATCACCCAGGCGGTCAACAGTTCATTACCCTTGAGCAGACAACACTTGTATGATTACAGCTGGATAATGGTGTAGTTCCGAATGATTCGTACGGGAGCTGGTCTTGGGAAATACTAATGAATTGCGTGTTCGAGATATCGTTGATCCAAGAGAAACATACTATAGAGAGTATGTATGGTAGTCGAACCTGTATGGTAGCTAGTCGAACATCCAGACGCCAACATGCTAGCGTTGCTTAAAATGTTTTATCGTGAGTTATTTCATTTGATTATGTCTGTTGCTCATGGCTCTTTTATAGATACATACCTGTCTCTCCTAACCCCATCTTCAATGCCCCCATAACTCATACATTGCGCCCAATTCCTGACTTCCTCTCGTGTGTCCTCCCCCCAACACAAGGTCATTCTCTGACACTACCACTCACCCCCTCCAGCGTCTGCTACAACATAAACCCCGCACCCTCTGCAAGCAATCACTCTCCTTCTCTTTCTCCTCTTGCAACTGAGCAACTGGTTTCCAAGTTGCTGGCAGCCTTTTCCTGTCATTCTCCATTGCCAGATACCTCTCTCTCTTTGCAGTCAACTTATACTTGTCTAGACTATATCTTCAATTATAAATTGACTCGTTCAAATGTGCCATTATCTTCCGCCTCGATATTTTCCGCTGTCTCCTGCAGCCCACCCGATGTGGAGCATCTAACCCGAAACGAGGGAAGTACTCATATCATTTTAGCGAGACGGACACTCTTTCGTGTTTCATGGGACGAGCGAGAAAAGCAAAGAAAAGAAAACATTAGGCAATGCCGATCAGGGTGCTGTACGGTGTTGTGGGATGTTTCGGAATCGCGAGCGAAGATGGAGAATTCCTCATTCGTCGGCCCGACCGTTGGAGCCATACATAGATACATACCTACCTAGGTATGTAAGTACCCCCCCAACAGCCCACAATACAATCCAAACATGAAGAATTCGTTGAGACGCTGACTTTCCCGATTGGCCCCCACATTTTTCACGATCCGGCATCGGAAAGGTTGAAGACCTTCAAGCTTGAGGAAGGTCGTACGGATGGGTGTCACTGCCTCCAGAGTAGTTTAGTGTCGCGGTAGACGACTGGAAGCCAGGTTCCTCTTCGGGCCGAAATTGGCCTGCGATCATAGTGGCAGAGTCTGTACCCAGACCCAGATACAATACCGTCTTCGTGGCCGACCGCAGCCGTTGAGACCGAATCCAGCGTCTCTCAGATGGAGTCGGTAAGGTACATAGACCGACCTTTTGAAGAAATCGTTTCTGGCCCGAGTTGCATATAGTTTCTCTCTAGATATCTGAAGCGCTCGGACAACTCAAATACCATAAGGAGTAAGGGATGAGAAATTTGCGATTCAATGTTTTAGGCAAAATCCGTACCTGACAGTGGCTCGCCTGAGTGGACGGTGGTGTGGCGGAGTCGTAAAGGAGAACTGCAGTGGAGTACCTAGTTGGATGGAGGCGCCCAAAGAGGTGGTGCATCTTGCCATTACTCCATCTAAGGGAACACGTGATCTTCCTCCTCAGGACTGTTACCTCTGGCTGTGTCCGTATATCTAGGACTCTACTAGTAGCTACGCTAATTTGAAGTTGCTACATACTGTACTCCGCTTTAGTTCGTCTCTCTTGAGAAGATATTTGGTTAGATAGAGCTGACTACTATGTAGAGTAGAGTATCTAGAGTAGATGGTTTGTATGGACTCTAGGCACACCACGCCTGTCTGCATCTATGTTACCGCGGGTTCCTGGAGAACCCTTTTTCTGCTCACTGCGACCCAGCAGCCTAAGCCATGCAGGGAGCGCATCCCCCGTCACCTGCCGCGGCTATCTGCGTGCACCGACGTCCGCTTCCATGTAACTACATACATACCTACGCCGCACATCTGCTGTCCACGTCGAGCAACGGAACGAAAAGAGACGCACCATTCGTCTGGCCGCTGCCCCCTATGTGTGCCTGCAGATTGTCCTGGGTAGATAAGCACACCACAGCTTGTCCAGCCACGCCTCTCTTCGGCTCATCGTCTCTTGCAGCCCCTGGAGTACCTGGAGTGCTTGCACTCGGAATCCTTCTCGCCCGCCTCAACGCCACACGCCACAGACTTAGGCAAACGTTCGTAATGAGTGCTTGCCTAGAGTGATCCGACGTGAACCGCTGCAGATAGCTGTACGAAAACTCTTCGTTCTCGGGCAAGCAAGAGCTTGAGTGCATCATATCAGCCAGTGGTACTGCGGGATGAACTGGGCCTTGGGTTGTACGTTCCGAATGCAACTCGGGAACGGATTGCCTACGAGTTTCCGCGGATGCGCCTGTCGATCGTCTCCTCTACCGCCCTGGGTTCGTTCGTTCAATGCTGGGGATCTATCGGTACATATGTAGAGATATTGTGTCGTTGTGCTTTTGTGAATGACCCAAAGTCCTACTAGTAGCACCTTGGTATTTTGGATGGGACGGGCCCATAGCACTCTTTGTTTGGTTGATATCACCCAGTGAGGGCCAGGGGAAGAAGAAGCGGCCGTGCGTCTGCTCAGAAAGGGCCTGCGGCTAACCTCGTTCTCCTGGTCGCCCTGAATCCTGAATTCCTCCTCCC
>Ga0307516_10004675_pt1 | contig 16764 bp, 27 predicted proteins | sample 19_EM_MG_FD_203310 | JGI IMG/M metagenome (GOLD analysis project Ga0307516, IMG submission 203310) | Populus trichocarpa ectomycorrhiza microbial communities from riparian zone in the Pacific Northwest, United States - 19_EM | ecosystem: Host-associated > Plants > Roots > Unclassified | place...
CGGATTTCTTCTTCGACCAGCATGCGGGCGAGGTCTCGGCTGGATAACCCCGCATAGGTAGAATCCGGGCGTTCCTTGTGTCCGCGAGACGTGCGACGGCTGGTGCTGCTTCCACTGGAGCTGCTGCTACTGTGGCTCGAGGACTTGGAGTGTTTCAAGTTTGTGGGGGAGGTGGGGTCGATTGAATGGTTGTCGTTTATGTGCGCTACTGGCATGGTAGGCATCGCTCCAAAGCCTCCAAGGCCCGGTACCAGAGGGGATGTAGGGGATAGGTCGTCCATGGAGGACCCGCGATGTTATAATAAAGGCGGAGCGGGGGTCCGATAGAGGAATTACAGACTGGAGATTAAGGGCAGCAGCGTCGGGTTTCCGCAGTCGCCTCCGTCGAAAATTTCGCCCCGTTTCGTCGATCCGTCAAGGAGCGAGTCGCAGAGATAATGTGCGGTCGAAGCGAGGAGAAGTTGGGTGGGGGTAACGTATGACGGTGTGGTGCCGCTGGCGTGTTTGGGTGCGTGCCCGGCCACTGTCGGACGGACAATGGGATTTCAGTACGTGTCGGTCGGATTTGGGAATGATAACCGAGAGAGAGAGATAGGGCAGAGGGGGAAAGAAAGATGTGAAGTGTGAGACGTACGTGTTAGAAGAGATGAAATGGCGGACCGTATCTGGGCTGCAGCTGGGGTGGTGTGAGATAGCGGTGGGGACAGCGAAGCGCGAGGTCCGGGCTCGGTAGGGCGAGATGGCTGAGTTCGTAATAGTTGTGTCGAGCGAACGCTCAACTGTCCAACGATTTGAAATGCAAAAGTTCAATTCTGGGAACGCGCTCGCATCTCTCACATGACCCGGCGGTTTGCACTTGATTCTGTTTCGCTCTAACTACACCAGAGATACGTAGCACGCAATACGTCAAGCAAGCGAGGCAGAAATGAACAATCGATGGGGGGAACGTGAGGATATAGTGACAGTGGACGGCGGTGAGAGGAATAAGGAATAATAAATAGGGTCAACCTAACTGCACAACTGGAAGGAATAGTTCAGCACAGACACACCGGCGGCGGCGGACCCACGGAGAAAGGTCCTTGAGAATGGGCAAAGAAAGGGAGGAGGGGCTAGGATAAACCGTAACTGGGCATGAGAAAACGAGAGAGACGGGTAAAGTGGATTGAACTAACGACGGTATACTTTAATGTACGAGCCATAACCCTGGGAGAAGAGGATGGGTAAAAGGAGGGGAATGAACACGCGGTGAGTAGAGGATGGGAAGCGATGAACGCCAGTGGGCACCAGCGGGGGGTGGGGTGTGAGGTAAGCAAGCAGCCAGCCGTAACAAACAGAACCTGAAAACGAAACCAACACGTATCTTCCAGTACAGCAGGCACACTGAGTAAACAGTACATTTGAGGAGCCAACAGCCGTCAGGCGTTAGTCCCAGCGAGGGACGATCTGACCCACTTCAAGGGAACTTGGTGCCCGATCCTACATCTTGCGCAGCGGGTAGTTCTCCTGCAACTCTTTGTCAAAGCCAAGAGGATACGAGGAAAGATCCGCCGTCAACGCGAGGGTATCTAAACTCGCTCGCTGCCTACCAGGGGGGAGGTCGGATGAGGTACTGTCTCTCGGTTCGGAAGAGTCAATCTGGAATGGGAATGATCCCAGGCCAGCCGACAGTGTGGAGATTTGGGATCCCGTGGACATCCCTAGCGCCTTCCTGCCGGGCGGTGGGGGCAAGATGGGATCATCAACCTGCTCCTGTCCCTCTAGCTTTGAGCGTGGCGGGGCAACGTCGATTGGTGAACGGGGGCTCCTGGCTGGAATGCCCGAAATAGGGGACGGAGGGACAAAGGGGAAGGATTCGAGAATAGAATCTTCTCCGGCAGAGGCGGCCGAGAGGTTAGACCCACTGGAATCCCTGTAGCTTTCCTGGAATCGAGTGAAGGCACGCTGCTGCTGTTGTTCGAGAGTCCCTAGTGCTTTATTTCCGTTGGTGGGTGGGGAAACGAGGCGCGCACTCGCCATTCGGTGGAGACTCGTTGGGGTATGAGCGGTTACCGGTGTAGCCGTGGGGGTGAGCAGGCCAACGTTAACTCTGGTAGCGCTTCCGATGTCAGCAATGATGGAATCCGCTTGAGTGTTGATGCTCTCCGGACGATCACTCCAGGGTTTGAAAGGAGCAGAGGGGGTCCAATCGGAGATTGTGGACGCAGTGGAACCGTGGACGCCAAAGGTCGAAGAAACATCGGGAGAAAGGTGAGGGGTATTTTCATCAGTGAAGGGGTTACCATTCACGACCACGTCCTGTTCCTCCTCCTTGACGACATCTGCGGGACCGAAGGAAGTGTTGGCGAGGGGAGAGCGGACGGGAGGGCGCGAGCTGGCGCTGGTACGAAGGGAGGACTGCTGGCCTGGAGACTGGGGTGCCCGGATGACCTCCGCCTTGACGACGCCCAAAACCTGCCTGACTTGACTGCGAACCGGGGTAATAATCATGGGAACCTCGTTGAGGAAATCGCTTCCGTTACTTGCGTTAGTCAGGTACGAGTGCCTGTGAGTACCTGCAGTCAGATTGCTAGCTGTGTCGGAACGCAAGTCAGACTGGGAGACGGAAACGTGCTCCAGGTTGAGGTCGGGGGTGCGCTCAGGACGGTTTGGCGATGACGATAACGGGGTTGAAACGGTAGAATGAGGATCGACCGGTGGGACCAGAGCGATCTGGATGACGTTTGACCCATGGGTACCGGCCGTCTGGATGGACTGAGCATCATCAAAGGGATTATGGACGGTGGATAGGATCTGGGACGGGGAGCAAATCGCCTGTCCCATAACGACGTTGGTTTCATAAGAACCGTTAGTGAGTGTAGACCGAGCGCCGACGGCATTGTTTGGGTCGGGGGCAACGACCGCGTCTGGTTTCTCATTCGGATCCGGTCGGTTGAGGACGTCTTCTGCACGAGCGGGAACATCTTTGGCTTTGGGAGTGAGAGAAGACTCTTGCTCTGCCTTGACCAGAAGGCGACGACGATACCATAGGGCGAGGACGCAGATAGCGACCATGAAGAGGAGGGCTCCGACGACAGCGCCCGCGAGACCGGCCTTGCTCAGACCGCCAGAGGAAGCGGGCGGAGGGTGGGGTATGCACTGGAACGTCTCGCATTGGGTGCAGGTCCTATTTGGATGTTAGAAAGAGGTTGGTTTGGCGGGGAGCCGGAATACCTGAGGGTCTGGACACAGCTCTCGTTCGCCGCGCAGCTGCAGGGCGGAGGATCTTGACAGACGATTTGGGGCTCAGCGCAAGCCCTGGCCCACAAAAGATGATCCAGCTGCATGAGAGGGAGAGAGATAAAGGGAAGGAGCGTGGGGGTTTCAAGAGCGGCTGGAGCTGTCAACGCCAACCAACACGACTGGAAAAGAGCGGGAATAAGAGGAAATTGTCACACCCAAACGTGACAACCCCGTGACGTCGCTACCCGTCCGTCCTCGCCAATGGCACTCGTCTCCGTAAAGGATCTCACTTTTACTCCCCAGGGAGCCGACGAGCCCGCTCTGAACGATGTCTCGCTCTCGCTTCCAAAGGGTTCGAGGACTTTGCTGGTCGGTGCAAACGGAGGTCAGTCTCTCTTTCCCTCTCTCCCGCCAAAAATTCACCGCCACCCGGGGCAGCTGGGAAATCCACCCTCCTGCAGATCCTCGCAGGAAAAAAGCTCATCAAGGGTGCGGACGTAACGATCAAAGGTCTCGACGTCTTCTACCAATTTCCAGAAGGCGTGACCTTCTTGGGTACGGAATGGTCGGTCGCCCAGCCCATCAATGCAGTCCGATTGGGTGCGTTATCTCACCCGTTTCCAGGGCTATGAATCCTGTCGTCAGGAGCGACATCATTGTATCCCACTTCCTCGATTCCGTTGGTGGTTATCGATATAAAGAACGAAGGGATCTGCTGCTTGATTTACTCGACATCGACCTCGACTGGCACATGCACAACATCTCTGATGGCGAAAGACGTCGCGTCCAGCTCTGCATGGGCCTTATGATCCCTTGGGACGTTCTGCTTCTCGACGAAGTCACCGTCGATCTTGACGTCCTTGTCCGTCATGAACTTCTCGAGTTCCTCAAGACAGATAGCGAAACGAGGGGTGCTACCGTCATCTGTACCCTCATCCCCTTCTTACCCATTCAATCCAAACACCTAACTCTAAATTCTCTAGATGCCACTCACATATTCGATGGTTTGAATGACTTCCCGACCCACGTTGCCCACCTCCGTCTCGGCGCATTCATCCAACCGCCAACGCCTTGGAACGTGGGAGACATATACCGAACCGACCTTTACGGTACCGCTCTACAATGGCTAACCGAAGATCGCGCCCACCGCCGCCAGCTCGAACTCGGCGGTCGAAAGACGCGAGGCGCTAGGCGAGACACCGTCCGTATTCTCGCTCTGGTCCTTGTGTTTGTCGGCCGGCTGACGAGCTCGTTTCATCGCTTATACAGTCGGGCGCACCGACCAACTCAGAGACTTTCTATAAGAAGTGCGCGTCTGGCTCTGTATCGACCAACGGCGGTTGACTGACCTGGGACCCATATAGATACGACTACTCGCATTGAGTCGCTTCCAACCACATGCACTCGTCGAGGTCCCAACAACTGCAACTCCCACAAATCACCGCTATCAATTCATTCCTCGTCCCCGCCGAACCTTGTGATCCCCTCTCCTCCCTAACGCTCCCTTCAGCCGGAAGCACCTCGCGAGATGCTCAACACAACACCGCACAAGTCATTCAACTGCAATACTGTCATTCCCCACCGCTCTGCATTCGTCATGCCCTTCTGGCACACGCATTCCAACATGTAATCTTCTGCATTCCCCTGCATATCGGAATATTGGAATATCCTAATATCCCCCTGTACATATTCAACCTCGTGTACACCAGCTGCACTCCACTGCATACCATCCGGCATACATTGTCTGTCGTCGTCGTAGCATTCAACACGTTTTGCTATCATGTCTCATACCCAGTGCGATCGATTTACAAACGCTGGGGAGTAAGAAACTACTCTAGCTGCCAGGGTCCCTACCACCCTGTTCGAAATAATAAACCGCTGTCGAAATCCGCCTGGAATCATTAAGAACCTTAATGACCCCAGCAGCGGGCTCGACCCGCATGAGGTTCCCAGGACCCACCCTCTCCCTGGTCATCTCAGTGTGACGAAAAGCTCCACCATCAAAAACGTTACTTAAAACGTTTCAACAACCCGGCCCAAATCAACAGGAGAATAAAGTTATTTCATGCTGTTTTTTCGTTTATGCTCTCCCTTCTTCACACTTCCTGCATAAGAAACAACATACGCACAAGGGTTCCTTCTCTTCCCTTTAAAAAAACGAAAAAACGAAAATCATTGCGTGTTGGAGGCCTCGTAGGTGCCGCCGAACTGCTCCGGATGTTCGAGGTATTTCATCAACCCCAACTTCTGGATTAGCTCCACCGCTTGTTCCGGTGAAACGGTCGACAACGACGACGGAGGTTGTGTCGTGGGTTGGGGTTGTGACGCCGACCCGGATCGATGTTGTTGAGGGAGAGGTGGGGCGGGGGAGATCGGTTGAGACTGAAGTTGCGGGGGAGGCTGCGGGATTGGATGGTGCAGTTCCGACTGCATCGCTGCCGTCTGTGCCGCCTCAGCTGCAGCTTGCGCGGCTTTGTCTGTAAACCCCACATGAAACCAGCGAAATCAACGGCGTGTTAGCGCCAAGCTGAAACACACGATCCTCACAGTCGCGTATGAAAAAAACGCACATTGACTACGGCCCCAGCTCAGCCGGATCCTACTACCGCCAATAGGGAACCCCTGCATCTTTTCTATTGCCCTTTCGGCGTCTGGCTTACGGATGAATTGAACGAATCCACAGTTCTTGCCCGCAGGAACCTTAACCTAATATGTGCGTCAGCGTGGCGCCAAAACTCGCACAACCGTGCACTCACATAATGAATCTCGCCGAAGGGTATGAAAAATGTGCGCAGGGTCTCTTCCGAAATCAAAGGCGACAAACCGCCTACAAATACCGTGGTGTTATACGGATCGGATGACGATAGTTGTTCCCCGTTCGGTCCGATGAGATTCGACAGGATAGCTCGCGCTTGTGCGTGGTGTTTCCACGATTCCTCACTGATCATATATCTCTGAGCAGCCGCAAGTGACTGGTCTTGGTAACTAGGTACCGGAGCGGATGTGGGGCGCGAGCTGCTTTGTCCATTCCTCTCGTCTTCGTTGAGCGTGGAGCTCGAAGAGAGGTTGGGGATTGAAGGGGAAGAGCTCGAAGTGGTGTTCACAGAGCCGGGTTGGCCGGGAGTGTGTTGCCTATAAATACTGTGGGAAGAGGGGGACTGCCGCGTCTGACTTTGAGCATCTGTCGGAGTTGACTCTCTCGGTGTCGTCGATTCCGGAAGAGGCGCCGCGGGTTGCACCGGTAACTTATATTTCGCAGTTGCAGGGGAGATGCGCACTGCACCCACAGTTCAGTACCAACATTCCAGGCGAATAGTGAATCGGGAAACACTTACTCGGTCGAGACAAACAATAGAGTCCGTGCATTTCGATTAACGCCCGTTGCTGATCTGCTTCTTCAGTAAACCTGTTGTGGGCGCACAGATTGATGTCAGGGGGAGATAAGCTCGAGAGATAATGAAAACACCCGTACCTCACAAAACCGTACCCTCTCGAGACACCTGTGACAGGGTCCAGCATGATCTTCGCGCTCTTGCAACTCGTGAAAGGACGGATGAATCGCGGCTCTCGGTCATTGCGGAGTCCAAGCACCGGGTTACGGAACACGGCGACTAGATCCGAGTTGGATACTTCTGGAGCGAGGTCTCCGACAAAGATACTATACTCTTTGGTGAACTGGTGTGGCTGCTGAGTGGGATACGGGTTCGGCGGAACGTAGATGGGGGCGGGAGCCGGCGCTGGAGGAGTCACGGGAACCGAGGTCGCCCAGGAAAGCGAGAAGGGTTTCGTCGAGTTCGGCATGATCGTAGGGTTGGGGCTGTGAACGACTTGATTGAGGGCGGCTGCGGCTTTGGCGGAGTTAGAGAAGGTGAGGTAGCAGTAGCCCTGGTTGTTAGGTTGTGGACCATTGGCGGGACCGGTGGTGGGCTTGGGGACTTTTATACTGATCGGATCCCAATGCATGACCATGCAAACTTGCTTCGTGTACTCTTCGTCCATCCACGGTTCGAGATCGGCCCATAATAGGGTACTGGTCGTCTCGGTAGAAGGCTGGGGCGAGATGATCTGTGGGTTGCTCTGGGAGGTGGTGCGAGATATGTACATGTCGCGGTCATTATACGGCAAGAAAGATGTCGGAGATGGTTTGGTTAGATGGAAAGACGAACTCGAAGGCAAACGTGAGGTAGGCTGAACGAAAAAATGGGGAATGGGCTGCTGATTAGGTGGCAATTGATTGTATGGGATAGTATTGACAGGCGAGGTCGGCAACACTCTGGGGTCCAGTGGGTTGTTTGGGTGGATACCCATGAAGGTATCTCGCGTATGCGCCGGGAAGGGGTCCATGTGAGCGACGGACCTGGGGACAAAGGGGGAGAACGACTTGTGGGACATTGTAAATCTGCTGCTCCCGGTGCGATCCTTGTTGGACAAGACGGGGATGGAGAAATTGATGGCTGGCCGTTGGTCCCCCTGCGGCAAATCGTAATCGTGGACTTCAGGGCGTGACATGGGGCGAAACGTTAGGCTGGGGAGTTCGTGAATAATCCTGGGCGGGTGGGCGGGGTAGGAGGCGAAGTGCGGATGGAGGGTCCGTCAATGGGGAGGTGGGGGTGACGCGCAAGGTGTGGGCAAACTCGATCTCCTCTTGGTATACTCTCGCACTCGGCTACGCAACAACAGCGTCGACTTGCGGGTGGGTGGGGTGGGAGCGAAAGGTGGGCCCTCTCTGCCCGAACATCACCTGTTAAATCCCCAGGGCTAGCCAACCATCACAACCAGCTTGCCCATTTCGGGGGGGACAATGGTGAAGATTTTGCCACAGTCACACACATCTGATGCCTCTCGGTGGTCGAAGGTTAATATCTCGCTTTATTTTCTACGCCTTGTACTAGACCTAGACGTACAATAGTGTGTAATAATACCCTTGACGCAGTGTATGCCCGCCTTACCGTGGTGATGCCACACGCGTCTCGGCTGCCTTGGATCGACTCCACCGCCGACAGCCATCTCCACCTCCACCCCGATGTCCAACAGACGCGCCTCCGCCTCTGGGGGCCATGTCGGAATCACAGGTCCAAATACCTCAATGACCCGTATCCATAGGGCGAACGAATCGCTCCACGGGTTCCCAACCCCTGTCCTACCCAACGCACCATACAACGCCAACTCGACGCCCCAACAGAAGGTTGTCCACACGCTTGTTAATCGGTTGAAGAACAGGGCGAGTGAAGCCGAACAATCATTGTCTATCTGTTTATGTTCATCCCTTGTTCCAGCTCCCTGCCCATTCTGGCGTCAACATCTGCCAAGTCGAGGCAGACGAGGCCTTGCAGCAGGCCATCGAAACCCTCGTCGATCTCTCTCACGAATCCGCGGATGTCATTACTTGGGCAATCGCTGAGTTGCTCGACAAGTTCGCCAAAGTGCGTACCGGTCGCCTCTTCCTTCCGGCCCTGCGCTTGCTGATCAAAATTGAATGTCCAGACATCGGAAGTGCAAATACAACGGAATCCAGAATTGCTACAGTCACAGTTGATGCTCCTCAAGGTGCTCTGTGTGGTGCTCGCCGTACGGTGGAAGGACAAGACAAAAGACCCTAATGCTGGCTCGACTCGCCTCGGCACCATGTCCCACACGCCTTCGATGGCTTCGTTACCTGGTACCCCAATCCATCCGGCGGGCACCAGGCGGGGATTCACCAAAGACCTTCCGCTTCGGTCCCCTCTTTGGACCGAACCTCCCCCTCTGGACGATAACTGTGCTAGGTACATCCTCAGCGTGATGATTCTCTACCTAAGGCAGACTGCACCATCTGAGGCGACCACCGAACCTTTTGACAACTTTAATTTCACCACCTCATTTCACGACTTCGAGACCACAGAGTTTCCTGGGATGCCCTCTGTAGTCCAAACTGATCCTTCGTTCGGCCTCGGTGTTACAGCAGAGTCCATCGGGATGCCGAGGTCTCGAGATAAACGCCCTCCGTCCCCCGTACGCAAGAACAACGACCCTTCTACCCCATTCACTGTTTTGCCCCAGCACTTTACGCATTACGAAAAGACGTCCCAGATGCTATTCAGATCTACTGTCTCGTTGAGCCTTATGATCGCTAAGTACGTCGGTCGAGTGCTGTACCACTTGTCTGCTGGCAATTGGCCCATGGTCCTTGAAAAAATCAAGAAACGAATTCACGTTCTGGCCAACACACCCGACGACGGACCGGATATGATCGACCTCCAGCTCATAGCGCACAGTTTATTGGATAGGAACCGACTGTTCCAAATTCTCATAGGTGAGACCTGATTGACCCTTCACATTTCATTAGCGCTACCGCATATTAACTGTCGCGATTCTATAGAGCTGTCATCACTCCTGGTGAACATGAAACCTGAAGCCCAGCTGTCTGTTTCGATCCCCCTGAGGTGCGCGATCTGGAACTGGGTCGAGCACTTCCCCGAAGAGTTCCGAGAGTCCTTCCAAATTCGGGGCCGAGGTGACAACGCTCCTGAACGGGTGTACGACGTTCTTCACACAAAGGACGCAGAAAGGAACACGCTTCTGTGGCCGACTCTGACCGCCCTGATGTGTATCAGCAGCGTTGATAGGATCTCCTCTGAGTTTCGGTTCGATGGCACGAGAAAGGTTCGTCGTCCCACGTTGTCGCTCTGGTTTCTAGTTCTTGAATTACGGTCGATTAGTCGGGTTTCGCTGCGATGGTGACCAAGATCGTGGAGTCAGGGTCCAAATATTTGGATACCGCAGTGATTTGCCTGTTGGATTTTGCCCGGGGCGCGATACGGGCCGAAGGCGTTGGTGAACCGCTGATGTATGCGGTCGATATTGCCCATGAGCTCAAGGCAAGTTTTATCTTACATTAATCGATAGGAGCTGACTTACGACGTGGTTTCATTTCCTCCTCCCTAGAGGTACCTGACGGCGTACAACGGCACCACGAGGCCATTCTGGGAATCAGACGACGAAATCGATGTTGGCGTTATCTCGGACATCCTCGTGGTTATCTTCAGATATTTCCCGGAGGAAGAGAGTCTTCCAATCTTCCAGATGTGCTTGGACCCGCCCCGGTCTTGTGCTGTGAAGATGTGCGCGATCAGGGCCTTGACCATACTCACCATAGAGGTGTGTAGTTGGGGGTGGAAAGCCGGCTACACTTTTATGGACTGACCCCTCCCATCCAGAGACACAGGGTACCTTGGCAGCGCCCATTGGCCAGTGCTCTCGACAAATTATCACCTCCCATTCGTCATGCCCACATCGTAAGTTGTTACCTGTTCCCCAAAACCGCTCGTTACAACCATTCGTCCGCCAGATGGCCAGTTTGATGCGGAGTGACCACGACGGCCGAGGCACAGCGGGCGGAGCTCGACGGAGGCCCCGGGCTCGGAAGTACAACACGGACGCACACGATGACAGAGAACTCCTGATATTCTCCATCATGACACTCTGGCGTTCGGACCTTCCCTGGCATACGTTGGCCACAGATAAGCTGGACTTAGCCGACTGGGTGCCGAACGCGATGGTCGTCTGGGGTCTTGGGGACCAGACTATCAACTTGGCGGTGGCTAGGGCGTACAGGTTCGTCCAGGATCGGGTGTTCAACGAGACTCCTGGAACACCACACTTCGATGCCGCGGTTTTGTGGTTGAAGCTCGTCACTCCCGCGTCTATCATCGTCACCTCGAATCACTTGCTGAATGCAAGATTCGATTACGAGGCGCAGCGGATGTGGATGGGAATCACCTATGGTTTGATGGAATCATTCACGAGGATATCGGATGTACGTTATGCGCTTACTTCGCCTTCCACTTTCTCCCATGGCGTTGACGCTTTTTCCCATTGTTTGCACGTTTACAGAAGGAGCACGTCCTGGAGATTCAGCGGTCTCCTGATCGTGTGACCGCGTTCACGATCCTCGAGATCGCGTGTCTCGTTTCTTTGACCTCCCTGAATATCAACGTTTCGCTCACGGCAGCCCACTGTCTACGTTTGATCGCAGAAGCCGAGCGCCTCCCAGGTGTCCCGCTCAACGAGAATATGTCGGAGGAGGATCGAGTGAAGAGATACCCGATCTACGATCAGATCGGTGACCCCAAGGTTCCGGTGTTGGGTCGGGTGGTACACCAGAAACGGATACGGAAGTTGGTCCGGCTAATTGCGAACCCGAATCCGGTGTACATTGCCGTCTGGGAAGAGTGTTTCACGCGGGCGAGGCTCTTGGGGGATACGATCAAGGCGGGGAAAGACGATGCCGCTTCCGATGATGTGGATCTAGGGGTGGTAATGAGCTATGAGGTAGGAAGACCTGACAAACAGCGCCGTCCTGGGAAATTGATCCTACCCTCTTCCCTCCTTCCAGGAGCGACAATCGCAATGGCAGAATCTAACGCTGTTCCTCGCAGCCTTCGGCGCGTCATGCGTGAAACCGGACCTGAACCCACGAGCGCTTACCCAAATGGTCCCAGCGAATTTCCTCCTAGACTCCATGTGCAATCTGCGGAACCCCGATGAAATCCTGACGGGTTTCTTAAATTTGCTCATTGAGCTGTTGGTTTCTGATTCTCCGTTCGTGAGGAACGTTTCGAGAGACGCTCTTGGAGGGGAGTTGAGTCCGAAGCTGTATGATCGAGTGTTCAAGCTACTTTACGAGTGAGTCCACCCCGCCCCCGAACGCGGGCTCGACATGACGGCATTTTCTTTGGGTTTTAGGGTCATTCAAGATATCACTACCACTGGAGGGGCGCCCGATCTCGACTGGTCGGAGACCTTTTCAAACTTCCTGGAGCAGGTGTGGTTCATCTCAACCCCTTTCTCTGTTCGACGCTTAGTTTTGTGATCTAGTTCATCTCCGTCATCAAATCGCTCATCGAGCACGTCGATTCCGTTGAGGAATTCATGTCCGTGGATGTGATGGGTGTGCTCAGAGCGTTCGCCGATTTCCTGACGCGGTTTGATGACCCTGCCTGCGCCCCCATCCGCATGAAGTTCTGTGCGTTTTGTGATACCACCTTGGACAGTCTGGCCAAGGTTGGTATCCGTAAGGATACATACCACCGGCAATTAATCCTTGAGATGATCATGGGTTGGCTCCAGGACCCTTCATCCGTGCGTCGTTTCAAAAATTCTGGGGGAGGGCATACTGAGAGAATTTCACAGGCGGTGCACCAGCAACAGCAGTTTGATCTGAACGTGGCATCCTTGAAAACCCTTGTCAGGTTGTTCGAGAAATTGGAGCTTAAACCCTTGGACAACAGCGGGGATGACCCCTTTGTATTCGTAATGAGGCTTTTGGGGCGTTATCACTCTGCCTGTTTCAAACTACTGGAGTTTACGGGGGTGAGAGCGAGGCACCTTCCATGGTTTCTCAGCCACTCAAGTGTCATTTAGTCTGTGGAGGATCTACGGTCAGACTCCCCCATTGGCAGCTATGTGAGTTACAGTCCGGTTGGCCTGCGAGTCCAAATTGCCAATAACCGTTCCCAGAGGATGCGGATGGCGTCGAAGGAGAACGAGATCCGCGAACTCATCATCGAGGGTTTTTCCCGAGCCGTTAACGCCAACACGGAACCTGGGCTGAAGCATTGTCTGAATTATGCTGACGACCAGAATTTGAGGACAAGAGCAACATTCGCTAGGGTATTTGCGAGGGTGCTGCTTGCGGGGACTAGGTTCGACGCGCCAGGTAGTGGCTCAGGGCCCCCGAAGCAGAGTGTTTTGTGTGAGGTTGGTTTGTCTCTTCACGATTCTGGTCCTGCCACTCTCTAATACATTCATAGTTGGTAAAAGGTCCAGACGTGAGTGCTTGAAAAATGCGTCAAGCTAGAATCGTGTTCAAAATCCACAGTTGATGCTCGCTGTGGCCATTTGCGAGACATGCCCTCCTGACGAGGCCGACTTCATCATCCCGATCATGTTGAACCTTTTTGATGCAAGGGCATCACTCTTGGCACTGCTGAAGATGCTCGTAGACCGGGAGATATCCAAAGCTGGCGAGTTCTCACCCCACTTCCTTTTGGAAACGCCTGCTAAACCGATGATAGACGATTCCCGGGCACTGTTCCGTGGGAACTCCACTTCTGCTCGACTTCTTGGCTCATTCACCAAGATTCACGGTTATAACTATCTGAGGAGTCTGATCCAGCCTTTGATTCAGGTCATGAGGGATATGCCCTCAGGTCACAGTTACGATATGGATCCTGCTAGAGCCGTTGGCCAGGATATCGAGCAGAACAAAAAAAACGTCGAGATCGCAACCACAGCGTTCCTCCAGGTCGTTACCGCCTCCATACACAGCCTACCCCCGTGAGTTGATCTATCGTGCAGTTTAGAACCCGAGGTTCACCTGGGCATAGCATGATTCATGAGCTTTGCTCGCACATTGGAAAGACGGTGTAAGTGACCACAGCCCCCTTTATGTTCGTGACGCTCAGACTCGTGTAGGAATGAAGTCTGGCCTGACGCGAAGTTCCCCGCTCTTGGGGCCTTCATGTTCCTCCGGTTCATTTCCCCCGCGATCGTGTCCCCAGAATCGATCGACATCGAATTACCAAAGGAAAACGAGGCTACTATGAGGAGAGGGCTTCTGGTTATCGCGAAAGTCATTCAGAACCTCGCCAATAACATGTTCTTCGGGAAACAAGTCCATATGGCCCCTCTCAACGACTTTCTCAAGCATAACATCGTCGTCGTCACTCGTTTCCTGAGCGACCTCAATGTATGTATCAAATTTTCTTCACGTCCCTTTGATATATTCAAATGGCCCGCCAGAGGTACGACACGAGAGGAGAACTACCAGACCTGGAAGAGTGGATTGGCCTCCCTTATGATGATTCTGATTCGATTGTCTTGCACCGATTTTTCGACAAGCACGCAGACAAGGTCGGAAAAGAACTCCTCAGTCTTTCTCGACCCTCAGAAGCAGACGCCTCAGCGGTCAACGGGAAGAGAGCTTGGGATAACCTTTGTGCTGCGTTAGTTGATCTTGATAGTTCTATCCCACCGCCACAGCCGTCCGGACTCGACAGCTCCTCACATGAGGGGTACTTGGAGTTTATGCACACACATGCGGATACGGACACAAGCTCCGTCGCTCATCTGTTTGTCGACAGCACCCCACCAGATGTAAGGGTTGATGTTTTCCACCGCAGTTCTTCGCGTTTAGACTTCTTTCAAGGACGAGGGTGCTACGGTGTTCATCCTGTTTGCCGCCAAGATCGAGGCAGATACTATCAACATGGAGCAACTTGTGTATCATGTCTTCACGGTCTGTAAAAACTCGTTGGACAACATTTGGGTTTGCTGACGACCTCAATAGACAATGATGCACCCATCCCGAGCCGACCGACCGTACGACGTCGTTATTGATTTAACAGGGTTTGCTGCTGGGTCCCAACCACCAGTTCAGTGGCTGAAGTTCATCACGGAGATCACGCCCTCGGACCTTCGATCAAGGAAGCGGTCGATATATTTCCTCAACATGAACGACCTGGCGCATCGGTTCGTTCGAAAGATTCGGAACTTGTCAGCGGGTGTGTGGCGGCATTTCCTGGCACGTTTCCCGGACACTCACGTTGGAATCAAGGTGGATGGTCATCTACTGGGGGACACTGTTCGTCTCTCGCAGAGCTCAAGGAGCTTGTCAACCCGGCTGCTCTTGAGCCGCTGACGTACGCCGGTAAGATCACCACTCCATCTCCTGGCTCGGATGTCCCTGACATTTCGGCACAGCTCAATTGGAAGCTGAAGAGAGCCAGGAGTTCACCGAGGTCATCATGCGGCGCGAACAACCCGCGAGGATCCAAGTTACGCTGGACGTCAGGTCTACCCATCTCCGCTTGACGACGGTAATCCATCACTCGACCGCCTACCTCTACTATCCATTAACCGCCTGTCCCAGATGATTCCTCAGTCGGCGGCTACTTTCTCGACGTGCAGACTCACGGAGATAGTGTCGTTGGCTGATATCAGCGACGTGTACAATGTGTCGACGGGACAGGACCCGGATGAGTTTATCATCCGGAAGATCCGTCACGGAATTACGCTGTACTTCTCCTCCCCCATGCGAGACTCGATCATAAAGGTGCGCATTTCACACAACGCTGCACAACACGTACTAATGTGTTCAACCCCAGGCAATTCGGACGGCAAAGGGGTCCATGAAGAACGTCCAGGTGGCAGGTCCGGAACGTTTCTCAAGGCTGACGAATGTCACTGCTACCCTACTCCAAATCGGCATGGTTAGTTCGATCTATGAGGAGGACGACCTCCGAGAGTCGGGGCTGGAACTTCTCAGCGCCATTTGCAACTACCTTGACTATGAGGGACCAGCGATCGTACCGATGAGAGGTTTGCGTTGACCCCCCCACTTCAGACGATGTAAGGCTGATTTGTATCAGGGGCGTTAATCTCGCGACAAACGAGCTTCTTGGTCATACAACTGAGCGAAAGGTTGTCACAACATGCCCCACAGCTCACGTTAGATTTCCTCGGTGAAGTAGCGTTAGGAATGGAAAGGTCGACGGTACAGTACAAGATCCACCGCCTCCAGTACATGAGCCCCTGGGTTAGGAACTTGGTCCACTTTGCGGACCCTACAACGAGGCTGTTTGACCAGTCTGGCGCGCGTCTGAGGGACTGTATCCGGCTCTTGATCAACTTGACCCAGCAGGATGAGCAGGTTCGTGACCCCCACTAATCAACCCCCACTAATCAACTGTGCCTCTCCTTATCGAGTACCCTCAGGTTTACGCGATGGTCCAGCAGTACATCTGGTCCGAAATCTGCAAGTTGGACTCACCAGCTGTCAACATCGTCCTTGACGAGCTGATGCGCACCGCTGTGGATGGTCCGTTCGGCTCCAGAAGGTCAGAAATCATAACAGACACAGTCGGAACCCTGTCATCTATCAACGTCCGTGGGAGGATCCTCTCAAAACTCCGGAAAGTAAGTCATTGAATTGGCCAGGCACTCTTCTGTCACTAAATCCACTCAGGTGATCGGAAAGACAACCCTCAGGCCCACCCTGACACTCGTGGAGAACCCCCATTGGAACGAGATAGCCGCCCTGACGAGGTTGGCCCTCGTGTCGACAAGCCAATGCAAACAAGCCGTTCAAGTGCAACTTTTCGTGCCCGAGATCGTCCACCTCGTGACGTTGATCTCTTCGACTGGAACCGTCGGGATCAGGCTTTCCGTCCACGGGATAGTGATGAATATGCTCCAGACGTTGACAGTTGGAAGGAGTGGGGAAACACCATCGCCAGAGATTCGGGTCCTGCTGGACGAGTGCTCAAGCCCAGAGACCCTTCGGTTGTTCGGTCTCGTGCAGTCTCTCGCTACGGGGGAATACTCCAACTTCGAACCCGCGAACGAGAGGGTTTTCATCGGCTACCAAGAGAGTTTGTCTCAACTGCTGGCTCGTATACTTGAAGGTATCGCCGGGTCTAAGGGTGAGTAGTAGTTATGGGTCCCCTTACACGGCGCTGAACGAATGAAACATCAGGGTTGTTGAACGTTTGGCGTGCACGTTGG
>Ga0307516_10004676_pt1 | contig 16763 bp, 30 predicted proteins | sample 19_EM_MG_FD_203310 | JGI IMG/M metagenome (GOLD analysis project Ga0307516, IMG submission 203310) | Populus trichocarpa ectomycorrhiza microbial communities from riparian zone in the Pacific Northwest, United States - 19_EM | ecosystem: Host-associated > Plants > Roots > Unclassified | place...
GGGTTGGGAACTTGAAGATGAACCGGCTCCGCCCTCAGACCCTGAATGTTCGGGTTCATGCTGTGAGGTTCGGTTCAGCAGGACGATGAACATGGACACGTCCTAGAGGTTTGGTTCAACCAAACCCCGAACATAGAACCTGAACCCAAGGTGCGGTCCAGGTTCAGGTCCGGGTTCACGGGGTTCTGAACCACACCGACGGCCAGTCTACCTCGGTCTCCCCAAATCCCTGCCCGACAACTACTGTACCTTTACCGCCTCCTCCGTCTCCAGCTGTAGTTCCCTCGATAATTACAATCGCGAAACCCCTTTCCCCACCATCCGTGGTGGTCTCGTCCCCTACTACTACGACCCCACCGACGACCTCCTCAATCCCATCGACTACGAAGACCGTTTCCATGACCCCAAGGCACGTGGGGTCCGTGACAACCATTTTCCCTGGCGGGGGATCCTCAACGTCAGCGTCCTCACTTTTTTCCTACTCAGCCTCCTCGGCATCTTCATTTTCTACCCCGTCTTCTCCTTCTACCACAACGAAGCATGCAACCAACGTATAAACGGCAACTCCCACATAAACGCTACAGGTCAATCCCCCGTCCTGTTCCAAATGCCAGAACTCATCGACATCGACACCCCCAAGAGTGCCAAGACCCGCGCAGGATTCGACGGTCAGCACTACGACCTCGTCTTTTCCGACGAGTTCAATCGCCCTGGCCGTACCTTTTATCCCGGTGACGACCCATTCTGGGAGGCCGTTTCCCTCTGGTACGGCTCTACTGCCAACTTGGAGTGGTACGATCCCTCTCAGATCACAACTCGCAATGGAAGTCTCGTCATCACCATGGATTCAATAGCCACAACTCAGTCTGGCCTTACTCTGAGTATGTTACCCTCTCCTTCTTCCTTCCTCATCACCCACTCTTATCCACCCTCGGATTGCAGACTCAACAGCACCGTTTACCGAAGATCAGAACCATCAATACCAGTACCGGAGCGGCATGCTTCAATCATGGAACAAGTTCTGCTTCACCAGCGGCTACATCGAAGTTAGCGTCGTCTTGCCAGGGCCGAATGAGAATACTCAAGGATACGTAGGTACATCGTCATCTTATTCCCTGCCACTTCTGACAGCACTCTTAGTGGCCTGGCGCATGGACGATGGGGAATCTCGCAAGACCAGGTTACCCAGCAACCACAGAGGAAATGTGGCCTTATACGTCCGTCCCTTTCCTCTTTCTTATCCATTTTCTCATTGCACTTGCCACTTCTGACAGCTACGACACGTGCGATGTTGGCACCTTCCCTAATCAAACCCGCAAAGGCCGGCCTGGACCTGCCGCAGCCTTCCATTCCAACAATATGGAGTTGAGCCGGTTACCAGGACAACGTGCTAGGTCCATCTCTTCTCCCACTCCTTCATCTCGTATTGACCTGTGTTATCCCCGTTCTCAGCGCCTGCTCATGTCCAGGCTCAGACCATCCTGGACCCATCGTCTCTCGGGGCCGCGGCTCGCCCGAGATTGACATCCTGGAAGCAGCGAAGGACAGAGAGGCCACCACCGGCCAAGTCGTCTCCCAGAGTGGTCAGTTTGCGCCTTTCACTCATGATTACCTCTTCGGCAATTCTACGGCCGAACAATTCATCATCTACACCCCCGACATCTCAAAAGTAAATCCATATCGCGGCAACACTGAGTACATATCTACACCTTCATCTTCCTTTCCCGCTAACCGTCTTCTTTAGGCAGCAAACCGTCTCCACCCTCACGACCGTCCCAAGCGACATGTTCCAAGGCTCTGGTTCCAACTTCAAAACGCTGGGATTCGAGTACTGGGCCGACCTGTCAAAGCCAACTAAGGGCTTTATTACGTGGCAGGTGGATGAGAAGCCCACGGTCAGGCTGGGAGCAACGGCGATGGGACCAGATAAAGCGAAGGGAGGGAGCGGAGTAGGACAGAGGCTGATTCCTGTGGAGCCGATGAGCATAGTGTTGAACTTGGGGATCTCGCGTGCGTCTCTTTTTATCTCACTTTCATTTATCTTCCCCCTTGAAGTGCCACATCATTACCGTTAGGGTGGTTCTCGTTCTTATCTTCACTCTCCTTCATCTCTCCTTTATCTTTTGTTGTTCCTTCGTCAAGCTCTCCCGTCCCAATTCCATTATCTTTGCCCGTAACCATTGCACACTTTTCCTACGCTGACACTTCTCTTTCCCCTAGCAACCTGGCAAACTATCGATCTGTCAACCATGATATTCCCGGCGGAATATCTCGTCGACTATGTACGAGTATACCAGCGCAAGGGCCACACGAACGTCGGTTGCAATTCCAAGGCTTACCCTACGGCTGATTACATCAATAATCATCTTGAAGCGTATCAAAGTATGTTCCCTTCCTTCTCGCCCTTTCTCTCATTGGATATAGGGATCTAGACCCCAATATGATGATATGGTCATGGCCAAAACCGAAGAACTGCCTAGTACGCGCTTCTCATTATCTTGTGTTTGTGACCTGACGCGGTTTATTCCTCAGTATGACGGCTGCTGATGGTCATTTCTTTTTTCAACACCGATACCTCGCCGTTCGGCTTCTTGGGCTCCTCGTATGCGGTGTCCACAAATATGTTATCCCCTCACCAACCTTTTATCTGTTAACCAGACATCGACTTTGAGTGGATCCAATCCAGACCTTAGAGCCCAATGAAGCTACCACAAGCAGGGTCAACGAGATGTGGAGCGGGAACGGGAGCCGGGATGATTTTAGCGCTGGGTAGGGTAATGTTCCTCGAGGTTCGAAAAGTCTCTCGTTGGACTGGTATTTCTCTTGGTCTTTTCCTTTTTGAGAATCTCCTTTAAACACTCTTCGTCTTTAATCCTACTGGGGGTATGTGCACGGCTGGGATATAGAGTCTGTGATGAGACTCGGAGTGAGTGATGAAGTGGAGCCAATTAATCATGGAAAGCTGATCTACGACATCTTACGTTCTGTCTGGGATTGCGCCCATAACCGAGTCTTTCGGCCTCAGAATAGAATCGCCAGTGCTCTTTTGCTTCCCCATGGTACATGAGTTTAACCGCTCGAACCGAATTCGAGGACCTTACTAGGCTTCAAGGAGCCGGGAAAGCTCAGCCGCTGGATGTAGGAAGGAATGAACACGCCATCACAAGTAGCCGCCTAGGCCTGGGCGATCTCGAGAGCGAGAGATATTATTACATACAACATCGTTAATTACACATGGCTTTACGCTCAAGCCTACAATATGTACATGCAGTCCTCAAGCACCTCCCCCTCGCTAATGACGTACAAAAAGACATAGAGGCCACCCCGGCGAGGGTGCGCACTCAGACCATATCCCCCGCTGAAGTCCGTGCTACTTCCAGGAGGGGAGGATGGACAGGGATAGTCGAACCAGTTCGACCAATCTTTCAGCTACGTCAGCCAGGAACCGATTGCTCCACCCGCGAAATATCCAACAGACGTGTCTCTGAATTGTCGGACGAGCCCTGACCCCGTTGGAAGCGTGCTTCGGAGATGGGCATCATCGACCCAGTGTCCATGTTGTCCTGTTGAGCCGCGAGGGTCCGCACGTGAAGGACGGTCCTGGTGGAGAGTATGCTATGCATGACCCTTTGAAAGCTGTGGAAGATACGTGAACAGAGGCCCGGTATTGTTGACGAGGAAACGTACGTATTCAAGAGGTCTTGGTATTCAGGCTGTTGAGAGAAGATGAGTGAGATGTCTGAAACAAATGCGAAAAATGGCTTACAGGACCCGCAACCAAGACGACGACGTTTCCAGCAGAGATCACTGTGAATTTCTTTCGTCAGTCCGCGCTCCTTTCTCTGAGCAACGAGCACTCACGGAAGGTATAGATGAAGTAAAAAGCACCGTCGCGATAAAGGACCTTGACAAGAGGGCTGGCTGACTGGCGAAATCGTTTGACACCGACCCATAACGTCAGGACAATGGTAACTGTTTCAATGGACGGTTGGAACATCGCGACGACCGTGGTAAAGGACGGCACTTGCGTAGTTCGTAAAACATTAAAAGGGCGAAATCAAAAAAGATGATAACGCTCTTTCGTGTGGGATAGCAGCCGGTTACGGTTGGAAGAGGAGGGGGTCCATCTGAGTTTGAGGTTGGATGATCATCAGAGGGATGAAGGTGCAGTGCGCTCACATTCCAAAGAATCGAGAAAGAACTTGAGGAAAATGACGTCGACTATGCAGATTCCCTGAGGAGCTTCTCAGATATGAAGGAGGGCGAGGGTCAAGTGACTCACAGTAAATATCACGAGGAGAATGACGAGGATGCAACGGCTGTTCCCCCATAGTGCCCATGTACGAAGAAGCATTATGGCTGCAAAGGGGTATGATAAGTACATGGTCTGGGATGGGTAAAATCGATGTGCCTTCAGCTGTCCCGATGCCAAAGAGTGTGGAATCTGTGGGATGGAGGCTATTGATGAGTCGACGATTCTAGAATTTGTTGGAATAGTGATTGTACAAGATGCTGCTGCGTAGATTTTACTGCACATCTATGTAGTGCCGTTAGCGTTGAAAAATTGGACTGTAAGTAGAGGAATTACCCGATATGAAACATGAGGCCCAACGACGTCTGGATGAAGGAGGTGAGTGAGGATAGGGTTCCAGAAGCGAGAACGGACAGTATAGGACCGTAGAAAGGTCGAAAAAGGGCGAGTACCGCGAAATGTAGTACAATACCTCGCCTAAATGGAGCGGTACCGTCCAGACGTACCGGACCTGAGATACGAAGGGATAAGGATAGTCAGGAACACAATGAGCTAAAACGGACCTCCATATCCATGGTCACAAAGTAGTCATAGACCTGGGATGTTCTCAGACGTGCTTCGCCAAAATGAAAGACAAGGGGATTTACAAAAAGAGCGGCGCTCGCGACTGGATTGGGATACTGTCAATGAGACGGTTACTGGGGAGGGCAAGATTGCTTACCATTGACATACTAGGAAAGGTGTTGTGAGCGGAGGATGTTGAGTGGGGAGAGTACGAACTAACCTTGACAGTCTGCAAACGGGAAGCAGACAGTATGGCTGCCGAGAGGTCCTCCATTGTGCTGGAGCGGAAGCAGAAATTCGGCGCGGTTTTGTGGGGTTTGTACAAGTCTAAATCTACCCATGGCGATGGACGGATCACCGGTTTTACTGTCAAAGATGTGATTGATGGATATGGTCAGGAGGCCATCAAATCAAGGGAGTATTGTATACATTATGTAACCCTAAGCCGTTGCCAAGATATTGCCACCCGTGCTGACCGGACAAGCCTGTCAAACCATGTTCTTTTCCTCCAAGTGGAACCCTGACGGCCTTGTAAGTCAATTCGTTGTCCACCCTCGTCATCCGGGCTGACTCGAGGCTCTGCAGCATGTTTATATTACGGGGGGCAGTACCGGCCTGGGTCTGTCTCTAGCCACGCTGCTCGTCAAAAAAGGAGCACACGTCTCCATCGTGGCCCGCAAACAGCATAAATTGGACAAGGCTTTGGCTCAGCTCGAGGTGCGTTGGCCTATGCACAATGGACCGATACCCGAAGGGTAACCCACCTCCAGGTAGTACGTGTCCGACCACAACAGGTCCTTAAGGCATACTCCTTCTCCCTCGACACAGCAAAAGACTCTGCTGCCGCCCTCCACGCTGTATGTGCAGCCCACTGTGGCCGCTCTCCCGATGCCGTCTTTACCTGTGCCGGCGCTTCGAAACCAATGTTCTTCGTCGAGATGACCGAGCAAGACTTCTCCAACGGCATGACAATGGGATACTGGGTTCAGGCATGGACCGCCTTCGTAAGTGCCTTCAACCACGTCAACGAACGTCGACTGAAAGTAACTCCAATCCCCTAGGCAGCAGCAAAGCAGATGGCACAGGAAGGAAAGCGCAAGGCCAAGATCGTCTTCGTCTCCTCTACTCTTGGCTTCATATCCTTCGTCGGCTGGTCATCTTACTCACCCGCAAAACACGCCCTACGAGGTACCTCGATTCAATTTTTTACAGTCGTCCATTGACACGTCATCCGTACGAAAGGTCTCGCAGAAGCCTTGCGTTCAGAACTCATACTCTACGACATCGACGTGCACATATATTTCCCGGCAACAATGTTCACCCCTGGCTATGAAGAGGAGAACAAGACAAAACCCAAGATCACAATGGAGATTGAGGGCGCGGACGAGGGAGTAACGGCAGATCAAGCTGCTCTGTCTCTCTTCACAGGTCTCCCATCTCACTCATCCGCTTCACCACAATTCCTCAACTTGGTTTTCTAGGCGTTGAGAAGGGACAAGTCAACATCACCGGGGATCTCATCACCTCCCTCTTCCGGTCATCAACTCGCGGCTCCGCTCCTGTCAACAATTGGTTGATCGATGGAATCTTCGACTCTATCGCATATGTTCGTACCTTTTTATCTTTTCCCTGCTATCCAGTGTGTGACGCTCTTCTTCCAGATTGCCACACCCATATGGCGCTCGTCGGTTGATAAAAAGATCACTTCTCACAAGCAGGAGCATCGGGAGTACTTGCAGCAGAAGGGCTTCTTTGAGTAGAGTTTTCGTTCATGCATTTGGGACGCATCGTGTCCGTCCAACATATATACCTTCCTTCACTTTCGCTCCGAGTCTCGTTCGTTCAAATTCAACCCTTGTGCGGGGGCTCGTGACACATTGAACAATTACGTTTTTACCCCATCGTTCGTCCGTGTGTCCTCAGCCCTTCGGACCATTCGGTCATCCTGACGTCAGTGAGGGCACGACACAGGAAGACAATGAGGTGCCATTGTGACCAGTGAGTATCTCTTCCCCGTTCCCTCGCAGACTCAATTCTGCCTATCCAGAGGTGTCGCGGACATTTAAACCAAATCAAGGAAGGGAGGGGTTTCTTGACCGTACCCAAATCTTCAAAGTTTCAGGTTCAGGTCGCGCTTGCCTCCCAGGTTTCCCAACGCCGGTTGTACTTTTATCCTTATTGCGAATTCCATCCAGCCCTCGCTTATTTACCATTCTGCTCGGATCTCCTCCACTTCAGTGCGACAGGAAGTGGGCGCGAGGGTCATCTTTTCTCCTCGTCTTCAATGACTTGTCAAATTGTCAGTTTAATTCTGGCAGTCAACGTTAACATTGACGTATGTAGACCCGATGTAGATGTAAGAAACAAAGAGGGGAGAGATTTCTGTTTTTTGTTTGTGTTTTGAAACGAGGGGTTATTAAGGGACACAAGCCTGTCTGCAACTGTCAGCGGCAGTTGTATCGAATTCGGAACTAGGAAATGGCGGGCACACACTGCCAAGTATATTGACACCGTGTTGGAATTGATTCCTTGTTTCGGGAAAGTTGCCTCAAACGCAAGATGACTCGATCTCTTCAGCGACTGTCGATGGCTGGTTGGCTGGACAACCCGTTATCGCCCACGCTGAAGGAATCCTACTAAATAGGGTAAAGAGGAGGTGTCTCGGAATCAGAGCCATTTGGTATTCCATGTGACACTTAATTTCGGTCTCACCACACGAGCGCCACATTGAACACACATCCACCACGTTGTTGTGATCCCTTTGTTTTTTACTAAATGGCCAATCTGCCCCCGGGAAAACACAATGACCCGTCGAACGCCTCGTGTCCTTTGCGCCTGACTCATCACCGACATTGTCCGTGAGTCCGGCCGTTTTGTACGCCACCCTTGGTTACGCCACCGAGGCTCGCTTACGCCACCCTCCGCTTCCATCCGAAAATCTACACATGGAATGACAACCGTGCCGAAAAACAAAGCCAGCACGACCATACCCTCCCACGCACTCTCCTTCTTCAACCTCCACCACATATCTCTCCTCCCCTCATCGCCCAGTTTATATAGTCCCTTTATCATTCTAGTCCCTCCATGAACAGCCACTCTGGGTCAGAGGGCCAAAACTCACTGACACGCGCTGCTCGAACGCCACGTCGACGGGATGCACGTCATTCGCCTTACCACAACCCCGCACCAAGACACGAGCGGCTCTCTGCTTCGCTGTCTGCACCATCGAGTGGGGCTCCCGGCTCTCCAGCATCTTCCATCTCTTCACTTCCAGTGGCACTTGAAGCTCGTGAGCCTGGTCGACCGTTCACGCTGTCCTCGGCCCATTGGTCATCCTCCTCCTCCAGGGAAGGCTCTCCCTCCTCTGACAACGCCGCTCCCACATCGAGATTCACGGGTGACGAACGGTTCGAACGCACCGCGGCATGTCGCTTGACGGCTCTCCACCCATCTACCTCTTCATCAGCACGATATCTCCTCCCTCCTCTTGCTCCTGCTCCAGCCCATTCCTACACTGCGCCACGCATGATCCACCCTCCTCCGTCATCATCGACGCCACCGACGTCCCATCCATCATCACATGAGCGGCTTTCTCCGCCCGGACCATCATTCTACGGCGCGGTGCCAGCAGGGGCGTTGGCAACGAGGCAGCCTCGTGGATCTGGGTCGTTCACACGGATGACATCTACCGGGCCTTCGTTTCCATCACGGCGCCGGACTTCCTGCGAAAGCGACGATCCTCCAGATGAGGCCAACGAGAATGGGGACGTTGAAGACGACAGACCTACGGGCTTCCCCCCTGCTACCGCCTCATCCAGCAGTGTCGGCAGCTCGTCCCGTGTCCTCAAGCGACCGTCGTTGAACAAGGACTCCTCCTCTCACTCCGGCCGTATTCCCGGTGCCTCCAGTTCTCGGCCCACCTTTCCCAAACCCCCGAAACCCCCTCCGAAAAAAAAGAAAAGTAACGCGGGACGGATCGATATTCCCGTAGAGATCGTCAACGGGAAGCGGCGATACGTGTGTCCGCACCAACCTTCGTGCGGGAGCCACTTTTCGCGCAAGAACGACGCGTATAGGCATTTGGACGATCGGCATGGGGTTGGGCAGCAGGAGTACGTGTGTGGGTGTGGGAGGAAGCTTTCGAGACGGGATGCGTTGCATCGGCATTATACGACTTGTCAGTGGACGAAGGAGAATCGGAAGAAAGGGAGGAGTGTGGGTGAAGAAGGGAATGAGGAGGAGGACGGTGATGGTGCGAGAGAGATGCAGGTGGATGTATTGAAGGAGGAGGAGGCCAACGGAGGGGACGATGAGGAAGAGGTAGGAACGGACGGGGAAGACGAAGAAGATCAGTTGGCGGAGGACGAGTAGGTGTACGAAGGTCACGATTAGATCGATATCTCATTCATGGTGTGGAATAAACGTGGATTGAACCCTTTGTTCCAGGAGTAGATGAGACTGGGGGATCGTACGAGAACGGTGCGATGAGTGGTTGGTGACGGTCTTAAGAATCAGACGTGCATCACGACCGGTCTCTTGAAGAAAGCCGAATTATGTGCTCTATACTCCACCCTGAAGTACGTACGTACACGTACCTGTTCCCTTCGAGACAACCCCTAAACCCCCCATCCCGTGTGCGGCTTCTGGCTCTGCATCACGACAGGACATCGACTTGCAAACGATGACAGAGTGCCAGCGAGAAGAGGCGAGGGAGGGTTGCGATAGGTTGCGATCTGCGTCGTCGCTTCCCCATCAAACTTTGCGACGCCGCAGTCACAAATTCCCGGCGTTCCGGTGTCCCTGAGTTGCTCACCATTTAGAATGGCCCCGCTCGTCGCTCTCCACCCCCCTCTTCAATGAACGACCGCATTGTCTTGTACGTTTCCAGACCACCCGTCCTCGACACCTCCCTCATCTCTCCACATAGCTTCCCCTCAGACCTCGAGTCGGTCTCTAATATCCAACACATCGAACGCTCTTTTGTGAGTATCAACCTCATCACAAAAAACTCAACCGTGACTCTTCCCATAGTGTACCAACTTTTCATGCTGTAACACCGTGCTTCCCGACCTGCACGCCCTCTACGCGCACTACGACTCGGAGCACCTACCCGGCCTCTTCCTCAACCGACTCACTACCACCTTTCCCTCGCTCCAGGACACCATCCCAGTGCCCCTCCATGATGACTCGGATTCCTCGCCCTCCTCCTCCTCCTCGTCATCGTCCATTCCTTCTACTCCGGATTCCTGTTCATTCGCGCCAACCCAAGCCCAACTTCCGCAGTACGAACCTGCTTATCAAAACGGGACATATGACTTGGCCTTTGTTTTTTCCTCCTCAGAATACGAATACTTTTATCCAGACTTTTCTTACACCCTCTCCGAATACTCTACCCACGAACAGTGCTACAACGCCGCTATCTCCGCCCCCACCTCCCCACCCTCCTCTCCTTCTAATTCCTCACCAACCTCGTCCGCCTTTCCGAGCACATCTCCCACCCCAGCCCCAGGTGCACTGTTCCCACACGGCCCCACCTTTGACAACTTCGAACACCCCCTCCCATCGTCCCCTTCTGACAACCTTCCACCAGACCCTCTCATGTCTTTAACCCCTCTCACAACGTCTCCTTCGCCTTCCACTAAGCCACCCCCACTCACCACACCATCCACGACCTCCCACGCCCGCTTCACTCCACCTTACCCAAAACCAGCTACCGCTGGAAACGGTACCGGCCATTACAAGCGGCAACGCGACTATAATAACAACAAAAGAATTTCCGGAAAATCAAACGGTCCCAGCAAAGGCGTCGGCAGGAAGAAGGAACGGCTTTACGCGTGTCCCGTACGTCTTCTCTCCTTAATCCAGAGAATATTTGAACCAACTTTCGCTCTCTCTCCCCCGCTCAGACCACTGGGTGCTCAAAGATGTACCTCAACCCGAACGGGCTCAAGTACCACCAGGAGAAGGGAACGTGCAAGTTCGAGCCCGGGACAACCGGAGCTGGTGTGGACGGCGTGATCAGCAGCGCCGACGATTCCAAAGACGCTCCCACAGAAAATATATCCGGATTCGGAAGCTCTTCAACCTCGTCCTCCGCCTCCGCCTCGCTTCTCCCTTCAAGTCTGTCCTCCTCCTCAGCGCGTCCGCAGCCTCATCACCCCCCAGTGTCAGCGTCACACAAAGCCGAACTAGGGCAGTATACCGCCCTTCTCCAAGCTCTGCAATACCACTACGTCCCTCATCAAGCGGCGCATTGGCCGTCGCGGCCTTGTGGCGTCGAGCCACAACCCCACCAGCCCGCAGCACAAAAGGTTCAAGCACATATCCATCAGCCCCAGCCACGTCAATATGCCCAAGTCGCGGGCGCGACAGAGAGGCTTGAGCTTGGAGTTCAGGGTTGGTAGGTGGGCGGCTCGGTCCCCTTCTCCAGCGTGTGGTGAGCTTGGGACTGGCGTAATGTATCTTGTTCTATGTAAGTATGGGAGAGGAAAAGGAAGAAGCCAACGTCGCAATGCATGAAGCAGACTAGAAAATTGTACAGCCCAAGAGCTAATTTGGTGTAATTTACTTATCGTCCGTGAAGGAGTTCAAGTGTGTTCGCAAAATGTGTTGGTCTAGCTGGTTCAATGCTGGCCCAGGCCACTCAATAACGTCGAACATTCCCAAGGTTTGCCCCTCCCACAACGAACATTTCGCGGGCCAGGGACCTGATGATGGAGTTGGGATTCCTTGATGATGCATCCCAAGGGTAACACAAGTCCACGACAGAAATTGGTTGAAGTTGTCGGTTCGACTCCGAATTGGTAGGGAGAAAAACTTGCGAACCAAGTCCCCTTCCTCGCTCGTTGAGAACTGCTTCAAACCAAATACTATTGCAGACATATATGTAAGACAGCCTAGGTCTATGACAAGTCTGCGATGTAGGGTGGGTGCAGATACGAGGCCGTAATGATCGTAGGGAGGCCCATGCATCACGGAAACACGAATTACCACAGCTCAGCGCTCGCTCAATTCCATCCAATCAGTCTGACTCGGTGGCAGAGTGGGTAACCACTGACCAGGACGTAAGTAAGGGTGAGCGAGCGATGTTAAAAGGTGAACCGTGACCATGGCTAGTGATAGTGAAAATCAACGAGCGTCTGGGAATGATAGAAAGTGAATTTGCGAACTCAACTTACTCATCTACTTGTACCATCTGACACATGCCTCTTCCTATTGGACTATATGACTCCTGCTTACTCATTACCTATGACTAACTGATACCTATATAAACCATTGTTATACGGCTGTATTCTTTAAGCTTGACCTAGGCAATTACACCTAGTTTCCTCTCTGACTTCGCTCTCAAACCTCAGATCTCTGTTTTGAGATCAAGGCTCAGCTTCATGATTGCTCATATCGAGGACACAATGAATACCAGTTGTGGTCCATATTGGTGCATGGTATAACAGACTCTAGTTGCGGTTCATATCGACACATAGAAATACTGATTGATTGATTGACAGAAGAGACTCACTCAGCTTGCCTTAACACATAGTTCTTGACCTGCATGATAATGCCAGGCCACCAATAATTACATGTAACCGGTTCGGGTGTCTTCCATTGTCCTGGGTGTCCTGCAACTGGTGTATCATGGTGTCACTTGATAATTTCCAGCCAAAGTTTGATATCCTTTGGGACATAGACCTTGCCTCTGAATAACATAAGTCCCTGTTCTTTGGACCATTCCTCTGATCATAACTGCCTGGTTGACGATTTCTTCAACTCCTCTACTGCCTTTATGACTGACTCATCAAGATCTTTTGATTTTCTGATTTTCACTAGTATTGATTCTTTGTGTCCTTCAATAAGTAAATGGCCTTGGCATAACGCATGGACCTTGAAGTACTTGGGTTTCAAGAGGATGACATCTTCATTGTCATGTTCTATCCCCTCTTTATGATCCGCGCACCTCAACAAGGCATCGGCTTTCCCCATAGTTGGTCCCGGTTTATGTACCATCTTGAAATTGAATCTTGATAAATAGAGTGCCCAATGTGCCTGTTGTCAGTTAAGCTTTTTTGCTTCCATAAAGTATTGCAGGTTTCTATGATCATTCCAGATTTTGAACTGCACTTTTGCTCCTTCTAGATAGTGTTGCCATGATTCCAATGCTCTCATGATTCCGAGCATTTCCTTGTCATGGGTATCATAGTTCCATTCGACATTGTTCAAACCCTTTGATAAATAAGCACATGGGTGCCACTTGTCATCATCACACTTCATGGATAATACAGTGCCAGTAGCAAAATCGGAAGCATCCAATTCGATGCGTAACTCCTTCATGGTATCAACCATCATCAAGATTGGTTGTTTTGTGAATCTTGCCTTTAGCTCATCAAAGGCCTTTTGATGCACTGCATCCCATTCCCACTTCTGATTCTTTCTTGTTAATTTATGCAAAGGTGCCGCTATCTTGGAAAAGTCCTTTACAAATTGGCGATAAAAGTTTGCAAGTCCTAGGAACAATTGGACATCCTTCACTTTTGTTGGCATAGACCAGTTCGTAATTCCTTCAACTTTAGAAGGGTCCATTTCTATACTGTTGGGTCCAATAATTAGACCGAAAAACTCGATTTCTCATTGCTTAAAGAAGCATTTTTCTGGTTTTAAGAATGGGTCATTGGCGTGTAACCTGTGCAAAACTTCTTGTACAATTTCATCATGTCCTTTCTCCATCCTTGTGAATATAAGGATATCATCGATGTACATCATGATGACAACTGCCATATCATGGAAGATCTCATTCATTATTGCTTGGAACATTCCAGGTGAGTTGCATAGTCCAAAGAACATAACTAATGGTTCAAATGTGCCATCTTGGCAAGTGAATGCTGCCTTCCATTCATCTCCTTACTTGATGTGGACATTGTTATAGCCCCATCAAAGATCCAGCTTCATAAATACTTTCGCATCTCCAATATGATTGATGAGCTCTGGAATGAGCAGTAATGGATAATTATTCTTGATCGTTCCTTTGTTCAGGTAACAATAATCCTGCACCATTCGTTTCTTTCCATCCTTCTTGAGAATGAAAAACACCAGGGATGTTTGTGGTGATTTTGTTGGTTGGATGTATCCTTTCTTCAGTTGATCGTCAATAAAGTCCCTGACTTCCTGTTGTTCTGTTGGAGACATTGGATATAACTTAGACTTTCAAGGTACAAAGTCAGGATTTAGGTCAATAGCATGATCCCATGGTTTGCATAGGGGTAAGCACTCAGATGGAGTTTTTTTTTTTTACATGGAACTGTGGTGGTATCATTTCTTCATCTGTTTTCTTTTCAACCTTCTTTTCAACTTCTCATATGTGTTCCATTACTCATAGGTAGATGTCATCTTCTGTCTCTTCATCATCTTCACATTCCTTCTCTTCTGCTTCTTCATCTACTTCTTTGACTGATGCCTTGTACTTGAAAGCCAATGCTTTCTTTTGTTTGTGCTTCTTGGTTGCAAAATTGCATTCTCATGGACATCTTGTGAACTTGATGTCACCAGTCTTCCAATCAATCATTAGATTGTGCTTTTGTAACCAAGTGTATCCAATGATCACTGTTGACTTTCTGAGGTCACATACTTTGAATACCACTTTTTCCTTGTGTCCTTTGTGTGACATCATCAAGGTGACTTCATGAGTGATCAAGCCTCCTTGGTTGAGTGCGCCATCCACATTGCATACTCAGATCAGCTTATCCAGTAATCACATCACGATTCTGTTTCCTTCAGCAAACTTCTTGTCAATAAACATTCCTGTAGCACCACTATCCAATAGTGCTTTTACGTCAACCATGTGATGGGTATCCATAGTATGTAATCCAACATTGATCATCAATTCAGATTGAGGTCTGACCATTCAAACAAAATAATGTTTAGGTTTCAGCCAGCTGATGCACTCCTTCAGTTTGGAGATAAATCTCTTGACGTAGCAGATTGTGACAATATAATTTATTTGATGGAGAATTAAGCATGCCTCTGCAGCACCACACTTGATAGGAGTCGCCCCATTAATAGATGTAGTACATCCAGTGTCTACTATATTTGAATCAGTGTCATCAATCACTAGTCCTTCAAACTTGTTCTTCAACCTCAGTGGGAGCATCCTCACTGGGTTGTGGTGGGAAAATCCTTTTTCTTTGTGAGTTCCTCACAATCCTTTGCAGCAGCAGCAGCAGCTTCAAAATGCTCTGCCATTTCTTTGTACATTATTCCTCTGACATCTAAGTTCCTTCAGCATACCTTTGCCATGTGTTCTAGACCATTACACTTGAATCACTTCATAGGTGGCCTTCATGCCTGATTCCTGTCAATATTCATTGCATTCAGGTCACGTTGCAGCTGTCCAGTGTTCTGATGCTGTCCATATTGTGGTGGCATCTGGTTCCTGAAGAACTGTCGCTAATATCCCTGTTGCAATGACAATGCTTGTCCTTGTCCTTGCCCTTGCCCTTATTGGCCATGCTGAGGGGGTTTCCTCACAGTTCCATTTACTTTTCCATAGAACGATTCCTCTGTCCTTGCTACTTTCTATTGATGATCCATCATTATGGCCTCATCATACTATTGCTGTATTGTCACAGGCATGGGCCACAGCTCCATGAGTCTTCTCCTTAGTCCTGAGTTGAGCAAGCATTTGAACTCCACAACCAGGTGGTATCCTTCATAGCCAGCTTCCAATGCTGCTTTCTCAAATTCCTGGATGTGTTCATCTGCTGACCTATCTCCTTGCTGGTTCTTCCTAATTTTGAGCAACTGTGTAGTCCTCTTGTCTGTGTCACCAAACTTTTGGTCAATTTCTTTTAGTAGCTCATCACTTGTCAAGAACAATTGTTGTCCCTTGAACATTAATGCAACAATGTAGTTGCACCATGTCTTAGCAGAACCAGTCTGCATGTATGAAAGAATCCAATAGATCTTAGTATCCTAGTCAGGGAATTCTGATTTTCGGCTGTTCATATATAAGCAGCATCCATTGATGAAAGATTCAGTGTTGTCCCTTTTTCCAGAAAAGGGGAGGAGAGTCGCGATCTTTGGTTCTCTGATGTGGGAAGAAGAGGGCATAGGTGTTGCATGGTCCTGGGCCAGTGTGAACAGAGATGGTGGTGGTAAAGGTTGGTATTGGGGTGAAGATGGGAGAGGGAAATTGTGGGGAGAGAGAGTTGAGAGATTGGTGCAGGAGGTGGGAGGTTCTGGTTGGCTTGCATGAGAGCCATGTTTTGTGTTAAGTGAATGACTTGCTGAGTGAGATTTCCTATGTTCGCCATTAATGTTTGAATCACTGTCATGGCATCAGCCAATTGGTTTTCTAAGTTTGACGATGTGGAGGTGGTTCTCAATTCTTGAGACATGTCAGAAAAGATAGGGGAGATAGAGCGTAGTAGTGTGAAAGAGAGAGAGCCATGATGAGGGAACAATAGTATCCTGATCCAGGCACACAACTCTGTTCTGGACCTTGGATATGAAAAACCTAAAAGACAAACCCAAAGAGCGGTCTGTCCTGTTTGGCAGTCGAGTAACCTTGCAGAAGGAAGACCTAGGAAAGATGGATACTCTGCAGTCAATTGCCTACATGCACGAGTACTGTTGGTGTTGGAGTTGGGGTTGTTGCCTGAAAGCATTTTGTGGATTCCTCTTTTTTGCTGGTAGAAATTGTCTCGTCTACTCTGTCCAACCCAGTACAATTTCCAGTCTCTTTTCTGAAGATCAGAGACATTGGCTTAGATGCTCATCTGGTGCATCAGACTCAATGTTACGCATGTGGATGTAGAGCATCTACTCAATATAAGAGAAATTTGTTGGGCTGTCTTCTTATCCCTGGAGTCCAGAAGGTCTGGTAAAAAAGCACAAATGCAAGAGGAAACACTGGTAATGATTTGAGAGTTGTAAGCAGATGAGGGGGGAAGTCGTATTC
>Ga0307516_10004677_pt1 | contig 16760 bp, 12 predicted proteins | sample 19_EM_MG_FD_203310 | JGI IMG/M metagenome (GOLD analysis project Ga0307516, IMG submission 203310) | Populus trichocarpa ectomycorrhiza microbial communities from riparian zone in the Pacific Northwest, United States - 19_EM | ecosystem: Host-associated > Plants > Roots > Unclassified | place...
CAAAAGGGAGCCTGCACCGTGCCGCTACACGCGGACTGCGGCGGGGAAACGGACTGTACATAATACTCGTCATGATCTAGATAGGTCGCATACGAGTATAATGAATAAACAAAAAAAAAAAAAAAAAGACATAGTAGCATCGCTTTTTCATATCACTCGATGACAGATACCGGGCCTCCCATCGAGTCGCAATCAGTGGATAGGAGTGGACGTGGCCAAAGAAGAGGGTCAGAGGGAGGAAGTACCAGATGCCGAAAACGATACACCAGAACAACAGGGTGGCACGAGGACCGAAGAGGCTGGCAGGAAGGTACCACCAGCTCAAGACCGGGCATTGCCGCACAGGGCAATACCTGAAGTGGACGAAGAGCTCGAACACGGCGGAGTGTGGGTAGTGCCGGTACAAGACGCAGACGAGGGAACACCTGTTCAAGAACTGCGACAGGTGGAGGCCGCAACAGAAGATAATGTGGGCGGAGATACGGAAAAAGACAGGAAGAGGAAAGAACCGGTTCACAATCAGGGAAATGTTTGCGGACGAACGGTGCACTGGAGCGGTTCTGGACTTCTTGAGGACGACGAGGGTGGGGGCGAGGGTGGGGCCGCGGGAGCTGCCACCAGAACAAATGGAGGAGGAGGAGGGGGGTGATATACGGTCTCCTTAGGCGCGGTCATTTCTTTTGTCACTCTTTCTCTCTCTTTCTCTCCCTCTCTTTCTCTCTCTTCTCTCTTTCGCGGGACAGGCCGGGCGGGGGCAGGGGGAGTCGCCGCGAGCCGCTGGCGGACTGCTCGAGGGCGCAGTGGACGGTGAACGGGAAAAGGACTGTATATAATATCGTCATGATCCAGTAGGGTCGCATACGATTAATGAAGCATCATCATCACCATCAGTGAATAGGACTGCCGGCTTTTTGGGGCCAGCATTCCGCTTGACTACTAAGTGCCGTCCGTCCGTCTTGGGCCACAAGCAGGACTAGATACTCGATTTAGGATCAACGCCGTCCATGACATACGGAGCGAGAATGGCATACCGCCTCGTACATATATTTGGTATGCAGGAAGCAAGGCGAACAGTCAGGACAGACAAACAACACCCGTGCCGCAGAGCGACTGAGCGGCTTTCGATGTTTTACCACTCGCTGTTTGAGATAACCAAGTAAAGTCTTCTGCATGCAACTGAAAGGATGTGACGAATGGAATGTAGAGAGGGGGCCGTAGCCTCGAGACATAGATGTTTTCTCTATCTCTCCGTTTACCGCATGCAGCCTCTCTAGACCGGCAATATACACACACCGTTTTCCCGTCCACCGTCTAACCAGCCTCGAACTGTCCACAGCAGCTCATGGTAGCTCCCACTCTTGCCCTACACTCGACGCCTGGGCCCCGAATGTAACTGGTAACCGCACCATGGATATGGCCAGGGAAAGGACAAAGGGAACCGTCCCCTTACTGCTCTCTGGAGGGCTCCAGGAAGGAGGGCGTGGGGAAGAACTATAAGCGTTTCTCAGCCTCGGCCCCAAGCTCCACAGCCTCCACCCTCCTCTCCTCGTCATACGTCGCCGTCGGGGTGGGTGACCACTCCCGGTATTGCACACCTCCTCTTGCGCTTTCTCCCGCGTGCCGACGCCTCGGTGCTTGGGGCAATTGCTCTGATTGTGTGCCACCCGCTTTCTTTTATCCTCGTCCCCCCCTCACGCACTCCGTTTTGTTCGGGTTCGTACGATTCAGTCATTCCAGATATCGCTATTGACAAGAAAAAATGAACAGTCAAGAAAAAAAAAAGCCGCAGAAAGCTGTCAACCTTCACTCCCCTGGTCTCCAAACAGACCAATGCACCGGCAGATGCTAGCCACCCCCCCATTAACCCACCTGCATCCCCTCATCGAGACACTGACTACGAACCATGTGGCCAGGCAAAGTTGGCCGCCGGATGGCCAGCACCCGAACCCATACCCCTCTCATCAACACCGGGGCTCCCCAAGTGCCTTTAGTCCAGCTACCCGCCATCCGCTTTTCCTTCGGCCACCATGAGATGTGCTCATACAACCCCCCCACCCCCCACTCTCTCCTCCGCGCCTGCCCCCACAATTCTTCTAGGACAAGTCCAGCTGGTGCTCCATATTGGTCGATCTTTCCCTCCCTGGTCTACCTCCGGTGGCCTGATGCCTACTAGCAAGAGGACTAGTCGAGTCGGGCTTTACGGTCGTCTCGTCCGACAGGCACCCCTCTCTCCTCTCTCGAATGGAGTCCACTAACACAGCGTCAACTGTTAGCTATCACGGAAAAGGTGTTAAGGTTGGCGTGTAAGACCACTCACCAAGCTCGTGGTCTGTATCAACGGCTTTAACCGTAATTCCGGCTTCCGTAAGCTCCACCACTTTATTCCAGTTATCTGTTCCATGTGGAACACCGACTACACCATGACCGCCATCGTTTTCGGCATTGATCACGAACACGCCTTGCAGCTGTTCGACCGCCCGCCACGCCTTCCCCAAGAACTTTTCCACCTTACAGCTGAAGTAAAGCGAGAATATCGTGGCCACCACGATCATGTGAAAGCTGACGATGCCACATCCAATGAAGAACCCCAGTTTCTGTTTCGGCACCAGAGCCTTCTTGGTGCCCTGCATCGTTCGGCTTGCGTTGCGGAAGCCGGCCCCGTCGCTCGATTGCGTCTCGACATAAACCTCTTCCGGGATGTCGAGCTGGTCATAAAATTCCTTCAAGGTGAGCGTCCCGAACATTGAATGGAGTGCCCACGACACGGAATTGTTCTCCCACGTTTCGTGGAACAACATCCAGTATACCTCACTCAGCTCTTCTACCAACATAATCGAGTTGTTGTAGTCGCTCTGGACGGCCGAGATTGACCGATTCAAGTACAAGAGGTAATCGTTGGAGCCACCACGGATGTTCCGGATGACCGGGGTGAAAGGTTTAACTTCGTCTATCGTATAGTTTCGGAGGTCCATAACGCCGCGGTGGGCGAGATCCCGACTTTCCGAGAGCTGTCTTCGCAATGCCGCCGTGTAAGACGCGTTGAGTGCGTGAGGGTTCCCTAAGGCCGGCTCATCAGCTCTCCAGCTGGACGCAATTTCGATGGTTGCCAAGGAGTGCTGGTTGGCGACAGCACACAACGTCATCCGAGTGGTGTAATTCCGACCTTCGCCGCCCTCGCCGGCACTCCAGTTGGCCGTGTTGGATATCCACCCGGTGCCGTCGAACTCATAGGTATCCTTGTTGTACAATCTGCGGGCCAAATCCAGGTCCGGTGGCTGTCGACGCTCCTGGAATTCGTCTTGCTTCCACACGAGGGACGTGTCCTCATCGATGATCAAAAACCATGTGGTGTTGGATGACAAAATGCAAGGAGTAGGGAAGCCAGGACAGCTGTTTATTACCGGGGATTTCACGGGACAGAGCATGAAGCCCTGATAGCCACCGAGCGTGCAGTTGAAATCGACGACGAAATCGGAGGGTGGCTGTGCGCCATTCCACCTGAAAGACCCTTCTGTTTTCGCCTGGCTCGTGGACTTATAGAGAAACTCCGAACTCAGTCGTCCAGTGATCCGATCTGGCTCGGTGTAGATGAGCTCGTCGATGTCGGGTGAAACGCAAAGGACGTGTCCCTCTGCCAAAGCGCCACCTCCGTGATAATACACAATATCTTGCCGTTCGACGTCGCTCCTCAGCTCTGGAAACGCCCTCAAAGTGACGCCTGTGTCATTAAGGCGCCGTCCGGTGGAATCCGAAATAGAAAAAGGTTCACCTAACCGCTCCTCCCCGAATCGGCTGAATGAAACCGGGCGGCCTCTGAGCGGCTTGGAGCTGACAAAAGCAGGTCGTTCAACAGGCCGAAGATATTGCGTCGTGAATTGGGGTCCAAGAACGTAATCGTGTTGGAGATCGATCAGAAGAATCGCCGTCAGAGTCTCGGAAGTAAGCATGGCGAGTGCCAGCATTGCAACCAAGCTGAGGATGCCGAAGTTTTTGCTGACTTTTGCGCCTCGAAAAACCGAAGGAGCCATGGACCAGGGGGAAGTAGCGGCGAACCGATGGATGGACATCTTTGCGGCATCGCATAGAAGTACGCAGCCCTTCTCAAATGCCAAAGTTGGCAGCATCAGGCAGCAGATTCCCAGTTGGATCGTCGTACACGTTCGCAGAATTGTACAACAGACGGCTATCACCGACTTGGCCCAGTTGTGGTACACGATTCTCGACCGAAGGCTGGTGGGATCGTCTTGTTTGGTCCATAGCCAGAGGGAAACCAAGGCGCCCATAATCAGAAGGATACCGACGGTGCTTCCTATCAAGAGCACTGTCTGCAGAACGCCGAGTTGTTGTCGAACCCTCCGCCAAAGAGAAAGCCTGCCTGCAATGCATTTGTCAGCACCTTCTAACTTTTAGCCCCGGGGGCCGAGTTCCGTACCTTGAGTAGACATGGCGCGAGCACGGATCTTGGGGATCGATAGCACGGAACCGGGCACGTCCGCCGAAGTGCGTGTTTGGAAGTGGTGGCAGGACGCTTGTATGGGATGAATGTAACGGTAGTAGACGAGCGGTAAAACGCTCGAGTATTGAGGGCTGGCGGCGAGGCGTATACAAAACTGGGCGTCACCGTCTGCGGCAAAGGTTTACGCCGCGGGTGGGTGCAGGTAGACAAGGCTCTCGATGGCGGCAGACGATTGCAGAGCGGCGGGGAGAGACAATATAAACGAGAGCAGCAATTGGTATGTCGATTTCAGTTCTGATCGGGATGCAAAAATCGGTGCCTGATATAGTGCGCTGGCAGGAAGCGGGGCGAATCCCCAGCAATGCTTGGACGGCAAGTGAGGGACGAAGTCCCTGTCCGTTTACCGATACTCGGAATTTCTCCTTACGCCTGACTGCTTGTGCTGGGGTGGCGGCAAGGAATGATTTACGCGTTTGGAGCCGAGTTGATCGAAGCCCAGGATAGGTGAGGTATGACAGGTCGCAGGGTCGGTGGAAACATGGGTGGCCTGTCTCACTCGGAATCCGGGTGCATCCACGTATATAATTGGACAAAATAGCACAGATGAATGACCGAAAGAACTGCCGCACAACCTCACCTCACTACACAGCTGCTGTGCTGCTAAAAGCACAGCAGGAATTTTCCTGGGTTTAATCCTACTCGCATTCAGCCTCTCTAGACGGTGGCGGCGTACATTTTGGCCGGTTCCCGTCCGCTGTCCGAGCGAGGGCGGCACGTTGCAAGCTCCCCTTTGCCCTTCGCCCGGGCCAATCCCAAGAAGATATCATGCGCGCAAAGGAGACCAGAAAGGAAGAGAGTCCGAACAAAAGAAAGCGAGACCCGTCCGCTAGTCCTCGTCTGCGGATGCTATGAAGGACGGCGTGGGTAGTAACAGCGGAAGTTCCGCCCCGGCGCCCAGCACATCCGCGGCACCCAACTTCTCCGCTTCTGCCTTCCTCTCCTCTTACCGCTCTCTGCGCTCCCTGCGCTCACATTCTGGCGCCTCGCTCCCCCACGTCGTTCTCGGCCCGGACCGGTCTTCCCGCGTCCGTAGTGGAGGGGAAGTCTGGTACTGCCTGGCTGCATCTCCCGTCGGGCAGGGAGGTCCCGGGTCTTGAACCTGATCTTCACCCTCTCTCTTTCTTCCCGCACCCCTGCCCACCGGATCTTCTGCTGGGCCTTCTACTCGGGGCACGCCTTGAAAAGGTGGTCCCGTGTCTGCGTCCCGCACTTGCACCAACAGCACTGAGCGGTAGGGCGGTTCCTCGTCCACAGGAGATACTGCCCGTAAGAGTGTGTCCTGTCTTTAGCTGGCAGAACCCCGAAAAAGCACAGCCGGAGAGACACGGACAATGGGTTACCGGGACGGATTGGGTAATAGGGCCGTGTCAGGTGTTAGTGGGACTGGAGTAGACTCAGAATGGAATCCCGGCTCAGAGAAGCGCTCTGAGATGACGGCGCGGAAAACGAGAAAACGGCTGGGCCGGGAGGCGAAATGTAGGAACGCGCTCTAGCCGATCCCGACGCTCTGCTGGTGCGGGCATCGCATGGGTTCGGCAGCCCCTCCGGGAACTACTACAACTGGCACCCCAGCAACGGACAAGGGTCCTACTTATTTGAGGCAAGCCAACAGGCGAGCGATTCTGTAGCCCAGGACTATGGTCGCACATTGACATCGCGGATTAGCGTAAATTATAGAATGTATGTATATATACACAGGCGCTGATTGGATGGCGGCGTCGACATATAGGGGAGTCCTCAAAGTGGGCTGGGTGACTAGGCAAGCTGGAAAATGGATCGTGCAGAGCAGCTAATAGGAGTGCCCGGTTTCGGAGTCAGATTTGTACATATCCCTTTAATTCCCAGGCTAGAAGCTGGGCTAGGTGATGTGTGCATATCTAGACGTACACCCTAGGCTAGTAGAAACCATCCCTACCGCTGACGGGGTCGCTACCTGTTACGGGGGCACTATAGGTTTTCCTGCTAGTGCAAGTTTTCAAGTTCGCCTTTTCGCGAGCTGCTAGCGAGAAAGTTTTAGCGTGAGCTAGAAATTTAGAACCAACCAGAATGATACTTTTTTTTATCCAGATTGTTAGCCAGCCGGTCATCTCAGCCCACATTAGAACCCCTATGCCACCGTCTCTCTTATCCGTCTCCTAGAAATGCCCTCCTGTTGCCGAATTGTGCACGCCCGCGCCCCCACTGCATAGTTTTATGTGGGTGTTTAGAACTTCTCATCCTCACGAACAAGGCAAACCCAACTGGTAACCCTGGATAGTTGCAGTTGTGGTGAATCTGCTGAACCTCCCTATGGCTTTCGCCTCTCGTGGATGAACGGCGATTATGGGTGCCTGTTTATCCATGATAGCCAAGATTGCAGCGGCGCCCTGGCCTCAGAAGAAGACGCTAATGATGGCGATTTCTTTTGTTTTTTCATCTGTGACCTGTCATTCCTTGGTGTGCTACATATTCGTGCGGCAGTCCAGCACTGACGGCATCGGAGCCACACCGAGCCACCCCGCGGACTGATCGAGGTCGAGGAATGGACAGTGGACGGGGACCTGCGTTTGATTTCGGCATGACCGATACAAGACGCACACAATCAATAATTAAACGACAAAATAAATATCGATGGTGATGAATTCAATGCAGATACCGGATCACTTCATAAGTATTGGAGGAGGCTGAAGCTTGACGCGAGCAGGGGATTCAGCCTCACTGCGAATTAGTCTGGCTTTATCCAGTTTTTTTGTTGCATAGACGTGCATTGCATATTCTGCAGGCCAAGCGATCGGCAACGGAGGCTCTGCGGGAGCGGGGATTCGGCAGGATAGATACATACCTGATAGATAGCCGATTTGTGCGCGAAGAAAACTATGGAAAATCCAACTAGTAGTGATCATTGTCCCGCTCCCCCTCCCTAGAATGAGTCTCTCTGTTCAGAATTATTCGTATGTGCGATTCCCATTCTCCCCTCTCTACTTATCATCCACTTGCGGATGACGGGTATTCTTCTCTCCACTCGCCAACAATGGACGCTGCGAACCCATGTTATATTCTCACCGAGCCTCAACCCACAGACGACTTCCACTCGTGCTGGGTGGTGTCGCCCTTTGTTAGGATATCGAAAAGGAGGTGAGCACGACTTTCAGTAACATCGCAGCACTCTGCACGCGCTTCTAGGTAACCGGGGTATGTGTTGGGATATCTACCCATGTCCTTGTGACTCTCATCCAATCATCGGCTTTGGTTACATCATGATTTCACGAGCCCCAGAATCTATGTATGTATCACGCCGTTGACCAGGGCCCTGGTCTGCGCCTTAGGTACATATGTACTAGTACAGTACATATCCGAGTTATCATTACCGTAGCGAAATGATCGACATAGAACACGGGGGTTGCAGAGCCTCCCTCCTACACCACCCAACGCCTCTGCCATGAACGATTCAACCGGAAAGAGGGTCAGTCAAAATGTTGGACGTCCGGAGCTGGTCCGGTGATGGCCTCAGGAGACGACGTCCGAGACTGTCTCGGAGGATGGTCGCTCGTCGTATCGAGCCCCTGAAAACTTGGTATACCGCGTTAGCTACTCGTAACTCGTGCGCAGTCGCGTCCACCTGATATCTGCATACTCTAGGTAGCTCGGCTCGCGGTCTGGGTGACTAATGCTGGAAATGCTTCTCGCTGCTCAGACACGGCACACCGAAGCATTAGGTTGGGCGGCTAATGTTTTGAGAGCGCCCGATTAGGAATAGCGCTGTGCACGAGCGGAGTGAGATGGAGTGTCGTTCGGTGTTTCTTCTTGTCCTTGTCCTTTACTTCTTGGTACAACAATCGATAGAGACGGTAATCGGCCCGCTCTTGCTACGCCTTTGCTCTGCCCGTGACCGACTATTCCATCAAGAATCATCTCTACCTCTCTCAATAATCACACCTTCCCAAGTCACTACAAGTCTCCAATTACACGGTGCTAATCTTGTGTCTGTTGTGAGCCGACCACCTCGGCGCTCGTGACCAAATTCTCTACCGCAAACCCCACGGTCGCCCATTATCTTTTAACATTCAACACCACTAGATTTTCATGAGCAAGCTAACCCCAATTGTACCCCTGGATTAATCAAGGTGCGGGGCACGGAATCTGCAGAACCTCCCTACATATTCTTTGTTCTTTGTAAGTACTTTGGTTCATTCTATATCTTTGCTGTACGTAGGCCGGCAGATGGCGGAGGGCAGGCTTTTTTTTTGTTTATTCATACTCGCATACAGCATCTAGACTATGGCGGCGGCGGCGGAGGGCAGGCATAGGGGGAGATACATGCAATGAGCTTCCTACGTGTGCTGCGGATGGAAATGACCCGTCTGGACACTAGTCCAACTGGCGACTACTAAGCACGCGCATCCATCTCGTCCTGAGTTTTGGCTGGACTATGTATGTAAGTATGTATGTAAGTACATACATTGAAGTTGTTACAGTGCCGGTATTGATAAGGTATGCGCAAAAAATTACCCCCTTTGGTACAGTGTGCCCGCACACGCTAAAATAAAATACTTACTCATTGCCAAGCAGTAATTATGAAGTGGGTGAGGCTGGAGCTGAGGCTCCGAAAAAGAAAAAACTTCATCGGCATCGGTTTGTTCAACCACGCCTCCCGAGACCCGCCGCCGGCCGTCTGCCCCCCTCCCGAGACCCGCCGACCGCCAACCAATCCACCCAGCTACTATATCTCGTTCTCCATCCCCACTTTTACCAGCGATCAAATCTCTGTGTGTCGGTCAACAATTTGAGAACTTCTCCGCCTTCAAGACCGCAATACGGATGTGGGCAGCCTCCGACCCTCGGAAATTCACTTATTGCTTAAAAAAATCCGACGGGTACGCACCAACGTTGTTTGTGTCCAAGCCGAGAAGGGGTATCCTTTCAAGGTGAATGCGACGTTTTCCGCGGTGCAGGAATGCGGGACTGTGAACTGTGATCGTCGTCGAAGGCGATCATACATGCGCAGGCACAGCACCGATTCAGAGGAGCATTGCTTCTATTCAAGCATGGCTGTAGGGAATTCTACCATGTACCATCACGATTTCTAAAGCGGCGAAACCGAGCGTCATAACGGCGCTGTTGTGCATAAACACGGAGTCGTAATCGGTTACAAAGCGGCGAAAAAGGCGAAAAAGCTCGCTCTCGGTGATTATCTCCAGTACCAAGCAACCCAATTTGCGAAACCGCCTGCACACATCCGAGAAGTTCGTGCTGCAGGTGCCAACGCCACGGCGATCTTGACTCTGCAGGACGAGAGAGGTGTGCAGAGATTCCGTCGGCTTTTTCTTTGCCGCAGCGCAAGCACTGAGGCATTCAATCATTGTCGTCCTCTCCTTTGCGTTGATGGTATTTTTACAAAGGAAATTTTACGTTTGACGGACCTCCTGTCAGTGTCATTCGACGCCGGCAACCACGCTGTGGTGGTTGCGTGGGGTGTTGTGGAAGAAGGATCGGGATTATCCTGGCGGTGGTTTCTCTCCCATCGTCATACAGCTATACAGAATATCAACAACCCACTCACCACGATGATAAGTGACCGAGATAAGCGCCTACTCAAAACTGATAACGAAATTCCACTCGCCAACCGTGCCTTGTGTGTCGGACGCATTTCCCGCAACTTCCAGAACACCTATGGTCGTCCCTCCTGGTTGGTGTTCGATCAACAGATCAGACAAGCCCTGACACAGCAGAAGGTACAGGCAGGCTTTGCCGCCCTTCGCGATACCTCTCCAAACCGCGCGTAATATCTCAACGGTCCCGGCCCCCCGCCCTCCACCTCAGCGAAACCCCCGAGACTATAACCTTACAATCTCACCATTGTTGCGATGGTTGCGACTTACCCCAAATCTCTACCGCCTACCGATGTGGACGCCTTGAACGCACCTCCTGAGGATCCTGAGCTCTGTGGGAGTGTCGGCTACCGCCGTTAAAGAAAGCGAAGGGGCGGCTTCAGGCCGCTCGTCTTACAACTGGAGAGCAGCGGGGCCGATGTGCTGCTTGGAAGGGGGCTCTACCTGAGGCCCCCGATTGGGTGCCGCAGAGGTGTAGCCGGTGTCGGCAGGAGGGGCATAATTTATACGGTTTTGATTAACGGCGTATAGCATCTTAGCTTTTGGCACAGCGAGTATGTATAGGCGCGGGCGAGGTTGAGGTCGAGGGTGGGTGGCGGGCCTGTATTCATGTATAGATATATTCACTCTATCCACAGCAATTCATCTCTACTTTTCATCCTCTCTGTGATGCCGAACTGGGTGTAGAACCCTATGCCGCCGGATTCCACTGCCAGTCTGCCACCTGAGTTCGCCACCAGCCACATCTCACTTTTTATTTCTAGCTTGGCTACAGAACAATTCTTTTATTTCAGCGTGGTGCGGTCCCAGTACCAATGGGGGTATTGTGTACGTTTTCTCATATCTAAAAGGTTTGCTCATAATGTTTACACGTCTGTGCCGTCCGGCAAGTTCCCTGGCTCAATTCGTCCAGGCTGAAACATGTCGCTCGCTTAAATAAGGTGGTGTCAACCAAACTAACCACAAAACGACGGCAAATCCGAGCGGCAAGCGCCAGCCGCGCCGAGATGGTTTGCGTTTGCAGATCGGCAATAGGGGGGAATATATTTATTTTTTTAAAAAAGATCCTGATTGCGCGGCGTATAATAGTCCGGGGGGGGGTGCCCCGGTTTCCCAAGGTCTCTCCATCAGGGTTAGAATCGTCCGTCTCGTCTGTCGGGAGGCCAGGATTGGACAGGAGGCCAGGATTGGACAGGACCGAATGTTTCAGTTTAGCAAATCCGAGAACGGGACGGCTCGTGTGACCCTTAGCCAACTCATCACTCCTAGATAGCGCTCGGAAAAGTCTCAGCCCCCACAACCCCGAACTCGGAACATTTCCCGACTTAAAATTGAGAACCCCCGAAGTATGTATGTAGAAAATGAAAACCCCCGAATAGGCGCCGGCCAGCAAAAGCTACCTCCGAGCCGTACAATCAAAGATACGAGAAACCCCAAACCGTGGAGATGAAAAATATGAGAAACGCTGTAGAAAATGCAAAACTCCGACCAGCACTTGCCTCCTCCGAACCATACAATCCAAATTATGGAGAGAGAAAAAACCCGAACCGTAGAGATAGAAAGCAAGAAATCCCCGAACTAGAAAATCTAATGAAAAGATGCCGACCAGCACACGCTACCCTCTAAACTATAAAGATAGAATTGTTGAGAGCACCCGAATTAGAAAACATTGCATACTTAAGAAAACGCTGCTCGACTGGCGACCAACCGAGTCGGGCGATATCTCTCCCATGTCGATCTACTTGGGAGCAGACAAGGTGTTGTCATTGTCGCCCGACAGCTTTCTACTTCGCGGTTTCTCATAATTGGCGTCGTATGGTTCGAAGGTAGTGTGTACTGGTCGGGGTTACGCGTTTTCTACTCCGGGATTTCTCATGTTTTAGATCTTCCGGTTGAACCTCCTGAGTTCGAGGTCCGACATGCTCAGCCTTTTACTCCCTGACCCTCAAGACCAGGGTAACCCATTATTATGGAACGCTAGCACAGTGAAGAAGCATCTTGGAAAAGGGTGCCGCGCGATTGATCGCAGCTCGGAATTCTACCGTAGGTGTGTGGTGTTGGTGTTCGGGGCCCTGTTGTGATTATCCGATGGCTCGGGAGTTGCGTTTGTTTGAAGGCTGGAGTGTCGGGCGAATGTCGGGGTTTCGGCTGCAGCAGCGCCTCACCAGAACACTTGGGCCCGAGATGCCACAAAACTCGCTCTGCTGGAGAGGATGAAAGCTTTAGTTACATCCACTTCTACATATGGCTTCTCCGGCCCTTCGGGAGATGTTAGAAATTTCTTCTCTTATCCTAGACTCAACTCCAGGCTCGCCGTGATACTACCAATTCTCCAGATGCGAGTGATGAAATCAAAAAAAAAACCCCTCGCCAAAACACCAGACTTTCACTACCCCAGCCGAGCAGCAAACCCAGTGGCCCCGACAGTGAAGGCTGTCTGACGAAAAAGGTCCCTCGGGTGCGAGAACGGATGCATTCTGGTTCTGTAGCGATCTGCTGGGAACTCGGGGAGCGCCTATCCTCAAAGGTGCTCCAAATCCCAGTAGTATTTACCGATAGTACATAGATACTATCCCCATGCAGCAGTTAGTACGATGATTGACGGATACATACCTAGCTCAGAGGATGTCGTCATATGTAGTCGCCTCAGAACTTGGGGTTAAGCGCGTTGCGATTGGACTCGCTTAACGATAGTTAAAGCCGGGTAGTTAATTAAAGCGCGGTTGATTACTAGTACGGAGCATCCTGCTTCATCCCCGCGTCACCATCACCGCAGTTCTCTCATGTGTACGGTCGCCGGCAGCGGGGGGCCGACGGGTGGGCAAACATCGCGGCGGAGGAGCCAGACACCCACGGGGTGGAATGGCTGAACGACTCCAATCGGACGGAAGTGCGGCGATGCCCCTCCCACGATCCCGGGCTCGCCAACCTCAAGCGGGAGATCTCGGAGAAGAAGGGGGTGGAGGCGCGCCCGTGGGCTGGAGGCCGGACCTCCAAGACGAAGTACCAGATGCCGAAAAGCCAGAGGCCGGACAGCACGGTAGCTGGGAGCACCAAGAGGCTAGCCTCGCGGTTCTACCAGATTAAGACGGGGCACTGTCTGTCCGCGCAGTGCCTCAACTGGACGAAGGATCGGCCCACCTCGCAATGCTGGTGGTGCCTCGCAATACTGGTGGTGCCGTGCAAGATGTGCCCGGAGTGGAAGGCCCAGCAGAAGATCCTGTGGGCGGAGGTGCGGAAGGAGACTGGGAGGTGGAGGTACCGGTGGAAGATCCAAGACCTCCTGGCGGACGAGAGGTACGGGCGGGCGGTACTGGACTTCCTCTCGACCACAGATGTGGGAAGGCGGGTGCCGGCCGAGGAGGATGCAGTGGGCGAGGTGTCGGAGGAGGAGCTGCGGGGGTGGGGGTGGGGGGGGGGGGGGGGGACGGGGAGCGGGGGCCGAGGAGCCGGGCGATGGGGAGTTACTGCTGTTCCTTCCCATGCCCGAATTCATGGCGTCCGCAGGAGAGGGCTAGGCGGTTTCATTTGTCTTTTCTCTTTCTCTTTTCCTTTCTCTTTTCCTTTGTCATATCTTTGGTGCGCGACACACTTTCTTGGGACAGGCCTGGCCGCCTGGGCGGAGGGCAAAGTGGAGCTTGCAACATGCCGCCACCGCGCGGACAGCGGACAGGAAACGGACTGTACATAATCTAGGAATGATCTAGATAGGTCGCATGCGTGTAATGATTAAACCAAAAAAAAAGTTCTCTCACGTGCGCACGCTACCAACCAATGATCAAACCAAGAGTTCGAGAATATATGGAACCCCTGACTGTTTATCTCCCCCCCGTTGAATTGCGGGGGGATCTCTTTGCGGTGCCATCTATTAAAGTACGACGGCATGGATACCCCTAACGCTTTCGCATCGCTGGTGTGGAATCACAATTGGAATCCCAAGCCCTCAATCGCGCTGGGTGGTTTTGGATTATGCGCTTCGGGCTTTTAAGCTTTAAGTTTCAAAATTTCGAGGATTCACTTCGATACCGTGTCGTGTTAGTCGCGACAAGCACTCGCGGTTGGCACAAATATTCCATTCAACGACCAAGTAACGGCAGGATGAATAAGGTAAACGAAACGTTTCATTGAAAAAGAATTCCACCGCCCGCATATCGCTAAGCCCTAGCCGTGCTAGAGGCAGCCGACACCGTGATGCCTCAACTAATTCGGAGACAGACGATCGCCCGAAAGGATAGTCGTCTGGCCCTTAGGGGCAGTGGTTGGCTGAACGTGGTTTCCGATCACTGTAAGCATATACCCAGCATACCATGGGATAAATTCCGCCAGTCGGGGAACCTACGACATAATTGCCATCGGCCAAGATGCCAGTGGCTTCTCCGTGGAAGGTTCTGCCTTCCGCTGCCACAATCAATATCCTCGCTGCCACGGTGTCGGGGGTAGGGGACTCACCGTCCGTATATCTAACAGTTTGTCCTTTCACGAAGCGAGCCATTGCGGATGAAGAGGTGGTTTGGTGCTTGAAAGTTTTGTTCTGCTGTTTTGGGAGGTTTGAATTGCTGTGTGAGTGTTAACCATATCGACGTCGTTGCTGGTGCATGTCGCTTTTCTAACGGCGCAGCTTTATAACCGATCACCCCCTCTTGAGCTCCATTCTGGGAGCACGATAACCCCGCACCTGTCTGCAGTCATTGCCACTTCCGGACTCGCAGAGGAAATACAGCCCGATCAATTTTTCTTGCAGCGTCAACGCCCAAGATAAAATTTTACGTCCCCCGCACCTCCTCAGCCACTCTGCGTGACCAGCGAACGATAACATGGGTGCTCACTCGCCGGTCCGTCGGCTTTGGCTAGACGCCGCGCGGCGCTGCATTCTCTCGTATACCGGTGAGCGTCGTTCATAGGTGCCCCGCTTAGTCGCCCCCGGCCTCCGCCCCACACACGTGCGCAGCAACGGAAACGATCTACCGATGGACATTTCGCCCGGATACTGTCTGTCTGGCGTCATAGCACATACACACGCACTGCGCCATCGTTTTGTTCGGCTCACAATTCAGTGTAGAAGGCGTTGTTGGTTCGCTTGTTAGGTAGCCCCCAGATAGTGGCAAGATATCATACGTTTCAATATTGGGTAACCGTTATCATCTGAACTGAATCTTTCGATTGGAGCTCCAAGGTAGAATGCGACATGATGTTGGCTTAGGCAAGTGATGGGCTTAGGTTCGTGCCCACGTGGCCACCTGCAATCCAATAGCGCCTGCTGTGCGTTATTTGAGCTTCGCGTATGTTCGAAGTGGCTGAGCATGTGTCCCAGACTCCTGGATGCACCCTGTCAACTAGGTGTAGGACTTGAACCACCTGGGTACATACCTGACGCACAGGAGCCAAGCTCCCCAGGACCAGGCGGGCGCTAGCACCACGCCCTACCGTCATGTTCTCGCCCACTATCCTCCACGAGGTGCGTGGAGTGGCCAGCAGCGCGGGAGCCGGGTTACGAACATCACACGACGTCGTGATCCTTCGCAGAACTGTGCTAGGAGACCCGAGTTTGCTCGCACATCTAAGTGGCTCGCCTCAAGCGGCACGGTTCAACCGATCGGGGCAATTGGGTTCTCTCAGCGTCAATACATACAAATCAGGTTTTTGCCACGAGCTGGGGGTGTGGAAATGGCGACCTCATGCAGAGACTGCATTCGATCGTCCGATTATAGAGTTCGCCAGTTACGTAGGTATGTACATAGGTAAGGTTTGTAGGCAGATAGAAGGTCGCATGCGATTGGTGCTTAAATTTTTTAAATAGCGATGGCTGCCAAGAGTAGCCCCACATATGCTCGGCTACATTGTACTAGCCCAGCGTGATTTGGGCTCAGAGGTAGTGCCAGCCATGCGGAACCGGCCCGTGCTGTGCACCGGGTCGACTCCACATCTGAAGCCGGGAGTGATTGTTGGAGAACGACGACACTAATTCCGTCAACACCGCCGATCCTATATTAACTTGCGGATGGTTGGGGTGTCGCGGCTGCTGTTGACTTCAGTGTTCGACATAGACCAGACCGGTCTGAAGACTTGCTCTGGACGGTCTGCCAAGACGCCGACTAGACCTGGCATTTCACGGTCGGGATAGAAAATAGATCGTCCCTACCGCAGTGTGGCAAGTCGGGCAGACTATCCCGATGTCTGCCGACGTCGAGATGAGTCTGGCTTGGCGCTCATTAAATCATGTGCAATTTGATAGACGTCAATCCACGCTAAAATAGAGTATCCGAGCCGTGCCAGGGCTTGCTTGTGGTTGCTACCCCGCGCTGTGTATGGGTCTTGGCGTAGTGGCTTGTTGCGGTGGTGGCTGTAACGTTATCTTGCCTCCTCTCATCTTATGCTACATTGCCCCGCCTCCGCCAGCCTTGCCCGAACTTACCTACTCCTGCCCACCATCTCTCATTCGGAGGGATGGCATCAGGGCCATCGAGGTGACGCTCAATACGCTGTGTGAGGAGGTTCTTCCGCAGCGATATGTAGAGGTAGTGTCTCCGTAGGTAACTAAAGTACAGGGACAAAAGTTTCCGTACAGGGGCCGTTTTACACCAAAAATGCCCGTTTTCACACAACCAAAAACCACTCTTTACTTGACGGAAAAAAACTGTGCCTTTCACAGACGTCTT
>Ga0307516_10004678_pt1 | contig 16756 bp, 23 predicted proteins | sample 19_EM_MG_FD_203310 | JGI IMG/M metagenome (GOLD analysis project Ga0307516, IMG submission 203310) | Populus trichocarpa ectomycorrhiza microbial communities from riparian zone in the Pacific Northwest, United States - 19_EM | ecosystem: Host-associated > Plants > Roots > Unclassified | place...
TCGCACACCATTAATTAAAAAAAAAAAAAAAAAAAAAAAAAAAAAAATCGGCCACGCTATTCCCTGGACCGTAGCAGACCAGGGCGAGGTGGATTAAAAAAGGCACAGACATCTTGGTAGCAGAAGACAATCACGCTGCGAGCTTTTAGGTGTTCCCACCTACTGGAGCAGAAGAGGAAAGACAAAAATAATCATCCTGAGGAATTGTCGAAACCCTTGGTGGGTATTTCCGATACTAGCCCGTTGTCGTTTGGAGCTCATCGGATGAAGCTTGGCCGTAGGAGCCAAATGTGAGACTCACTAACTATGTACGCACCGGATTCTGGGCCTCGGCATCTGGTGTGCCGTTTTACTGGGTGAATTGGTTAAGTATGCAGGTCGAGGAGTAGCTGAAATTCAGTTGGTCCTGCCAGGGTGGAGTTTGCAATTGGTTCCGTTACCACACTTTGTAAGCCAGCCAGTTAAACTATCAAACTACCTCCACTGACAGTTTAAATCTAGAGCCAGCAGTTCTCGTGAAGGGGGCTCTGTAGGCATATAATCCGCGAAGGACAAGCTGGTAAACTGAAGGTATCAAGTCGACGTCGTCGTATTGGCTCAGTTCGTAGGTTCCGGCACCGGGAAGCTTGGCTGGAGCACCGAATGCCAGTAAGTCGGACATGAACGAAGCGGGAGCCACTACTATGTACCCGCAGATATACCCATGGCTTGGGTATCTGTAGGTATCTGTTAGAGCATGCTACCTTTCGAAACTAGACTAGACTACCTGGTGAGCCTGGAGTCGGCCCTGGCTGGAAGATCCTATTGGATGGACGCTTACCTGGTTGTGGGTCGGCTCGTCGGCTCGTCGATTCCCGAACACGCAAACATGATGGAATCTGATTGATTCATTTTTACGTAGCGAACTCCTCGTTGTCGCTGGGGGGAAATGATTTTCGGCGGAATGCCGGGGACCCCCAGGATATCGTATTAAGTCCAGACCCTCCAAAGTTCGGTGGAGCCGGGTGGGCTGGCCAAACTGGTTGGGTACAAATTCCTTTAACCAGCTAATCAGTCCGTTCAGTTGCCCAGTACTCATCGGCGTTTGGTTCAGTTCCGTCTCAGCCGTGGATTCAACCAGTTTCGATTGTTCGGGGTCTGGCCCGGAGTCGCCGGATCTCTAGAGGAGTCGACCTGCATACGAGTGTTGCTCGGGTGCCTGATGATGCATCAAGTCGGAGGGTGATCCAAAGTTCAACGAAAACACCAGAGGAACCGCTCGTTTCTTTCGAGGTTAAGCTCTCGCCTGGCTGATAGTCGGGTTTGAGCCACATGATCCAGAGAGCGCGTCGCCCGCGTTTTCACTGCGGGGCGTGGCTGGGGGTTCCAGCAAAAAAAGCACACCAGGAGGACGGTGCGGAGGGGGTGAGAGGGGAGAGGGCGGTTGGCGGGACCCTGGACTTGTCTACTTGAATGGGAGGGTGGAGGAGTTTCTTTTCTGCCGGGCAATGAGCGCCCTGCTCATGAGACCGGCTGGCCCTTTGGCCAACTTGCTGGCTATTCCCTCCCGGCATATGCGTAGATTCTAAGATTCTGGCGGGCCGGTCCGAGTATACCGAGGAGAGTGGGACTACACTGCACTAACCGGTAAAACCGAACCAACTTCCTCGCGTTGGGTGACCCCCTAGGCTTAGGCTTACCTACCCGCGAAGCGATTGTTGCAATGCCCTTGAGTATTTATGTACATATATACAAATGATGCCATACAACTCGGTAGCAAGAGTAGTGTGCAGTTATCGAGACACCGCAAATCCACGATAGTATCATATCGGAAGGGTAGGAGGATTATATCGGAAGGGTAGAAGGATTATATCGGAAGGGTAGGAGGTGGCGGGTGTGATCCGCACGTGCACCTGCCTGGAATCTTTACACAAAGACAATGGGAAGCTGTGGATCCTCGTGCAGCCTCTGTCAAAATGCATGTACATTCCTCGGAATCCCTGAAGTCTGGCTTATTCTTTCACTGCGGTCCAAAGACCTCTCGCCATATCCTCCGTCTTTTCCCTTCCGCAACAGCATCACTTGCAGGTCCAAGCCAGGGAGGGGGGGTATGTAGCAGTGGAGGCAGTGGCCCGAGCAGTGCTCGAAGAATACCCATGGATAGATTTTCAGCTTACGAAGATGTTATAGGAGACAGCATCTTCGAGAATCGCGTTGCAGGCAAAGGGCGTTGTACCTTCGGAGTCAAACGGGTGGGCGGTTCTTTTCACATCCACAACTAGTCACACGTCCTTGCAATTTCAAAGTAAAACGGTGGACAAATCAAGAGCGCCGGGGGCTCGAGAGTCCGGATCAAATAACGAGACTACGCGATCAAACTTGCCCTGCCCGCACAGTATCTCACACCAACCAAACAAGCGACCAAGATAGAGTACACAGCCAAATCCTCACCCCGCATCCATCCAGCCAACCCGACGAAAGCGCAAAAGAGAGCAAAACGACAATTTTACAGGAGCTTGGTGCGAGAATGAACAGCTAAAAGACTTGCTTGGCAAACCCGGAGATCCGACCGATTGAGGAATAATTCCGCTTGGTAAAAACAAACATATAAAATAGGAAAAACAAGGAGAAGACCAACAGTTATCCCATACTAGCACGCGTATCTATCTAGGTATGCACCTAAGCATAGTCATCGTCGGGATAATCGTCGTAGATATCGCCATACGTTAGGCCATATCCGTCGTAGCCCTGGGGATCGCTGCGGCTGGATTTCTTACTCCCGGAAGCAGCAGCCTCGGGAGCATTGTTTTGCGTGGTGCCCCCGCTTCCGGACGCCATTGGCAGCAGCGGCTGTCCATCTGATGCGGTTGGGCTCTCGGCTGGTAGTGTCGGTGAACCAACATCCCATCCTGTGTTCTCGAGCTGAGATGCTAGTCCTCCTTCCGTGTCTTCATCGGCCAGTTCTGGGGGCGCCTCTTCGACCTCGTCGTTCCACCCATCGTTACTGTGCCCCAATCCGATATCGTCCTCCCCATGCATGTATGCAAATTGGTCACTCTCATTGGTGTCCGACCACATGTCGGTATTGAAGTTCTCGTCATCGCTATCTTGATATATGGGCTCGATGCTGCTCTCGTAATATCCTACAGACATGCCATCCCCATCGTCCTGGCTGTCGTATTCTGGCTCATCATCCGAGAGAAGATTAGGCTCGTTCAGCGGTGGCTCGTTCGGGCTCTTCATCACTTCGTGGTGTACCATAATGCGGCGTAGCACTCTGCACGTGAGGTAGGTAACGTGGTGCTCCACCACCTGGCCACCGGCCTCCCGTGATGTATGATATGCTCCACCTGGAATACCCAGGTAACCGGGCCTAGGTCTCGAAGGATCCAACGTTTGGCCGTCGCAAGAGGCAGGGTCGTCGTACACATCTCTGTACACAACCCACACTCCATTCCACCCTGCAACCCGATCGTTTTCCCACGGGGCTACAGGAGTGTCGTACCGTGAAGCTTGTGAGATTCTCCACACACCCACCTGAGTTTGTTTTGCCAGGTCAACAACGACGAGTTCCCAGTCGCCTTGAATGCCGAGCCATCTTCCGTCAGGAGACAACGCCACATATGTTCCCGCAGCATTCCAGTTCTTCGGCAGAGGTATCGCGTAGATTGGACTAAGCGTACGTGAGGTGGCCGCCAGATCCCACACAAGCGCTTCTCGATATTCATAGCGGTTACTGGGGTCACTCCCGTTCCATAAATTGCCCCCAACGGTTGCGACGAGGAGGGTTTCGGTGAGCGCGAACGAGCACCACGCGCAGGTATTTATAACATCGTCCATTGGCAATGGTCCAGCTTCCTGCGGCAGGCTCAGGATGTACAGTATGTCCCCGGTCCGTGTCGACATCAGAACAAACTCCGCCACGCGGAGGTTATCAGCGTGGGTAAGACCTGGCGGGTTGACCTCTCGCAGGCTCCTGGACGCGAACGCAACAACGGCACAGTTCATCTTGACTCCATCGTTATCTCGGAAAAACGTGCGATTGCCAATCCGCTGAGTCATCGTACGCTTCCAAAGCGGGGCTGCGCTCTTTCTATGGGAAAAACATCTAACGGTCGACTCACGGAGTCCGTGATTGTCGTCGCAAGCGACGAGGTAATCTCCGGCGGAGCGGAACTCCCAATACGACTCCTCGGCCCATGGCCCCCACGGTTCAAGAGGTTCGTCGACGAATCTGTCCTTCTCGGTGGCCCAGAGCGTGTGCTGGTTGTTGTATACAAACTCCCACTCCTTGTCCACCACGTCCGGTGTTGAATATCTTACGACCTTGGAAACAAACAGGAACAATTTGTCGAGCCCAGACAGTTCCCTGCTCGCAGGCACAAGCAACAGGTTGGCATCCGAGTGAACCTGTAGGAGAGAGTTGGTCAGCGAGAGTCGAAAGCCATGGCGGATCCGAAACACAAACACAGCTTCTGATCCAGTCCGTGAATCCTTCCACATTCATGTATTCCGTTTTCAGGGCATCTAACCACGCGAGATCCTGGATCCCACCGGTGACCAAGTGCTTCTCCGCCTTGGCAGCCTCGATGTCCGCTACAATGTACCCCTTCGAGGTCATGCCGTCCGACTCGTGCCAGAACTCGGAGACGTCCGAGAAGGTGATAAAAGCGCCCGAATCGGCCCCGGAATACGGCGCCCCGCGCTGGTCGCTACGACATCCCTCGGTGCCGGAGTGCACGAAGTCGATGATCCTCCTGGCACCCGCGGGCACAGGCGTCAATAGCTGTTCCGTGCACCGCGGCAACTCGACGTATTCTGCGTATTGCAAAGGGCCCCGATCGACCCCGATCGGCGGAGGGAACGGCCCGTTATGGCTGGTGTACAATCTCTCGCCCTCGCCGATCTCGCGTACGTGGCGACGCTTTCCGCTGCCCTCGCCCTCCCTCTTCCTGTTTGGCTTCGAGAGGACCCATATTCGCTTCACAAACTCCTGCCAGGTAGCTTCAATCGTGAGGACCGGAGGGGTGAGCTTGCCGAGAAGGGAAACAGCCGCCTCGCGCCAGATCAGCCTGTCGTTCTGGGGTCCAGAGTCCGAGAGGAGGGTGCAGAATGTTGTGTTGATTTGCCGCAGCCGAGCAAGATCTCTGAGACCTCGGCAACGCGCAACAAAGACAAAAGTGCGGAGGAGAAGTTCGGGAGGGAGAGAGAGGATAGTTGTCGATTCAGCTTTCCTCTCGTCGGTTGGCAGCGAAGCAGAATGCTGCGAAGGGGATGGTTTGAGACTGTCCATTTCGGATGGAGTCGTGAGAGTGGCAGAGGAAAGGTGTGGTGTGGGAAGGAGGCGAAGAGGTTTGGGATGTACAAGAGAGCTTGGGTGTGGGGCAGGCTGTTTTTTCGCTAAAGGATGGGCGGGGGAGTGGGGAGTGGGTGACAGCTAGTTTCAGTGATACATAAGCAACTAGGGTTGCACTCCACGTCTGGTGATGGGTTGCTATCTAGGCGATATTTTTGAAGGATGGCAGCAATCATGAAAGTATTTAGTGTACTCAGATATTGTATGCAATAAACAATTGTTGCAACAGCGCAATATTGAGACCGTGGAAAGATTGCCGATCTTGCGTTAATCGGTATCGGCAAGAAACACCGGCTAGGAGCGTGGAGTTGAGTCCTGCCGAATAACTCGTGAAGTCTGCCAAATACCGGTTACTGTAAATGCCGCAGTAAAGTAACGGCCGAGCGGAATTGCAGTGGTAGTTCAATCATGAGTTCTGCTGTGGTGGGGTATTTTCCTGGCGTTGTACTGGTGGCAGCAGTCGGCTGCTCTCGTTCTACTACTACTCTACGCCGACAACACATATCACACGCGGTCGCTACGGCGTGAGGCTGGTATCTCGGCGGAAAGGCTGGCAATGTAAAATGTGTATTCGCGCCGTGACTCTTGTTCTTCGCGAACCTGGAACACCAGCCCCAATCGCTGAAATCCGCCTGGTGTCCGAAACGGCTCGATGCACCCAAACATCAAACCTCAAGCCCCACATCTGTCACGGCCTGCTGCCGCCCACCGCCGCCGCGACCACCGCTATGGAACGACTAAGGCCTGGAAGTTTCTGGCTGCGCAGCAGGAAGGTTCCGGATGGTTCCGGATTCTAGTTGCCCGGTGAAGGCAGGTTCTTGGTTCTGATTGCGCGGCGGGGAAGACTCTGCTTGCGCGGTGAGGAAAGGTTCCGGTTGCTCTGCGTGAAGAAGGTTTTGGATGAACTGAGTATCATGAGAAAGTTCCAGATGTTTTGTTCGTCGCACCGTGTCACCGTGTGCATCTTGATGTGAGGAAGGTTTGGGATGTTCTGTGGGCCACGGTGTAGAGCGCGTACTGTCGGCGTAAAGCCTTGTCTCTTATCTCTGCACGTCCACGCCTTCATCCGATCGCTCGTCGGATGTTTGCCTCACCCGCTCGCTCGATTCCCGCGCCTCGTTCCGCGTCTTGTCGGTTGCCACGCGACTTGGCGCCCTCCTTCTCTGGTCCTCGCTGCTCGCATGCTTGCCGCACCCTAATCTCTCATCTTCACCCTCGTCCTTGTTCCTGTCCTTGGTTTGCTGCCTGGAGCTACGCTGCCATGCCCGTTACACTCACCTTCCAGTGGAATATGAGGTCCCAGAGTCGGATCAATGGGCAAAACATCTTCCGATCGACCAAGGGCAGCCTGTGTTGAAGGAACTTGCGCTGTCAGCCGGGGGGGGAGGGGTGAGGACGTTTGCCAGTCATGGGAGGCAGCAATGCCAATGCTGCCAGTTGGCGGACCGCTCAAGGTGACTGGATTGTTCCGCGGAATGAAGCGATTCGTGTCGTCTGCAAGCAATATCCCGATCTCGTTATCGCTACGGTGGTACGTGGTTTCCGGTGGGCTCAAGGTTGGTGGAGGGTAGCCGAGCTTCCGGCAGGTGGAGAACAGCAGCCTCCGGCCGTCTACTACACGGGAGACCATGAAGTGAAGCTGCAGCCCGCCCAACACAGAAGTAATGCAGGAACGGAGACATGAAGGACGTAGAGTATAGGGAAGTGGCCAGCGGGCTGGATGAACCATAAGGAGCGCCGGGTAATAATGCAAGTCTTCGTTTTAAAGGGTCGTATCTCTGTGCTTGTTCTTCTTCATACACTGATTCCGACAGTTCCTGCGCGACTACAGCAGCAAAAGACCCCACTTTTTGGCACTGTACCTACCGCCGCGTTTTACGAACACAACAGAATAGAACCCTCTGCTCTATCAGTCCATCGTTCTAGTTGAATTCATTGTCCAGCTCATCATATGGTTGGGGGCACCAAGTCCCGTGAGTGTCTGGGCATTCGACCAGGAAGGGTGAAATCCAAAAGCGATAAATAAACGGCCTGGGATTTCTCATTTTCATTTTTTTCAAGCCTTTGTGGGGACCCCAGAACGCGCTTATTCCAGGTGTATCATTGCGTTCGGAATCAGCGACCGTCCCTAACACAATCACCCTTTTTCTCTCAGCCGCCCAGAGCCCCATGCACACAAAAGCTCGTCGAACCGGACCCGTTTCCTTCGATCAAGCCCTCTTCAATACTGTTACCGTATCACCGATGCACACGGAACAAAGTTAAGGAGCAGCTGTATAAGAGTCATCATGAGGTGACTGATAGACGAAGTAGCCCATAAAGTCGCCCCGCCCACAACCATCCCTAGTTAGTACATGTATGTGCCTAATAATATTTCATATCTCGGTTATTACTTAGCCTTAACATTTGCCAAGACAACCTAATTGGGCTTATTAGCGTCCATCCGTCAGATGCCCCTATGCTAGTCTTTTCTTTTTGTTTTGAAATTCTGTAGTAACCCAACCCCATTGCGGAAAAAAAGAAGAAGAATGGTATCGAAATGGCCACCAGCGTCTTTCCTATCGCTGTTTCTGGCGGTTTTTCTAAGCTGTGTGGTTGTGGAGATCCGTTGGGTTATCAGAGGTGGCTGGTTTTTTTTTGACTTGTCCCCAGCTGGTTAAAAGTTTTTGCCACAACTAACCTCAAACCTTAACCGCACATCGAAAGCGATGATATATTTTGATGATATACCTATTCAAGATCCGGGACCTCCTTTCCACTACGGATGTAGGAAGGCTGGTCCCGGCCGAGGAAAACACGGGGAGCGAGGTGTCACAGTGGAGCGCAGGGAGCGCAGGGAGCGCAGGGAGCAGGAAGAGGAGAGGAGAGTGGAGGCGGAGGAGTTGGGTGCCGGGGAGGGAGGAACCGCTATTCCTCCCGCCACCCTCCTTTATGGTGTCCATGGAAGAGGAGTAAGGGGCGGGTTACGTTTTCCTTTGTTCTCTCTTTTCTTAGGATTCTTTTCCTTTGTGATTCCTTGGGTGCGCGTCTTGTATTCTTGGGACAGGCCTGGGTGGAGGGCAAAGTGGCTTGCAACGTCGCCTCGCACGGGCAGACGGGAATTCTGGATAAAAAGTGCGCCGCAATAGTCTAGCAAGCAAGGCTGTACGCGAGTATGAATAAACCAAATTGGAGTGAGTACACTACGCCACAGCGAATGTACTTACATAGGTGTTATGATGTAGAGTACTAACTACGTGACCTGCGTGGCTTTGACAACTGAGGTCCTGTTCTTTTCAGCGCATATGTTTATCTAACGCACAAACCTGAGGTAGCGTTATTTTACATACGGCGAAAGTTAGGCCCAACACCTAGGCTTCGGGTTTTTGGGGTCCCTATCAGTAGTGACCCTTCTGCGTTCATTGCGATGAAATACGTGGTGGTGCAGATCCAGCTGGGGGCCTTGGCACGGAAAACTAGGAAGCATGGGAATATAGCTCGAAAAGAACAGCTTAACTAAGTCTGTATGTAAATATCGAACCCGCCAGCCCGCCGGAGAACGACCGGCCGGAAAACATGGACTCGGCGTAGGTATTTGGTTGCAGCTGAGGACACCACCTAGCATGGCGGGTGGCTGCGAGTCGCCGCCCAGCCGCCCCGCGTTTAACCGTGCCAATGGGCCGGGACTGGGACGTCACGTTTTTCCATATAGCAATCTCCCTTGTGACCTCTGAGACCACATTGCCATCTCCACCGAACCTGGGCTCGAAAAATCAGCGCAGCAAATATCCCGATCCCGATGTATATTGTTCATAAAAAAAACATGCACAACAGAATGCCGTTTATAGTCCACCTCCCTATGCTGCTCCCCCCACACTCTTCCCCATCCCCCACCGCGATCTCTTCGCGAGCACCGCCGAATACGCCACTAGCCGGTAAGTCACTGTGATTCCAACCACGATCGCCAGATTCTGCCACGGGTTCTGTCCGTCAATGCCGTATAATCTCATCACATCGTCACCATTCTCGACCGGGCACCGCCCGCTGGGCAGCTTTTGCCAATCCTCGCAAGTGAACATGACACCCTTGAGAGAAACGGGCGCCACGCACTGCATCATATACTTGAGCGGACTGATGTAGTTTATCCGGTCCAGGAAAGTGGGCATGTCCGTGCTCATGATCCCGGCCATGGCCACTCCTAGGCCGAGAACCGTCGAAGTGACGCTAATAGAGAAGCCAGTGTGTTGGAAGAACGTGTTAAAGATTATGCCGAGTGACTCGCCGCAGTTCGTCACGCACAGGACAATAGTTGCCATCATGAAGAACATCTCAGCCGTTCTGGGCAGTCCTACCGGCACATCGGTGAGGAGTGAAAATAGCAGACAGCTGCTGATTTCGAATGGTATCTCGCAGGTTGTGTACGCGAGAAAGAACGATGTCGTACTGTACGCCCGGTCGTCACTCTCCTTGTAGAAGACATCTCTTTCGTGCGGATCTGGCTCCCCGACAAAGTCAGCAAACGGAGAGATCAGGGGAGCGGGATGAGCCATACAGATTGCGACGTTCTGCAGAAGGCCAACAAAGTAGAGTGAGCTGAGCTGCTGGACAAATCCCATCCGGTTCTGCACGGAATAGTAGTCGTTCTTGAGAGGCGCAAAGAACAGAGCGTGCACGATGCCGAGTCCCAAAACCTGCATGATTCTAGCCACAATGAGCGAGGGCTGTCTTTTTATATTGAGCACGCTCCGCCTCAGAAGGACAGAATATGCGACAGATATCGGTGCCATGTCGCGTTTCATCTGTCCGAGCTCCGCGGGGAGAGAAATAGTCCGATTTTCGCTCCCTTTTCCGACACCTCCAGCCAACGCATTTGGATGGGAAAACCGTGAGATCAGGTTCTGGACCCTGGCACGGCTCTCCGCTTCACGGTCTTCCTGCTGCAGATCCACGGTCACTATATCCAGGCAAAAGTCTGCGGGGTTACAGTCCTTCGGGCATGTATGTCCCAATGATGAGAAGTAAGGCAGCATCTGTGCGGCTTTCCCGGAGTACACCGCGGAACCTCCCCTGGCCAGGAGGAGAACATTGCCGAACTTCTCGAATAGGTCGTTCCGGCTCTGATGGATGGTACAGATCACCGTGCGACCCTCGTCGGCGAGAGCTCGAAGGACGGTCAGGATGGATCCGGCAGTGAACGCATCCAGTCCAGATCTGTTGGGATGCATGGTCAGAAACACGGAGAGGTAGTTTGGTCACAAGCCGGGCGGAAGCTCACGTCGGCTCATCAAGGAGCAGGATCCTCGGCTCGGTCAGGATCTGAACCGCAATAGTCACTCGTCGCTTCTGCCCGCCGGATATCCCCTTCAAGAACTCGCTGCCAATGATTGTGTCTGCGCAATCTCGCAATCCCATCTTGAGAATTATCTCTTCCGCCCTGCGCTCTTTCTCTGCGGCGGACATCGTGCCAGGCAGGCGCAAGGCTGCGGCGTATCGAAGGGTCTCTCGCACCGTTAACGATGGCAGCAACGCATCGTCGTCCTGTGTGACGTACGAGCACAAAGACCGGACCACCGAATCTGAAGGTGTTGACCCGTTGAATAACATACGTCCCGAAGAACCGTATCGGGTTGTAAAGGAGCTACGGAGGCGCCGTGCCATCAGATTGAGCAATGAACTCTGCACGGACAGAAAGCGTTAGGACGGGCACAGGGAAAAGAGGCTCAGGGGGCTTACCTTCCCGCTTCCAGAGGGTCCCATTATAACGTTCAGTTTACCAGCTTCGAATTTGGTTGAAACACCCTTAAGTATCTCCAGCTGCATTCTTCCCATTGTAAAGAAACCAGGCTTAATCAATGTAAGTCTATAGTCTTCGAGAACGACATCTATCCCACGGGTTTGCGGATTGTCCGCGGGGGACATATTTTCCGCTCCTGTTGACCGGTCCTTATCGTCGTTGACTTTGACCGAGGAAACGTTGATGTCAACAGTGAAGTAATGATAGAGGAGCCCAGCAACGACGTAAAACCCGCACAACCAGGCCACACAGGCCAAGATCGGTGTTGCGACCCAATCTCTGGGGAAATCCAACAGCCTCAGAACATGGTTTCCATCGTATTCGAGGCAATTCGGGTTTTCACGGCCACCTTCAGAAGGGCAGTCGTAGAACGAGTCGGTGAATTCGTTCGACATCAGTGCTCCCAAGGCGTACCAGTTGTAACTGATGTATCTGGTCCATCTAAGGTACACCGGGATCGTATTCGCCTGGATTAAGAATCCACTTGCCATGCTCTACGGATCGGCATCTGCCCGTCAGCGATGTCCGCCCGACCCAGGGAATTAGGGAAACGGACATGGAGTGCGTATGCCAAATTTCCAATGAGGGAAGCTTCGCCAACGTTACGCGTCAAGCCCACACACATAGTGGCAAAGGTTACTGCCAAGTACTGCCCGACGAGGACGACGGCGAAGAACGTGAGGAATTGAACAGCATCTTTGTCGAATCCGCACATGAAATAGAAGAGTACCTGTGGAAAATGAGCCAGGGTCCAACGGTCCGTACATGGGTACTGACAGAGAATAAGAACGGCACCGGAATATCTTCGGTGAGCATCTTAGCCAGCCGTCGACTTGTCAGGAATGCAGCCACCCCTACCACCCCCTCGCCGTGCTCTCTGTCAAAGACCCGGATGTCGACCTCGCACAGACGGCAAGTTTCGAACATCAAGACCAAGTACCCCTGGAGACAGGCGGCATTGTAGAGTGCCGCCTGTCTCGACCTGATCCCTGATAGTGAGCCATCCACCTGGTAGAAAATCCAACCCGCTATGAGCCCCATCGCGATGGCTTCTAGTAGACACCCTGAGAGTCCCATTGGGTCACGGTACGTCGTCTTGATTCCACGCCTAGTCAGCACTGATATTTGCCGCCACAGTGCTGGTTTGGCTGCACCCTCATGGACGAAGCCAGTCTCTGCCGCAACAGCGAGTCTCGGAGGAACAGTCTCCTTCGGCGCGTGAACCCAAGATTCGTGCTCTCGCCACGATGCGGCCAGCGAATCGATCCTTGCAATAGATCTGGCTTCAGCTTCCGAATTGCGGTAATCGATCGCTGCAAGGTCGATGAGGAAATCCGGCGGCGATATATGGTCCGGAAAGGGATGTCCCAGCGGTGCGAAGTGTTTCGGAACGTTCGATATGCTTCCACTGTACAACACATTTCCTCGGGCCAATAGTGTTATCCTGTCGAGCATGCCCCAGACTGCAACACTCGGTCAGCATCGGGACCGCCAAACCGGGAAGGGGGGGAAAGCAAAAGTAAGACTAACTCTCGGACCTTGGCTGGTGCAATGTAGTGATTATAGTCCGTCCTCTCATTGCCAGATTCTTCAGTGTCCGCATGAGTTGGAAGGCTGATGTTGCGTCCAGCCCCGTGGTCGGCTCGTCTAGGAACAGAACCGATGGGTTCGACAGCAGCTGGACGCCAATCGACACTCGACGTTTCTCACCTCCGGAACACCCTCTGCGGACGCTGTCTCCGACCAGCGTGTCGGCACGCTCCTTGAGGCCCAGCTGCAGTATGACCTCCTCGACGGCTCGCTCACGCTCCTCCGTGGTCGTGCTCGCCGGTAGACGTAGCTCGGCCGAATATCGGAGGGTTTCCCGGACTGTCAGTCGGGGCAACAATACGTCTTGCTGCATCACGTACGCATGGCGGACGCTCGAGAGCCGGCGGGACCCGTTGATCGTCGTCGTTCCGGTTATCCTCAAATTCTGGCCGCGCATGCGGTTCGCCATGGCGTTGAGCATCGAGGTCTGCAAAGCACCACTGTGTTCAGGTCAACACACTCGTCCGTCGGGACTCGAGCATCGCACCTTTCCGCAGCCACTGCTGCCGATGATGGCCATTATCTGACCCGCCGGGATATCCGCCGACACGTCGTCCAGAATCTTCGCCTTCGGGCTGGCCCGTTCCTCGTCGTCCGCCTTGCTCTGCCCCCCTTGACACCACAGCCTCGAGACGGCGGGTTTCCGGACAACCTCGATCCCAAGATTGCGGACGCTAACGCTGACGGCCTCGACACGGCGCAACGAGATGTAAAGGCTGGAGCCGTGGCAAGCATAATCGCTTTCAGGGCTGATGTCGCCGTCGGTGCTAGTGGATATCCACTTGAGCGAGATGCCGTAGTCCTTCCAGAGGACCTTAATGAGATCCAAATCCATTGCTGTGCGGGACATTCGAGTGCGCACGAGTGGAATAGCGAGCGTAAAGTGAGTATGCGAGAGTGCTGGACGGCAGTTTTCCAGTCGGCCATGTTCATAATATGTACAAACAAACATATAGCGGGTTTAGCCGGGCCCAACACGGGGAGGGAGCTTGCTTCGATTCCCCAGTACGGTTGCGAGAGATCCGATCCCGGGCGGGAGAGGGTCTACCTACCGTACCCCACTATCTAGGTGTCTATACGTAACGTTATACACCGCGTGTAAGTGTGCACGTCGAGCAGAACTCCGCCTCTCGGTTAGAAAGCATCGAGCCCGACGACATGTGAACGGTGCCAGGGCACGATTGTACACTATCGAGGAACGGAACCGGGACCGAGACTGATACCTAGTGCCTGAGTTTCCCCCGCTCTCAGACATGCTTGGACAACGTAATGTGAGAAGCCGAGGGTCTAGTAGGGAGGGACGTTCCACCGCATAGATATTATTTTACCGTACGTGGTAGATATTGGTTAGTCAAGGGGGGTAAAAAAAAACCGTTTAATTTTCCCGCTATCTATACGCATATTGCTATCGTATCAGGACATGAAAACCACGCATTTTTTTGACCGTGTTGATACTATATCACTACATATTGTCCGTGATACTGTAGCACTATATCCCTCCCGACTATAGTAACTAGTTAATACGGTACTCCCGCCGGTAGGACTCGTACTCCTTATCTACATAAGTGCGCCCGCTGTTCTCCAGTCGACCCATTGGTATATGCTATTACGATCTCTTACTACGGCTGCAAAACGCCGTAATGTATGGCAATCGGAATAATTTCTTGTCATAAAAATGGTAGGCAGCGGCAGATTTCGAGCTGCTAGAATACTCGGAGATTCCGATCAACGGTATGAAAAGCGGTGCAGTAGCGACGCTTGAGTAGACGGTTGGCACCGCGGCACCGAAGTGGATACGATGAATCGGGAATCGTGGCGATCGGAGAAGTTGTTGCAGAAAATGCTGGTAGTGAGTAACGGTAACTACATAGATAGCTGTCGCAGAGTTTTTTCCCGGCACAGTCATTACATAGCACTCGATTTCTTGGCACGAAGGACGGGGGTACTTTGCCAAGAATGCTAGGACAGTGTTTACCGCCACGGACCTACAGAGCCACTTATGTACCCCACAAAGACCCAAGTCTTCACTCTGAGGAGATATGTAACTCCTTGCACACCACTCGTGCCCATCGAGGACGGCCACCTTTGCACACGACTCCCCTCCCACGGCAAAGGCGGAACCTGCGCAAGGCGATCCAGTGCGCCAAGAAGCACTTCCCACAGGGAGGCCAGGGCAACGAAGTTGGACAGCCACCCGCTACACCTCTCCCGAGGATCGACAAGGCTGGACAAGCGTTGGTCGACGAGGACGGGCACTAATACATCGCGGAAGGGCATGAGGCACGGGAACAGATAATACTCGAGCCCACGTCCCTGCAGTGCCAGATGAGTACGGAAGAAGGCATGTCCGGCATCAAAGCCCTATCATTCGTTGATGATACTGCGTGGCGGTCAGACGGCAGGAGCGACCAAGAAGTAGCAGAAACGCCATCTCCAGCAGCGGAAGCCTCGCTCGAATGGGCGGCACAGAGTGGCACTGCCTTGATCACGATAGGACCGAGGCCGTCTTCCTGTCACGCCGAAGGGCCTCCCCCTTCCGCCAAGATCAGGACCGGAGAAACAGAAGTCCCGTTCTCCAAGGAGGCAACTCGGTGACTGGGCGCATGGCTCGGCTCCCAACTTACCTTGAAGGAACACCGCTGCATCAGGATGAAGAAAGCAAGAAACGGTATTTCGCAGTTCCGCCGACTTACAGGGCAGATGTGCCTTTCACCGGCCCATAGCAGAAAGGCAATGGCAGCCTGCGTGCAGTCGGTTGCAGTGTTTGGCTTGGAGCTCTGGTGGAAGGGGGTCGAGCCGCCGATCCTCAGGTTCTGGTCAACCAGGAAGCTAGGACAGACCTTGGGGCATTTCGAACAACAAACCATGGGCTGGAGTCCGTATTAAGGGCCGCCACGGCGCGGCTCAACAACCGGAGGAGACGGGTCGGCCTTTGGCTCTGCGAGCGACCAGGCTAGGGAGGTGGAGTACGCCATATCAGCTCTGGAGTTCGCAAGCCGGATGGAGACAACAATACTCCCGCCAGAAGCGGCCCCGCTAAAGGGAAACATCATCGCCAGTGGTAGGGTAACAGCCGAACGGATAGCGAGGGGTCCCCAGCCCGCTGGGCTGTCTATTCCCACGGACGGTTCGCCGACGGGCTCGGGTGCGGTCGGAGACGCAGTCACCTGACGCCAGGGAGAGCAGTGGAGGGGCCACAAGGTGCACGTGGGGCTTCCAACAGGAGGCATATGACGTTGAGCGTGCCGCCATTGCCCGAGCACTGGAGACAGCTGCCCGCAGGCCCTACGTACCCGCTAGGCATGTGACTATCATCGCGGACGCTCAGGCGGCTATCCTCCGGATGGCCTCGGACGAGCCCGGCTCCGGCCGGATCTACCCCCTCGAGGTCAGAAAGCACATCGCCAATCTCAGACAATGGGAGCCAACAATCACGGTCGAGCTCCGGTGGTGCCCTGCTCACAAAGGGTGCCAGGGAACTAGCAGGCCGATGAGTGGGCCAAGATGGCGGCGGGCGAGCCAGATGCCCGTGGTGTGGAATTCCTCGGATACGGCGACCGGTATGGGAGACGACACCTTCCCCCCAGGTCACTGGCGCACATGAAGCGCTCGGTTACTGCGACTAAGTGGCAGGAAGCTAAGACGTGGGCGGGCCGCAAAGTTACCCGCAAGAAGTACCGGTAAGGGCGGCATCGGAAGCCGTTCCAGAAGGCGGACCCAGTACCCAGCTACCACCGCCAAGCGGCTTGCCTCAAGGGTTTACCAGCCGAAAACTGGTCACTGTCTCTCCGGCCAGTACCTATGCTGGACAAAGAACCGGCCCACAGCCAAGCGCCGGTGGTGCCCCCATACAGGACCCAGACGCGGAAGCATCCGGAACCTCTTCGCGGACGGGAGATGCGGCCAGGCAGTTCTGGGCTTCCTCTCCACCGCGGATGTGGTGGGGGGGGGGGGGGGGGGGGGGCCCGGGGGGGGGGGGGGGGGGGGGGCCGCCGGGGGGGGCAAAAAGGGGAGGGGGGGGGGGGGGGGGGGTTTGGGGGGGGGGGGTTTTTTTTATA
>Ga0307516_10004679_pt1 | contig 16753 bp, 18 predicted proteins | sample 19_EM_MG_FD_203310 | JGI IMG/M metagenome (GOLD analysis project Ga0307516, IMG submission 203310) | Populus trichocarpa ectomycorrhiza microbial communities from riparian zone in the Pacific Northwest, United States - 19_EM | ecosystem: Host-associated > Plants > Roots > Unclassified | place...
CCCGCAGCAGACTCGATTGAGCCCCCTGCAACGAGGAGAGTGTGCGCGTGGTGAGCGGGTGAGTTGGAAGGATCCGGAAAGGCCTTCTTCCACAGTTCGATGGGGGATGTCGAGCCGCGGAGTTCGACATGGGCGAAGAGGTGATTCCGCGTTCGCGGGATCCATGACTTGGAGACAACGCAGCAGGTTTTGAGCGTGGCTGGTTCGTCGCGGAGGTGGTCGATGATGAGATCGAGTATCTCTGGTGGGAGAGTGCAAGGCATCGCGGTTCCAACAAAACCCGTTAGACGCCGGGTTTGCTCTCGGACAAACCCATCCACTTTCTCGCTGTCCCAAACCCGTTCCAAACCCCACCCGCCGCCGAAAGTCTCGAAGCTTAACCGACAATGGCCCCCAAGAGGCGAAACGAGAACTCTCCTGCCAATTCGCGAACAACCTTGGCGGCGGAACAACATGGTATATTCGGCCAGAATCTCCTGCTCGCGAACTGAATCTTGCCCCCGTCTGTCCTTTCACCCACCCTCAGGATTTTCGCGAAGGTCATTCCGATATCTCGCAAGGTTCACGTCTAACGCAGCCTATCGCTTGAAAGTCAGTGGCACAGATGATCTCTCCTCCCGAACTCACATCGCAACATCCATCTCCGTTAGCGCGGCAAATTCTACCCCGGTCGAAGTTTCCCCCAATCTCAACTCTTATTATACTACTGCCAGAAGGAAGCTACGGTGTATGACTCTCGCTGGAAGGTACGCCTAGAATTTACAACCCCCGTGACGCGCCATCAGCTGCACACTTTTAATCTCTTTACATGATGCACAGTTGCTAATGGACTCGTGCTTTAGCCGGACGTTCTCGAGCAAAGCCTGTTGGAGGTGCCATGCCCAACTCGGTCAAGGAGCCCCGTCAACTCCGGGGTCTTTCGGGGAGTCCTTTCCCTCAATTGCCGGAAGGAAGTTTCAACCTCGACGCCCCGCACAACGTCGACAAACGCGTTTCTATATTGCACGTTCAAAGACGGTTGCGTTGGACATCCGCCCTGTGAAACTGCAGTCGCTGAACTCACCAAAGCTCCCCCTACCGCCACACTCTCGTCTCGTAAAACTGGGAATACGTTCCACCACCGCTAGTTTCCCCAATACTCCGCCCGCCATTCCTGGCGGGGACTTCTAGTGGCTACGCAAGTTACACTTGTTCGGAGTCCTCATCGGTTCGCCTTCCACCAGTAAGTCTGGGGTCAAACCTCCGCCCCGAGACATCCCCAATTTCAGATTCCTCCCAAAACCCTTCAGGAACCTCAAGAACCCTTCCCTTGGGTCCTTGGCCAGTTCCGCGCCTCAACAACCGGAAACCTTGCAATTACGCAGTATACTTTGCGAACGGTCCTCGCGCCCCTACATTCCTCTTCGCCTTGATCCCCGAACAAAATACCTCGAACGCGGCAGGACGTGCAGAGCTGGAGGAGCTTATGTCGTGATATGAACCGACTCTGTATTAACGAACGGACCCACCCCATTGGATCTCGTTCACGAAGTACATATTCGTGGTGGGGCACTCAAGAATGTTGTCAGTTGTCATCCGTCACGCGGCACATCCGCCCTTGCTCGCTGTTTCTTTGGCGGGATTTTTGCTGCTATTCTGGCAAATGCATGTCTACTTTTACACCACGTATTTGCGCAATCAAGCATTTTCTACCCCTTCAGCTGTCCAAACACAAGCACGATTAGCACAGGATACGGCATGCAGAGAAAAAACAGCCGTACCCGCCGCGTCGGTCACCAACTAGGAGGGGTCTCGAAAATGTCAACCATCCCTCTCCTCGTTAGTTCCGGCAATAAATCCGGCACAACTTTCCCTTCATTCCGCACCTTGTATATGAGTTGTGGACGAATCGAGTGCGTCATACAGAGTTGGACCAGCAGGCGGTCGAGGTCCTGCCATTCCTGATGGACCTGTTCCCAGTCCGGTTCTAGGATATTATCATCCGGGTTGATAACGATATTTTGAATGTTTTTGGATTTGACAGATTGGAGCGCCGTGGTAATCCACTGGACGGTCAACCCTGTTCTTACCCCTGAAAACTTCAGGTGTTTAAGTTTCGTGGTGCTGGAGAGGTCAAACATAATGATCTGGGGCATCCCAACGTCTGCGGGCGGCGATGAGGTACTGGGTAGTCATGGGAACTGGAACAAACTTACCCGAGGGGCAATAGGCGAGGGAGAGAGATTCCAGGGTGTCAGAACACCTCGACACCAAACCTACCACCAAATCGACTTCTGTGTTGAAGAACATCGCGCTGATCTCGGAGAAGTGGAGACCACCGGGGAGGTCCAACAATTGGGGTACGGCATAACGTGTTTTCCCGAACATCCACAGACTAAGGGACCCGGTGAGGTTGGGTGATGTCGAAGGAATGTTCCATTCATCTGTATCACTCTCGGGGTAAAGAGCGACCAACGCCAGATCCTCGAGAAGTAGAAAGGAACAAACAAGGTCGAACACGTCGGTGGTGGAATAATTCAAACGGAGTGACCTAACGGCGGGCAATGATCCGTGGAATGGGATGAGGGAGGCTCGATTTAGGTGTGAGAGTTCCAGGTGTACGACGTTGTGGAAGGTTTGAATCCAACCGCCCACATCCGTCCCTGGGACGTTGACGACCGGAATGCCGTAAACGGTGAGTTTGCGTGTGTGGTGGGCGGGAGAGTTGGGAGGATCCGGAAAGGTTTTCTTCCACAGTTCCACGTGGAGTTTCGAGGTGTCGAACGTGACACGAGCAAAGAGGTGATTTCGTGTTCGTGGTATCCATGACTTGGAGACGAGGCAGCACGCTTTGAGCGCGGCCGGTTCGTTACGCAGATGGTCGACGATGAGATCGAGAATCTCTGGCGGGAGAGTGCAAGACATCGTGGTTCCGACCAAGCGACCGTTAGACCTTGTCTAGACGCTCGCGTTGCGCTCGGGCCGGAGTGGGCGTCTGAGGCCCGCTCTCCAATCCTCATCTTGGGTTTTATTATTCCATGGTTCGCCGATTCATGGCCGAGAAAGATAGAGTTGTAAGGGAATTTGTCCCCAGAGAACCACGTTGGGATACGTAACGTATGTGAAACGGAATCTGCGCACGTTTGAGTAATGGCGGATTTATTTCGCATTCGCTGATTCCAACACCGTCATTTGGCTGATTGGTCATTTTTATGGTGTTTTCCAACCGCCGGCGGACCGGTGGCCGGTGAAGCTTGAAGTGGTTGGTCTTTTCCGTCAACCTTTGGATATCGTGAGTCTCTGCAGCCACAATCAATGCGGCACCTCGCTCACCAATCAGTGCTTCCTAGTGAAACGATGGCTCGGAGGCGCACACGCGTTCTTTGCAAATTGCAAGTTTTCCTGTAGTGACTCCCACCGCCTCAAATGGTGAGGTGAGAACTAACGCTGGGGAGGCATCCGCCGGCTGACGCTAATCTGGCGTTGAAGACACTTAACCGATCCCAGTGTAATTGTATGCTCGGAGAAAAGCTACTGCAGCTGCCGCGGGGATCACCATGTCATTAGAATTCTAATACTAATCAAGGACCTCGACCAAATCAACAAGCCCTCTCCTGGTGAGCTCCGGTAACAGACTTGGCGCACAGTCTCTTAGATATTTCCCTCTCTTCCCCACCCTGTATTCGAGGCGTGGACGGACCGAATGTGTGATCCAGAATTGGATCAACAGTTGGTCAAGCTCCTCCCATTCCTGATAAACCCCGCCCTCAATCGTACCGGAGGTCGTTGGGTTGATGGTGATATTGCGAAGGTATTCGGATTTGACGGTCTCGAGTGCCATGGTGATCCATCGAACACTCAGCCCTTTCCACAGAAGCTTCAGATCTTTGAGTTTTGTGACCTTAGAGAGGTCGAGGAAGGGTGTCCGAGACGTTTCTGTATCCGCAGGTGGCTGTAAGGTATTGGCCAATCGCAGGAACCGAAGGAAACGTACCCATAAGGAAGAAACAGGTAATTTTGAGAGATTCCAGGGTGTTCGAACACCTTGAAATCAAATCCATTACCGAGTCACTGTCTTCGACGGAAAGCCCCAACGTGATTTTGGTGAAGTGGAGGCCGCCCGGAAGGGCACAGAATCGGCGTGTGATGGAGCGGATCTCCCAGATTGACTGCAGGGTAAGGGAACCTGTAAGTTTTGGTGATGTCACAGGAGCGTTCCACCCATCAGCCTCGTCATTAATGGGACTGATCAACGCCAGATCTTCGAGAAGGGGGAAGGAACAGATGAGGTCGAAAACCTCGACGGAGGCGCAAATCATGCTGAGTGATTTGACAGTGGGTGATAGCCCGTAGAACGGAACAAGGGAGGCCCGAAAATCATCTTCTCCAAGGCGATCCAGGCGCAAGCGTTCAACGTTGTGGAAGGTGCGGATCCAACCATCTGCATCCGTATCCGCGGCGGTGACAACCGAGATTCCACGGATAGAGAGACTGCGGGTGTGGTGGGCGGGAGAGTTGGAAGGATCCGGGAATGTTTTCTTCCACAGCTCGACGTGTGATACCGAGGCGTGGAGTTCGACGTGAGAGAAGAGGTATTTTCGCGCCCGCGGAACCCACGATTTGGAAACGATGCAACAGGATTTGAGCGCGTCGGGTTCGTCGTGCAGGTCGTCGACGATGAGGTCGAGTATCTCGGGCGGTAGAGGGCACGGCATCGTTGTTGGAATCCAAGGAGCCGCTCGGTAGACGCCGGGTGCGAGCGCGCGGCCGCAACCCCAGGGTGAGCAACGCAAGCCAAACCCCGTTTTGAGTTCCAGGCCGCCAAGTACTGAGAATTAATATTACAACTCTGTCGGCTCCACCTTCCCTGCTGTTCAGGACCTTGTTTTCGACGAAATCCTCGAGCCCTGATCGTTGTGTTCATCTCACAACATTCGCCTCCCACAGGAACAACGTCTGTCACTCAGATAGGAAGCCATATTTGGCGAAGTTAACGAAGTTGTCGGTTCCAGCGACAGGTGAGTAAAGCCCTAAGCTTCACATCTATCATCCCGCATACCGTAGTCGTCTTTCGCGCACCGCTTTCCCAGGGATTATCCTACCACCATTCTCGGGCATACATTGACACAGGAGAGATCACACTCTGGCGAAAAAAAAGTCTATACCCGTTGCAGTGATCACTAACGGTTACAATTCTAAGAGGGGGTCTTGACCAGGTCAAGGAGCCCTCTCCTAGCTAGCTCTGGCAACAATCTCCGCACATTGTCCCTCACATATTTTCCTCTCTTCCTCCTCGCTATGTACATTACCTGGGGGCGGATCGAGTGGGAGGTCCAGAATTGGACTAACAGCCGGTCCAGATGATTCCATTCCAGGTAGGGTTCCACAACAGAGTACGGGATACGGTCTTCCAGGGAGATGGTAATACTTTGAAGTTTTTTGGTTTTGACGGTTTGGAGCGATAAAGTGATCCACTGGACGATCGACTTCACATCTTTGTACAGGAACTTCAGGTGTTTGAGTTTCGTGGTCTTGGAGAGGTCAAGAAAAACAATCCCAGGTGGGTCTACATCCACGGGCGGTGGTGAGGTTCTGGTTGGTCACAGGGGCTGGTGGAAACGCACATGAGGGGAAGTAATGGGCGGTGAGAAATTCCAGGGTGTCAGAACACGCCAACACTAGATTTTGCACCAACTCGGCTTCGCTGTGAAAGAACACAGCATTGATCTCGGAGAAGTGGAGACCACCCGGGAGGCCCAACAATCGACGGATGACAGAGTGGTCCCACCCGCGCGTCCGGATGGAAAGGGTCCCGGTGAATTTAGGTGAGGTCAAAGGAGCGTTCCATTCATCTGGGTAGCTCTCGGGGTGGAGAGAATCTAACACCAGATCTTCGAGAAGGGGGAAGGAGCAGACGAGATCGAAAATTTCGGCGGGGCAAGAGGTCAAGCGGAGTGACCTCACTGCGGGCGATAATGCATGGAACGGGACGAGGGAGGTCCGACTCATGTTCCAGAATTCCAGGTGTACGACGTTAAGGAAGGCGCGGATCCAATCACCGGGATCTGTATCCACATCGAAACAGATTGACGTCTCTTCGATGAAGAGATTGCGAGTGTGGTGGGCGGGAGAGTTGGAAGGATCTGGAAAGGCCCTCTTCCACAGTTCGATGGAGGGGCCCATTGCGAAAAATTCGACACGAGCAAAGAGGTGCATTCGCGTTCGCGGGACCCATGACTTGGAGACGACGCAACAGTTTTTGAGCGCGGCCGGTGAGTCGTGTAGATGGTCGATGATGAGATCGAGTATCTCTGGTGGGAGGGTACAAGTCGACATGGTGGTTCGAACAAAAACCGGTTAGACGCTGGCTACCTCCCACGAATGACCACCACAGGTCTCTCCGGGCGCCAGACCCGTCCCATAATGCTTCTCGCGTACAGATCGCCCGCCGAAAGAATTGGCTGGCTAGAACTCCCGGGGTGGACTTATAATATCGAGAGTCACTGGGGAACGATCACGTTTTGGATCCAACCCCATCGTTTGAATGTCAGCGACGGAATCTCTCCTTCCGAACCCCACAATAACACTTTCATCTCTGTCTATAACAGCGAACCCTACCCCGGTTCAAGTTTCTCTTCATCTCAACTCCTGAACTCTCGTTTGTGACGCGTGATAAGTTGGACAGATATGAAGCCCTCGAGCAGGATGTGTTAAAGGGGCAGAGCCCAGTTTTGTTGATAAAGAGTGCCTTAGTTCTCTCACCAGCCAAGTTCCTCAGGAGGTTCCCTCAACCAGGACCACTCCGGAGCAAACCAAGAGTTAATCCGGTGCAGTAGAGGGGGAGAAGAAGACCGGGGGGGTTCGCGATCGTCCCACTTCGGGGTTTATTAACTGGGATGGGGAAGCGCCGGGTTGGGAACCTGCACGGATGTAACACGGCAGACAGATAGCAAGACACCACGATTTACGCCTGGGTGGTAAACTTGATTTAAGTATCGGGGGATTGCAAGCAAGGGAAATGCAAACAAGGCATCTTTTTGGCACTCGATACGCCGCACCCGACGCGATCACCCGCAGGCGGCCAAAGCCGGGTGTCACTCACTGGCACCCAATCACCGCAGCGATTTACATAACGATCCTGGCGCTAGCCTTCGGTACCTTTAGGTCTGTATCCACCTCCAAGCTTCGGGGATCCGGGCTTCGAACTCCAAGCTCAATCTTAGGCATCACCTCAACCTTTTGCTGGGCGTGCGTACCTTTCCTGTCGCCCGCAACCGTTATTCAATCTATCGTTTTGTCTGGTTCGGCCTGGGACCGATATCCTCCCAGTGTGACCCGCACCCAAGTTCCCCCACAGTGGCGCTTACTAAGGCGTCATCCAACCCGGCCAAACAACCACCCCAGGCGAACCCCATTTGTTTGACCGCCTGGCTGTGCCCGGCAGCACGCCGGGAGTTATCGATGCTTTTGGAAATCAATTAAAGGTGAGTCTGGCGAATGGCGTCGTGGGCGTTTGCAGTCACTTGAATACTGACCCTCGGATGTTGAATATGGGTGTCCGAACTTGCCGCCTGGGGTGGGTCCACGCGTCACACGGTTAGGGCGGCTCCTTAAAGACCCCAAACCCACTTCGGGTTGGGCGGATGCGGTTTATTTTCGTCTCGCGAATTCACAGCGCTGCCATCTCGTGTACTCACCGCCTGGTTGTTGCGGTTCAGACCCCGGTTGACCCTGCGGGTTCTTCCGATGTCTTGTACAACCACTCCTGTGTTATGGCGTCCGACTTGGTCGACTTCCATCCTCCGGCAACTGAACGAACCCGCCTAATTTCTCAGGTCACGGAACTTTGATTTCTCAGGTATTAAGTTTCAACCTTGAATTTTCGCAGCCCCGGAAGTCGACCGGTGTTCAAAATCTGCCTCATCGGCGCTCGCATTCTTCCGCGTGGGGGTTATTCCGTTGGCATCCGGTGAGTGTGAGCTAGGTTGTTATATTGGGTTTGCAACAGAGCCACCACAACATTCCGTCATTGGGTTGTGGGGCAGACGCGGTCGTGGGCGGTAGAAACACCGTTGTGGGTGGCCGTCCGGACCCCGGGCCGTCAGAAAAGAGGCCTGCTACGCATCTCAGGGTGGTACGATGTACGACTTTGGTTGGGACAAACATCTACCAGTCGGCACGGGGTCCTTCGGCTTGCTGCTGGGGGCCTGATCTCACCCACGGCATCACGTACGAATCAAACGTACCTCTGCGGCTGCTTCGCCAATGAGTGTACTCGTATACTGGTATTGCTTGGCTCGGGTATGCCCAGAGTTGGAAGCCCCGAGCTTTATCTGTATATGTAACCGTGCCCCCGTGACCCGAGCCTCCGGGGTAAAGCTCATCGTTCACTGGTTTGATATACCATCAAGTGGATTGTTACACGTACGTCGCGTTTCGTGCCAACGTCCAAATTCGGGTAGCCTCTAGTGCTGATACAGCGGGGCTCCGCCCTCCCGGCCGCGTTTGGGTCACGTACTTAAACATCGACAGAGAGGGGGGAGGGACGGACTGCGACCACATCTCCACCTGAGCGATTCAGCCGCACTAATCCAGCCTCCGGTAGACCAACTCTCTCTGCTGACTATCACCCACAGCCTGGAGCACTTCGTGACGAGAAATACCTAAGGACAAACTTCTGAAATGCCGAATTACTTGGTCAAACCCAGGGAACCCACGGTTCTGAGTCATAAGGAGCGCTACGAAATCTCCTCGACCGACCTCTTGTTGTCATTCATGGTGAGGCCGCCGACCCTGTGTAATGTTCCGTGATGCTACGCTAACTCTCAATCCTGGAATAGGTTCCAAGTGCTCATGTAATTCCAGAGATCTTGGATATCGAGCGGTTCAACGTCGCGCTGAGCGAGGCGTTGTCGACCTTTCCCCACATCGCGGGGAGGCTCGTAAGACCGACTACATCAGATGAGCCCTGGGCGGTACTCCTTTGTTTTGTTTCCACCCATGGCTCAAACTAAAGACATAACATAGATTCGATTGACGAACTCAGGCGTCCCCGTGTCACTCACCGATAGCGACGCAGACGAGATCTTCCCAACAGACCTCACCGTACAACCCCCCAATCGCTACTCAGAGCCCCTGAACCTCGCGGGGATCATCAAAACAGAGGGGGAGTCGGACGAACCGCTGTTCCGGCTGACAATTATCCGGTTCACGAAGTTGAATTGCACTTCTATCGGAGAGTGCAACTCACACGTGTTGTGTGCGTCTTCTCCCGATTTTCCCAGATCCCCGTTGTGCCGACCAGAATGACTTTAGTTGATGGATCCGGCTTCCTGCTGTTCTTCAGACAGCTCTCTCAACTATACCAAGGTCTCGGACCGGTCGACCCTCCACCTTCCTACCCACCAAACGCAATCAAGTTCGCGGAACCGTTGCGCCCCCCTTCGCAAGTCTACCGTTGCTACGACCCGTCGGCCCCACCTCCGTGGGAACGACCTGAGAGGAAGGCGATGGAATTCGTCGCATTCAGATTGACAGCCGCACAACTCACCGAGATCCACAAGTCTGTGACGAAAGGGATGAAGCACCTGAGGATAGCGAGGGCGGATATGGTTGTGGGGTTACTCGCACGCTGCTTATCGGAGGTTGAACCGGAATCCAAGCCTATCGATACCATTTCGTATGTGATCAACGTACGTGCATTCGTTGCCCCACCGGCCCACGACTTGACTAACTCTGTCATAGCATCGCGGGATGGGTATACACCCGATCAACACGACGGCCAATGCTATCGCTTGGCTCTCCGCGGGAATACAATTACCAACAGGGGCCGATCTTCGCGGCGTTGTTTTGGCCTATGCCACGGAAATACGTAAGCCGTTGGAGAAGTTGAGGGACCCCATGTTCGTCAAAGATGTGGCCACGGATTTAGCCAAGATACAGTCCCAGATCACGTGGGACAAGAACGGCCAGGATCTTGCAAGCGCGAAGGATGGCTGTTTGATCGCAAATATCTCTCGGAAGTAAGTCCCGGGCCCTTCCCATGTGAATGGCGGCTGAGACGACTACGCGCTTTGCAGAATTGATATGACAAGCCCGCATTTTGGGCACCCCGGAAAGACCAGGTTCTATACCTCCCACACCCCAGGCTCCCGCTACGTACAGATCACGACGCCGAACCCGAAATTTGTTGACGGAGCGTGGGTAAGCAGGGAAGGTGAGATGGAGGTGACGTTGTACGTTCCACCAAACAGGAGGAAGAGATTCGAAACACTGTTTGAAGGGTATGCTAAGGGCCTGGGTATGACTGGTTCAGTCGAATTTCTACTGTAGCCACGGAAACGACGAAGGATCCAGTCCCTGCGTCATGTTGTGTCCGGCGCTGTTTTCTCTTTCTTTTTCGTGCAGCATGTACAAAAACATGGTCAACCACATTGGCTTGGGGCGTAGACAATCGCGCCTTACCGCCGGAGCACCTGGGGAAATCGAGTAGTGCTCTAGGTGTGGCGAAACCAAGTCGATCAGGGTTTTTTCTAGTGTTCTTTATTTCTTTGCCTTGGTTCTGATTATTACCTCATTTACCTACGTATGGGAGCGCAAAATAACCATCCAAGGATCTTCGGAAATCTTAATCTACAACCACCCTTTACCCTGCCTGGACCGCGAGTTCAAGCGCCTCGGCATATACCACGGGGGAGACCCCCGAAAGGGGAACATCGATCTATCAAGGCGGTCCGGGCGAGGCAGTTTCAGATTGGCCAGGAGGGATCACCGAACAAGACCTAATGGCTAACAGACGCAGCACCGAGTAACTGTATATAGCTTGTAACTCCCACTGTTATCGGTGGTTTCAAGAAAGGTGTCTAACTTGGGAGAGATCCACACTCCTCTGCTTCGTCGCGCTGCGACGTGGTTCAAAAACCCAAGTGAAAAACCCCGAGGGATGATACTTTTTCCAAGAGCACGGGGTGACTGGGTTGGATGGGTGGAGGATGACCGTCGTGCTCGTTGGCCTGGGGAAGCAGACGTGAGAAATTTAAAATAGGCATCGATCGGTTCCCCTGCGTGACCGAGGAAGTCTGTGACGACGCTGTGACAGATGAACTTACGCAGACTCGGAGCGGTGCGCCGAGGCCATTGTTTGCTCGTGTGGAAGACACGGGGCAGGCTCCGCTACCGGTGTTTGCTAACGCCAAGTTCCATCAATTTTGGAATGTGGGTTCCAGGCGACACGCTACCTGATACTCTCAGGATTATGATCATTTTCTCTATTCGAACGGGTATGGTTTCGCAGACGTTAGAACAACTTTTCGAGCGCTATTACTTAAGGGCTCGAATGCAGGTGCTAGTAGCTAGCAGAGGAGCCGCGACGATGTGCGGAACCTCCTTCACCAAATGGTCCACTTCAACACCTCCTTTGCGATATCCTCTGCAAATAGGATATGTGCGGGCGCTACCCGACAAGGATTTTGGACCACAATCAGTGTGGGATACAGGAACGGACGAAAACAGTGGTCTCGTACCCGACGGGTGGTAGTTGTTACCCCAGAAGTACTTATCAGAACCGTAGGACGTAGAATCTGGGAATCCGTACTCTGTGGGGTCGTCGAGGATCTTGGTGAAAAAGGAGTAGGAGTCCCATTGGTAAGTTGCGACCTGTGGAAATAACTCATCGGCTAATCTTCCATACCAGAAGCCCAGGCGACGCACCCCAGGATGGGAACACTCAAAAGAAGTAACCTTCTTCGCTAGGCGCAAGTTGAACCCCTCGATCACGGTCCTTTCGAGCTCTTGCCCAGCGGCGTCCGTCGACGTAAACACCTATTCATCAAAGTAAGACTCGTGATGGGCCAACTAACTATCGACATGCCACTTACCAAAGGAGAGCGTTGAATGGGAGGAACGTTGACGAATAGGAAGTTCCTCGCTCCTGCATTATACTATTGACCGGAAGGAACACCTCATTCAATAGAAGGGGTGTCTGGTACTGACTAGTTTCTCGACCAGCGCAAAGTACGCGTCGATGAGGACATCAGAGAAGCTAGGTACCATGTGACTCGTCAGCCACGGGCCGCGAACAACCACCAACCTTCTGAGCGTCGAAGAACTCACGCTTCCCTGTCGCCCCCTAGGGACCAACTATTCCCAATATCGTTAATCCCAATCCACACGGAGAACAAGGTGTTTCTGCTGTTCCATGGTGCGCTCGCCGGCTTTCCCGCGTAGCTGGCCAAGAACTGGTTCACCTGGTCCGTCAGTGACTTAACGGTGGGAAGGTATGGAGTGACGAGGTTCGCGTCGATGGTTGCTCCACCATAGGCAAGATTGTAAGTAAGAATTAAAGATTTGTTGTACACCGTTGTCTTAGCGTCGACCCAATTTTGCCCACCAGTGGCCGTGGAACCCTAGACGCGCGTCAGCCCGACGTCTTGCGATCGTGGGGGAACGCGCACGTACTGGGTAGGGTGGGTTCCCGAGAGGGTTTCCAATCGACGGCTGTGTACCGTTAACCTCGAAGCCTGTCTGTGTGTAGGAATCGCCACTGGGTGATGGATATTGGACGAGGAACCTAACGTGTAACGTGAAGAGAAACCCACAAGCTGAACCAGTAATTCACTCCGGGGTAAAACGGAGCGGCAAAGGCGACGGACGCGAAAACCGAGATGACCAAGCCGACGTGCACCATCCCCCCTTGGTATGTTGAGGCGAGTCGGGGCAAGAGCTGGGGCCAGATGTAACCCTTTTCTTAATGTACCCTCGAAATGCATGCGACGAATGTTCGAATGTTCGGTCAAGATTCCTCGCATCAGATGCAGCAAGAGTGAACACGTAAATAAAATCAGAGGCATCGGCCCGAACTCCACGTCTTCGATTATCATCGGTTACTTACAGATGTACTGAGATGACTGACCTGACAACGGGGAAGACAAAGACCGCACTGTCAATGCAATGGTCCAAGTTCTCAGTTCCTTTACGGTAGAACGTGCAAGCTACTGAATACACCCTAGCACATACCATCGATGGGCGAAGAAAAGGCGTTGTCGTAGTGATTGACGAAGTACAATAGAAGTTCTATAAGCGCATAAAATGTTTGACCGTACGAGGGAACGAAAATGAAGGATACAAAATGTTCAGTGCGTGATCCTCCGACGGCCCTCCGCGGGTATAGGGTCTTCTAACAACCATCATTATGGGTTTACGCGATTCAGACAACAGACCCGATACTGCTCTGGAGACAGGCACAACGTCGTACCAGAGAAAGGGCGTCGATCTTTGCAAGCGGATCCGAGAAGCAACCTCCGTCGCCGGGGTGCCGGAACGACAGTGAGCCTCATTGACTGGTGGTGGTAGAATGGTTCGGACCTCAATATCTCGGCACCCCGATCCTCGTATGGGGCGGGCGGAGTTGGCAATGGTGCGGGCGGATCAGTTGGTGATGGTGATAGGAAGCGTTGAAGTGGGCGTACACACAGGTTTTAACGGAGTGAAATTTATCCAGCCATTGCGAGGCGTCAATCGATACGTCGCGACAAGGAAACGGAGACCCTGAACCTCGTTTGGGAGAGCTGAGAATCAATATTTCAACTTTGTCAACCCCACCTTCCCCGCTGTTTAGGACGCCGTTTTCGATGGAAACCTCCGATAACCGTTGCGCATCACAACACGTTCGAGTCCCCTCAAGGACAACGCCACCGTGTGGAATCTACGCTGGGACAGGTGAGGTCGACGAAATTGACGGTTCCAGAGACAGGCGGGTTAAGGAGTGGTTTAAATCAATCGCTCCTCGTCTTTGTCTCACTGTTTGTGCAAGGATTATGACGGGCTTTGATCAAAGACCCTACACCCCTTCAACAGTCCAACCACGGGTATGATTAACGCGGGAGAGATCGCACCCCTGGTGAAAAAAGTCCATACCACCGCAGTGATCACCAACTGTTGCGATCCTATGATGTCCTTCTCTCTCTTCCCCACCACATACACGACCCGCGGGCGAATCGAGTGAGGGGCCCGGGATTCGACCAAGGGCCAGTCCAGTCTATTCCATTCTCGATAAGTTTCTGGAATGTTGTTTCCCGGTAGATGGTGATACTTTGAAAGTTTTTGGATTCGACGGTTTGGGTCGCCGTGGGGATCCACTGGACGGACGACCTCGTATTTGTCCGCAGGTATTTGAGTTCCGCGGCCTTGGAAAGGTTAAGAGCAACCATCTCGGTGCGTCTACGTCCGCGGGTGGGAGTAAGGTTAGAGTTGGTCACAGGCGCTGGCCACCTCGCGCGTTTCTCCAGGCGCCAGGCCCGTCCCGTAATATTAATGCTGACCCGCGGAGTCCCGGACAGACCAGGCTCCGCCCCGACGTCATGCCATCGCTCTCTCACCACTTACCAAGCTTGTAGCTCGTCGCCCTACACGACAAGATCACGCCATGGTTTCTTCATTCCTCTACCCAAGTGTGCCGCGGGCATGGATCCACCCGACGCAACCATCCTCGACCACACCCGACCCCAAAGCAATTGCCCATCCTTCTGCCACCATCTTCCCGGTGAACGGACCCCCACAATCCCCGTATTGAGACCAAGCTTCAACGAGGCTGTACAGCGTCCAGTTCCTTATTCAAATGTCTTCACCACTGCTTGACACCACATTACCTCCGGATACAAAACCGACACTCAAGTTTGTAAAGGGCGACTTGACGCGCGACACTCGTTGACTGCGTCCCTAGCGCGTTTGTTTCGCTCCATCGAGTGAGCATTCCCTCTTATGACTGACACATTGGCCACAGATGATAACAAACTAGCCATCGTTACCAGCGGTGGAACTCTACAAACGAGGAAAGACCGTTGGAACGTGCGCGAGGTTCTGGAGTTAACACGGAGGGAGTGTCGAAAGTATGGCCCAGCCGATTCGGAAAGCGGCCAACCATCCCAAAATGCGGACGCGTGCGTGACGCCTAAACTTCCCGCGGAAAAAGTTGACAAACGCATCCAGGTCCAAAGGATTTCACCCGGTGAGCTCGTCTCGCTGCCAACGAGAACCCCACCTAAATTGCGCCCCAAGCGTCACTTTCTGCAGCTCCATACTCGTACATTCATTAGGGGTCTTGTAATTCAAAACCTGATGCTTTCGACATCCGGCGTCGACACTCTCCGGATTGCTGTGAATGAGCACCACCCAACTGTGCGTAGTGTTCATACTTCCCGCGACGTTCGTTGACGGACAGTAATGGAGACCCCGACCCATCTCCATCGGCGGATCGCCCTGGCTCATCCTGGAATGTCCATGGATGAATGGAAGCTGTTTGTTTTACCAAGTCCGGCGTTAGCCCCTATGTCCTGCGATGGGTTCGCCCATCTTTGAGGGTCCCCTAATCGGCGAAACCGGTCCTGGACCCCGGAGCTGGGTCCTGCTATGTTGCGAACGTACCCCGGGTTGTCCTACGAGTCCCGGCGGTCCTATACGGGACCATTGGTGTCCAAATCCTGGTTGTAGTCCGCGATTGTCTGGGTCCGCATTTATTGCCTCGGTCCTTACACCCCACTGACTTACATCTGCATCAGTCTGGATGTGATTTCGGCGATACTCAGACTTGCCCCGAATACGCGAGTCCTAGGGGGGTCGGACATACGAGTGTATAGGAACATTAAAAGGCACCGGCTCATGTGCCTGGGAGCGGCCCGGGTAGTAAATAACCGGTAAACCCACCGCCTCGAGTACATGGATGCATTACTGAGTTATAGAACGAAAGGATGTCATTGTGCGCAAAACCCGGTGTGTTTGGTTACAAATCCTCCCGCGAGGTGTAAGTGCATTTCTACTCAGAGCTTTACAACGTGCTGATCGGGCATCAGTGACTAAATGGCCACCTACTTGCGTTTCCATCTGTTGCCATACGACGTTATCCCTACCTTCCATTTGATCATCAATGCAAGCCAATCCGGAGTTTGTCGAGCTGCGACTCTCAGTGCACGCCACTTGTGGAGCAAACCAGTACCCCGACCTCGGGGGAGCTCTTTGTAGTCGGTGGTTGGTCGGCACATTGGCCTTCAACTTGGGGCTACATGATCTTGTCGCGCGGCGTCGGGGACAGGTATAAAGGCGGGGTTGTCCTGACGAAGGATTCCTTGTGCTTCCGCTCAAACAGTTCGCCTTCTGCTTTCACACTACCTCTATCAATTACACCATGCCTATCAGCGGAAAAGAGAAGGAAGAACAACAGCGCAAAGAGGAACTTGATCGTATTGCGAGGATTTCCCTCGACATCAGGAGAGCCCTCATCGTCTCTCTCCCCGCTCCTCCCGAGCAGTTCCTCACTCTCAACGTCCCCGGGAAGGTCCCCAATTTCAAGGTACGAGCGATCATCAGCGTGCGGCAATGGTCCTCACCGTCGCGGCCAACTTCTAGGACTTTACCGACGGCTGGGACGAGGACGGCACCGCCAAAAACGTCGTACCCCCTCTCAGCGTTCAGCTCAACGAGGCCATCCTTTGCGATGACATGCCCACCCTCAGCGGTATCCAGCTCGGTCCAACTGGCCGATCCGTGTCCGGCAGTTACGGCGCGACCCTCAGCAAACTCCGTCCGGCCGGTTGGTGTTTTGTTCAGGAAATGTGTTCTACTTCTGACCCCTCGAGCGTAGGATCGACCACTGGGATCCCTGACGGCTCTGGCGATTTGACCGATGACGAGAAACGTTACCAGGCCGCGATGGAATGGCTTCTCGAGAAGGACCCCGAGCACCCCAACCAGAGCCACATCGACCTTTACAAGGAGAAGCAGG
>Ga0307516_10004680_pt1 | contig 16753 bp, 21 predicted proteins | sample 19_EM_MG_FD_203310 | JGI IMG/M metagenome (GOLD analysis project Ga0307516, IMG submission 203310) | Populus trichocarpa ectomycorrhiza microbial communities from riparian zone in the Pacific Northwest, United States - 19_EM | ecosystem: Host-associated > Plants > Roots > Unclassified | place...
GCCCCCCCCGCCCCCCCCCGCCCCCCCCCCCCCCCCCCCCCCCCCCCCCCCCCGCCCCCCCCCCCCCCCCCCGCCCCCCCCCCCCCCCCCCCCCCCCCCCACAAAACCTCGGGGGCCTTAACACCCTTTAATACCGGCCAGCAGTTGCTTCACGGCTAATCGTCGGGTTGGATCGGGAAGGACGGGGAGAAGGGAGTAACAGGAACGCGGGCCGCCGCAAACGGACATCACCAGCGCGGGGCGACGGATATCCTCATGAGGAGCCGTCGCCCACACCTTTCCAGCTCGTCTCGTCCTGCCTTGCCTTGTCTCGTCGATCTTGTCTTGCCTTGTCGGTCTTGTCTTGCCCTATCTAGCCATAGAAGCGTCCTCTTTTTCCTTGCCCTGAATCCCGTTGTCCCCGCCGACGGCCGCCGACCAAGTCACCGCGTCGCCGCCCCCGCTCACCACTCGCCGCCGCCCGGCTGTCCACTCGTGCACTCTCCGCTCGTCGCCTGCCACCGTTCACCCACTCCCAGTTTCCTGTCCGCTACCTGCAGCCCTGGCGGCCCAGTCTCGATACGGTTACATTCTCTCTCTGCATCTGCCCTCTCCTAGCCCTACAACTACCTACTTCCCAACCCCCGCCCCTACACCCCAGCTATCTCGCCACGAGTTTCTTTCTGTCGCAAAAACGCCGCCATATTGCAACCCGTAGTCCTGTTCGCCACCATCCATCCCTATCAGCCCATATGTCCACCAGCCTCCACCCTAGCCCCCCCGTCCCAGACGACCGGGCTTCCAAAACCGCTATCGCAGCCACCCTCATTTCTAGCCGGTGGGAGTGCATCATCTGATCTGCACTACAACAACAAAACGCGCCCAGCGCGCTCTCCATGGCATTCAGCCACTCTTCGACAAAGGCAGCTGCTGATGTCGAGCGCGACGGATTCGCGAACGGGAACGGGTTCAATCGATATGCGGTATTCGGTCGATGAAAGTAGCTACTCCCGTGTTAACGGAAATAGCGTGGAGCGCAGGTGTGGAGAGTCGGGTGGTATGGGCGGTTCGTCATGGCGGTGGTTCTTCGAGGGACAGAAGCGATCTAACACACTAGGTATTAGCTCTAGAGAGGGCGATGTCGATGTGCGATGGGTACCAAGTGCTGCGGCCGCGGGCAATCTCGGAGAAGGAGTGTACGGGACGCCAGAGCGAGGCTCTGGCGATCTGGTGTTGGGACGATATTAATCGAGGATTTGGATTGTTGCATCCATGGGGCCGAAGGGGATCGCGCTTGGTCACGTCGATAATTGCTGGAGATGTTGGGTGGAGGTGTTGATCGACTTGATGACAGCTACCTGCCGGTGCATAGGGAGTGATCGTTGGTATTCCAGGTGTGCGGTTAAGTGCGGGGTTAACTGCGGGGTTAACTGCGGGGTTAACTGCAGGGTAAACTGCAGGGCATCTATGATATGTATCTACATACATAGTCTATAGATAGATTCTAGATACAAGACTATATAGCGCGCGGTACGGCCCGAGCCGCAACACTGCAGGCCAACAAAAGATGTGGCAAATAAATAAAATCACTGTCGCACCCGGGAAAGTGATTTATATAGAGTGCTTATTCTTATGGAATGGGCTTGGTATGGAGTGATAACTCATGGGACCCGGTGTCATTATATATATGTGTTCTAGCCTGTCGGGCAAATTTTCTCGTTTACTAAATGGGCTGGCCTGTTTATAGACACGCTAGCCTGCCGGCTGGCAGGCGTGCTGTTCAGTCAACTGTCTGGTTTTGCGAGGTGGCTGGCCCCCCAACCAAATAGAGCACTGGTTTTGTCGACACCGGACCGCCCAGCAAATAGCAAATAGCAAATAGCAAATAGACCGGGCCCCCGAGAAAAAGTATACAGGTAGAACAGCAGCGCGGTAGACTACAGCTCGGTTTGTCTGCTATTATTGTACAGACAACTCGTTTTATTTAGCCAATTTCCATACCATTCAGTTCCCTGTAGTTTCCCTGCGCATCATATTTCTGGTTCCAAAGGCGACGCTGATCAGGGCCAGGGGGAGGTTTTCTATCAGGTTGTTGGATCCAATCGATATACTGAGCACGCTTCTTTTGAGTAAAAAGCCACTAAATATCACAGACTGTTAGTGCGAGACATTTGCGAAAACACCAAAGGGATTGTTCGCCATAGTCTTACCCGACTCTCATCTTTCTGCATCCAATTTTGAAACTCTCCAAAGGTTTCACGAAGAAATGGAGCGTAAGGATTCTCCTCAGATAAATCGTTTTCGGGGATAACTGCTTGCATGTCAGTAAATGGTATGTGAGAATACTGAGCGTTCCGAGTCGGCGTAAAGTGTTGGTGATTTAGGTGTATTTGTGATCAAGTTGTGGTGGACGGAGTTGCGGTACCTAGATGGAGTGGTGGTGGATGGAGTCGTAGTGGGGATGGAGTTGTGTAATGGAGTTGTGTTGGGGATGCAGTTGGGGTGGGGTGGGGGTCGGGTGGGGTCGTGGTGCTTAATTGCTGATATGAGGGAGACACCGGTCAGGAACAAATCGGGGTGGGGGGGTCGAACGTTATGGCAGTGGGTTGGCGTGGGCCGAATGTTGTGTCATTTATATGCGCAGGCTGCTCAACTTTTCTATTTGGTGAGTGGGCTGTCGCTGCTTTTCTATTTGCTGGGTGGTCTGGTCGGCCAGGCAAACGAGCCTGCCGGCCGGCGGGCCGGCCCATTTAGGAAAAACCCAATTGCCCGACAGGCTAGAACATATATAACTAGTATGGTCTTCTAGTGAGAATTCTTATGTAGAGAGTCGACTATATCACAGAAGAAGCTGAAAGGACACGTGTATCGAGGAGCTGGACGAAAAAGCCGTCTTTCGGATGTCCTGAGGCCAAGAAGGAAGGCGAAAGCGATCCCAGTTGGAACAGGCAGCATGAACTGCTGTCGATGTTGTGCCGTTGTTTTAACTTTTGGTCAGGTCGCTCCTTTTGCGGGTCGTTGCAGATATGGCGGGCTATCGGCAACAAATAACGATGATTGAAGCTCCGCTCCACCCAGTTGTCATCGTCGCCAGATCTGTGCTCATTTACCAGCTCTAGGCGTATTCTTTCGTCCCACTCTCAGTTCTCCTATCTCTTTTCGCTCAAGGCTTTCCAGAGTGATCGCTCAAATAGTTCCCTCTTCCGCTCGATATGCCTTCGCTCGTTGCATGGTTGAAGGCCCTGATCAGTTTACACAATCTCAGTTCCTCCCACCGGATACGAGCGTCAAAAAATCGATATCAAGCGATACGGTCGGGTTCGCTTCCATTGTCTAGTCGCTACCTGATATGTGCTGACCCCGAATTTCCAAGCGGACTCTTCTGCTTCCATCCTTCTTCCACATTACGCCCGATCTGTGCTCGCTCAAAATGTTGGGCATACCCGACTGTGCAGCTCCTGTTCTCCTCACTCGCTCGCGCCTGCATGCCTGGTCGACGGATACTCGTATCTCCGGGCGTAATTGTTCAATTGCCAGAAGTTATCCTTCCTTCTGCTCTAGCACTGCCACGCCCCTCTGTGTCGACACGCGCACGCAACTGGGAGAACTCTCTCTTTCTCGGTGTCCTTGGTTGTACTATAAAGCAATTGCGCCCAAATTTCCTACACTACACTTCATTCACGGCATTGTAAATGCCATCCATTTGCCCCACTTTTGCGCAATTCTCAAGGCGTGCTACAGAACCCACGGCTCATGGTGGTTAACGTCTCGGATACATCCTCATATGTAATGGCTTGCGTCATTAAGGTGAGAAGGAATCAACGGATGGAATGCACACCGCGATTCTTGATAGAGCGCAGGCTCTGTGGAGCCAACTGGAAATGATGGATTGCCATCAACTGGAAAAGTTTATAGCTAAATCTATGCCAAACCCACTCTTGGAATATAGGATCGATAGAGATGAAGAGAGTGGATTTATTGAAGATACACAGCCGAAGGCAGAAATGTGCTCTCTATATACAACGGACCTCAGTGACTCGTCGGGGGAACGGACGGAGCCGCTGGTCGGAGACTCGGGCAGCCGTCTTCTCCGGGCGTTCATTATTCTGACCGGCACCCGCGTCGCTTCACGAAAGTAGATCACCACTGGTCCCAGCCCCGATGATTTAGCTTCACTTCTGAGAAGGAGCGAGTTAAAGAGCGTCTCGGGGTCCTCCTGTCCATACTCGGCGGTCGTCCACGGTCGGAGAATATCCGAGTGACAGAGTCTGATTCCAAGTAGGAACCAAACATTCCGATTGGTTGATGCTGGTCGTGGCAGCGGCAGCACCACGTGTCCCCTACTTGAGCCGCGCCGCCGGGTAAATCAATACTCGCGCCCAAAAGGGTTGCACGGTGAATTGTTGCTCCACCTAAAGAAGCTAACGGTGCGACAAGGTGCAACGATCGCTCCGCTTAGTTAACACTCTAGAGACGCGTGTAGTGGTTCTCGACGTGGGTGATGGATATCACTTTATTAAAACGGCGCGCATTGTGCATCTTTTCCAGTGGAGTCTGGCCGCGGGGCTGTGAGACTGGGGTGTTAACGCGTCACCGGAGTCACGGTAGAATCGATATATCGTAGTCAGGTTTTCGATAATTCACAACGGAATAGTCTAAGGGGTGTCGATACAGTTTCTCTCTGTCCTCCCCCTCTTTTGCGCGGCGCGCCGAACGCCTATAAGAGCGGAATCATCCTACGCTGCCGCGGGCCTCTATCCTTTGACCTTGTCTTCAGGAATGTAGAGACGCGTAAGCGCATATCGATCCACTCTTTGTCTTCGGCGCGCCACACCTCCAATTCCTGCTCTTTTTCCTCAGCGCGCACACATCCCATTCCTACTCTTTTTCCTTAGCGCGCACCAATTCCCTATCCTTTGTCCTCAGCGCGCACCAGTTCCCTATCCTTTGTCCTCAGCGCGCACCTGTTCCCTATCCTTTGTCCTCAGGAATTTACTCACGTATGCACCAGCCAAAGCCAAGGTGAACGTGGGCCTACAAGGGCCCAGAGCGTGCTCGTCCTGGCCGGTACCAACGGCAAGATACGGTGCTGCTGCAAACCTCGTCGTTCCCATAGCTTCTATGGGTCACACGGGTTCCGCTTTGCTGCCGCGGAGTAGTCCCCGGCAAACCACTTTGGCCGCCGAGGTCCTACTTCCACTCTTGCCTCCCGCCTAGACTCTCGCGCTCAGTGTGTCATTCGAGAGACCGTCGACGTCGAAGAGTGTGTCATTCGAGGGACCGTCGACGTCGAGGGGTGTCATTCGAGAGACCGTCGACGTCGAAGAGTGTGGCAGTCGAGAGACCGTCGACATACAGTGTGTCACTCGAGAGACCGTCGACGTACAGTGTGTCACTCGAGAGACCGTCGACGTACAGTGTGTCACTCGAGAGACCGTCGACGTGCGCGTCCACCAAATATCTCTTTCATTCTCGTTGAGCTGTTAGCCCGTCGGACTAGGGTGTAACAGGGGCACAATTCGCGGAGGAGGCAATGGCGGTGTTCATATTCTATTGCTAATTCTGCTGATGATCTACGAGTTGCAGGGTTTCCGCCACGGCGGTCTATATAGAAGCTAGGTATTCCAATCGGCCGTTTGCGGTTGCTAGGCGCTGACTTTGAACCTACAGTATGGCTACAGGTGCGGAGCTCTGCGACATGGGCTGTATATCGTATTGCAGATTTCCGGTTATCATCGCAGGGTCAGATTCAAAGCAAAGAAGCAACACAAGAGATATATTCGTTCGCGCTTCCCCCCCCCGATCGCCACCCCGAACTGCGCCCGTCACTCCTCCGCCACGCAGCGTCACTCCTCCACCATGCGCCGCCACTAGAAGGTCTGGTTTCCGGTGACGGAGTTCTGCATGTTCGACAGATCCTTCGCGTTTCCGGTGTACTGCCTTCCTGCGCCAGAGTTGACGTTGTGGGTGGCGCCGGGGGCGTAGTGTGAGCTGAAGTATCGCGATCCGGCGCCGGCGCCGGAGTAGTGGTTGCCGCCGTGCACGGGCCCGTAGTACGTGTTGGTCGAGGTTGTCACGTTGTGCGAGTCGGTCGTGTTGCCGCAGTTGCTCGAGTTCGTGTACTGGGTGGTGACGGAGTCGCGACCCGAGTGCTGGTGGGAGTAGCCGTTCGGTCGGCGGTCGGCTGGCTTCTCGGACATGGTTGATCTGCTGGAGGAGTGGGTTGAAGGAGAGAGAGGTGGCGGTGGGAAGTTGCAGGTTTGCGAAGGACTTGAGGAATCGAGTGCGGGAGCGGGAGTTTTATGGCAGAAACGTGTCCGGTGGGCTTTCGGTGGAGTGGGACTCGGCCCATTTATGTACTGGCTGGCTGGATCCTGGCGCGAATGGCTGGACCCTGGCGCAAAGCGGGGTCGCTCATGCAGGCGCGCGCGTGCAGCATGCCGTGTATCATTGGGTAGTATTTTTAGTAGTAATTCCTCCGTCGATCGTGATCGCTACCAGGGGTCGCCCGTTAGTTATCGTATGTAGTTCGGTACACAAACTGTCTGATGATTGGTCCCAAAATATGCAAGCTGCCGCTCTACAAGCACATAGATAACAACCGCCCAAGTGCCTGCTGGAATGTGGATAAGTGCGTTCGGAAGATGTGGCAACATGTCACCGACAACCAATCGGAAGGAAGATCCGCAGGTGCTAAATCCGGATCATGATATCCGATCAAACATGAAGGGTCCGACATAGAATAATTCGGTAGGGAAACATGTTTCTTGGACAGCAGGTTCTCTCTACAGAGGCTCAATCAGAGATATGTAGTGTTCGGAGAGAGTGATGAAGAAGGAGACGGGTGGATATACCTTGTCCAGAACAGTGGGAAGAACAACTAACAGCAGCAAGGAGAAATACAGAAACCCAGTATCGTCGAATGGATCGTGAAACTCGTAACCGTGTAAAAAAACCTCATGGGGAACCCACAGACGTACATAGGAGAAAGAGTGAATCCTCCAAAGAAAGAAAAATGGATGGAAACTTATTTCAACCGCTTGCTACGTGCTCATTAGAAGCTTCCCCTGGATGCCGGGCATTTGGCGCGCGCAACAACTCCATCTCCAGGCGGGCGCCGCAGCACCATCCTCGGGCACGCGCAGCAGCTGTGATCAACCATTGGGGCTCAGTAGCGTACCGGCAAACTATAAGCCGCGTACCGCAACCTCACTCGGGTAGTCGTCGAACTTCACTCTGGAGATGTGCGGGGAGCCATCTGCGACCATTTTCCGTTTTTGCGCCGTGCTTTAACTGGTAGTCCCTTCCCTGTACCTTTCCCGAACGCGGCAAAAGCATCGTAGCCCTCAATCGCTAGGTAGTTCGTAACGCTTCTGATCCCCGTGACCGCCGCGTCCTCCTCGTTTGTCGGGCGGCGCCGGCGATGCTGAGGTTCGAACCGACCCGGGCACTCCTCCGTGCGGGCGAGGTCTGTTCCCCGATTAGGCTGCACTGTCAGCGTCCACCGTTTACTCCACCATGGGTTTTTTTTAGCCGACGATAATTGCGGGACCGTTTCGGTGCTGCTCGAAGGATGTGGGAGACGACAGCGGTATTTGAGATCGCTCCGGTTCCGGCCACACCTTGGCGAACAGCGACCAGTTAGACCTGAGATCTATTCGGCTCACGGGCGTGCTGTCCGACATGGGGCTGCTGCTAATGGCTCGTCCACGCACGACGTCATCGCTGCCAACTCGGAGGCCGACCGCCCAAACAGCTACTCCCGCTTCGATACCCCCAACGAGGTCGATCGCGGTCGACCAGCCGGAGCCCGAGCCCAGGCAGATTATCGCTCGACGCCCTCAAACGTCAGGTCCTCGATGCGTACGAGAATAGTTGCGCCCCAGAAACAGAACGTTTCTTACTTGGTGGTAGTCGCGGGCGGAGTGGACGAGCCCTGGACGGCGAATATTGCCTGGGGTTGGTGTTGCTATGCTTTTCCTTGCACCCCGGGCGTACCGAGTACGAGTGGCCGAATGAAGGTCGATTGGGTGGAAGATCTGTATCTGTGCACCCCGTCGCCGGTCAGTCACCGTGACCGCAAGCGTCAGACGACGTTAATTTCTTCGAACGCCATCCAGCGCGCACCCGAGACCTGTACCTACGGGTGTCCTCAGCGCTTTTCTTGTGGTGCGTTATCTTCATTGTCCGTCTCCCATGCCACTACTTCCGTCTCCCCATGTGACTGCTGATGCCATTCTTGTGTGTTGCCGTGGATGCAGCATTCACTGAAGCTATATACCACCACGTCCTGCGCCTTGTTCCATTGTTTCCTACGCTCCCACGCCGAGTCGTGAGCATCACGAGTGAGCGTGAACAAGTACTTTCTAGAAGCGAACGTCGCCGCTGCCTAATCGATGCAAGGAACGCCACCAATAGCGGGAGTGGTGAAGTGTTTCACTTAACCGCAGCCACTACGCAACATCAGTCCATTCCGGCGAAGCCCCATTGCGGATCCAACCTGCTTCCGTTGCAGCGGTTCTCTGCACGAGACGGAGGGAGAGCGAGCCGGACATGTTGGGGGTGCATCAGATGTGGCAACGAATTCCGCACACGACAATCGCCGTTCCGCTGCTGCAACGGCGGTCGTGGCCGGAGCGATCAGGGACATATCGTGGGATCCTGTTCAGCAATGGGCCACATTTGCACGTCAGTGAGGGAGCCCGTGCTGCACGGGTAAGTGCGTGTATGAGAGAGGGACAGAGTCTAAAGACTCATAAGGTAAGGTTGGGACCAAAGGGAAGAAAAAAAGAAAGAAAAAAAAACCGAGATCTCACCCACACCGTGTTGATCTCCCCGTCTGCTGCGAGTGGGGGACGGGTATTCCCGTGGGTATCGCGACAGAACTGCGCTGTCGTGTCTATGTATTCGTTGTGGCACGATTGAAGGGGAGGGGGAGGGCGCAGACAGCAGAGATTGTGGTGGGCGGCCAGCCGCATTTGGATAGGTAGAGTAGACACACATCTGCGTCGGCGATCGCCGAGCCATCGCGGACAGCGGGAAGCGATGCGCCGGTTATGTATGTAACTAGTTGACGTGCGCAACTATCGCGATCTCGCCAGGTTTAGTCGAGTACGGATAGAGTAGATGTACAGATACGCGCACTTCTGCTGATGCCTGCCGGATCGGGTTGGCAGCGTTTTCGCATATAACTCTACACAGGAAAGAGAGGGACACGATTGGCACGTGGCTACTCTATCGTCGAGTCCATGCGCCGAAGGATTCACTTGCAGTAGCAACATAGCTGCTGATGGACGCCGTCCCCCGATTTCGTCGCCAGTCGGTACGGAATGCCCGTCGGAGAGCGGGATCGTCGTGTTCGCCGCCAGCTGGATGTCCAGCGACGCAAACAACAACACACGTTGCGAACGGAGCAGACCGACCTGGAACGGGAGCTGTTCGAATCGATGGCTGGCGTCTCCTCTCCTCTGGAAGCGCATCTGCCCTGCACGCACAGCATACCGGCCGTGGGAGGTTATTCGACCGGGCTGGGGAGCGGTCGAGTGGCATTTCGGGATCCGGTGCGTGTCTAGTCTCACTGGGGACTCGCCGTGGCACGGGACCCGAGCTTCGAACTCCCTTGGTGCATGTGCGCGGATCGACAAGAGCGAAAACGATCGAATGAGTGCGCGGGTCCGCATTGCCGAGAGACGGTCCACTTCGCAAGCCTAGCCTAGCAAACTAAGCTGGCGCACACACGCGTCTGGGGCGACAGCGGGGAGCTGACGCGTGTACATCGCGGAACTACGAGCGGTCTCGTACCTGGGGCCCTTCCAGATGATATTAGTATTTGCACTGATGCACTTTGTCTTGGGCAGTAGTTATGACTTTGATTGCCTACGTATCACGGTCGACAAGAGTTGTCGATGGTGCTTCGTATCGAAAGTTCGGTATACAAATAATCGTCAAATTCCAAACTTCCGCTCTCTCGATATTTTGCGGCGAAACCGTCCGCTGCGGCCCGTCGAACCTGTTGCAGGATTAGCCAGATACATGGGTGGGTGCGGAACATCTGGGCTTACTCTTCAGTTCTCGCTTGCCGTTACCCTTAATTTTGCGCACCAATTTTTCAAGAATGCAACTCTGTCCGAACGACGGGCCGCATTTGCGCCGGAAGTCGTCGGTGCCACCAGCACACAGAAACAAGTCGCCGTTGATACAAGCTTCCCGGAATTTCCCCTGATCCAGGTCAGAAACGAAGGTGCCGCGTGAATTCAAATGCTGCAGTGACTCCCTACAGCTCCACTTTTCGATATCTTTGGCTGTCGAGTGCTCAATTGCAGCAACCGGCAGGGAGTCTCGCATTGGTATGTCATCGGCCATGGTTTGGCAGGTTTTTTGTTTTTGTTTAATCATACTCGCATTCGACCTAGGTAGATCATGGCTGCGTACATTTTGCCCAGTTTTCCTGTCCGCAGTCTGCGCGGTGGCGGCTCGTTGCAAGCCCTTTTGCCCTCCGCCCAGGCCTGTCCCGGGAGAAAGTAGACGCGTCCAAAGAAATAGACAAAGGAAAGAGCAAGAGAAGAGCGCGATCCGTCCCCTACTCCTCGCCGGCCGGTGCCATGAATGAGGGGGTGGGGAGGAACAGCGGGGGTTCCTCCCCCTGCTCCTCCTGCTCCCGGCGCTCCCGGAGCTCCCACTCTGACACCTCACCCCCAGCATCCTCCTTTTCCAGTGGTGGCGCCAGTTTCCCCACGTCCGTTGAGGAGAGGAAGTCCAGCACTACCCGCCCACACCTCCCATCGGCCAGCAGGTCCCGGACCGTCCACCTTCTCTTCCACCTGTTGGTTCCCTTGAGCACCTCCGCCCACAGAATCTTCTGCTGCATCTTCCACTCCGGGCACACCTTGAAGAGGTGGTCTCTCGTTTGCGAGGGGCACTTGCACCACCAGCACTGGGCATCGGGGCGGGCCTTGGCCCAGTGCAGGTATTGTCCTGTGCAGGTGTGTCCTGTCTTCAGCTGGTAGTACCTCGAGGCGAGCCTCTTGGTGCTGTCGGCCACCGTGCCATCGGGTTTCCAGCTCTTCGGCATGCGGTACTTCGTTTTCGAGGTCCGACCTCCAGCCCACTGACGTGCCTCCACCCACTGTTTCTCCGAGATTTCCCGCTTGAGGCTGGCGAGGGATCATGGGAGTGGTGCCGCCCGCACTTCCGCCCGTCCTGAGGCGCTTAGCCACTGCACCCTGCAGGTGTTCGGCTCCCCTGCTGCGATCTTTGCCCACTCATCGGCCTTCTCGTTGCCAGCGACTACCTTGTGGGCTGGACACCATCGGATTTTGATGACGACGCCCTTCCTAGCCCTGCATAGTGTGGTGATGTGTTTCCGTGCCTGGAGGGTGTACTGTTGCCCAGGGCCAGGTTCGTCCAATGCCATCCGCCTGATGGCTGCCTGTGTATCCGAAAAGATGGTAACTCGTTCCGGGGCCGTGCTCCTTTGCGTTGCCAGCTCCAGTGTATGGGCAAGAGCAGTGCACTCTGCGTCGTAGGCCTCTTGGTTGTTGCCCATATGCTGATGATGATGATGCTTCATTGATCGTGTGCGACCCTATTGGATCATGACGATATTATATACAGTCCTTTCCCGTTTGCCGTCCGCTGCGCCCTCGAACAGTCCGCCAGCGGCTCGCGGCGACTCCCCCTGCCCCCGCCCCGGCCTGTCCCAAGATAAGAAGGAAGGAAAAATAGCGAAAGACAGTAGGAAAGGAAAGAGAAGGTAACAAGTGAAGACAGAGAGAAAGAAAGCGTAACTTAAGGAGACTGTGCACCTCCCTCCTCCCTCTCCCCCCCCCGGTTCTGGTGACCCCGGCCTCGCCCCCACCCTTGTCGTTCTCAAGAAATCCAGAACTGGTTGCCCATATGATAGGCGACATTCGTTTGGCGAGTGACTAAGCAGCGAGTGATGAATTATGATGATGACTAAGTGATGAAATTTCATGTAAGACCTCACGATGCGGGGGCTTCGGGACCAATACCACCATAACCATCGCCGGGACAGACCTTTCGCACCCGTACCATCACTTAACGGATTTTTACAACTTTACACCGTTGCCCCGAAGTACACATCAGCTGAACCGATAACCCACCGGGACCCTCGCGCCGTGTCCGTGCTATCTCTATACTGATTCGAGAAGCTTTGTTGTGCTGTCATGGCTGCGGGCAAAGGCAGTAAACATATGCAACAGCTGCGTGCTGCGAGAGCTGTCAAATGGCCAAACTAAAGAAAAAAAAGGAGGCGCGTGAGGAGGAGCTGGCTGCTGTGAATCACCTGTGCATCTTCTATCCAAAATTTCATCGAGAGATTTTGGTGTGGAGCAAAATGGTATTCGCGGGAGAACTGCAGTTATTCTTTCGAGGGATTAAGGGCCACTGTTCCCAAGGCTTTGGACTCTGTTTCTACCGCCTCAATTCACCGCTATTACAAACGCTGTGAACATACAATAGAAGCGTACTCTGATGGAATGAGCTATGGTACAGAGGAATTTACAGAACGTGTATATAAAGGACACAGACAGGTGGTGGATAAGAGCAAGTGGTAGATAGATGTCAACGAAAAACTGTTATGGTGGCATCGGTATGGCACTGTTATCACTGGAACTGGTGATGCACCCCTTGCACTCTGGTTAGTCATTCTATTCTTGCTTCATTCACCATCACTCGTATTACCTAAACCGGCTTAGCTCTATACCAGACATAGCTAGTGCGCTTGTTAGCGTGGACGCTAGGGCGACATCTTAGGACCCTCACCACACAAACTGCTCATATTTGACCGCCACATTTTAATTCATAACGCCCTTTATTTTTTTTTGGGCATTGGGCGGACCTACTATCGATGCTGCTCTATCGCCGTCCAATCTTCTTTTTAATTTAGATGTGGTGGAGGAGAAAAGCCGGTGTTGAAAATGTGGTCGAAAAGGTGTCGATTAAAGATGTCCCCAACCATACCCAAGAGAGCCGCCCCTCGGCCGGAGGAACATCCCACTAAAGATCCCCATCCTGCCAACGAAAGTCATACTCAACTCCGTCATCCTCGTCAGATTCCTCTGCATCAGTGATTTGTGGGAACTGCAACACGTAGGTCTGAGTAGTCGCAGTCAACCTCGCACTTCTTCTTGTACCAGTACTAACAGCTGCTGACGCACTGCTAGTAGTAGCAGCTTTCCACTCCCCCATCCTTTCTTAGGTTTTCCACTTCCCCTTCCTTTCTTAGCTTGCGGGTTTGGCACCAAGACTGAGGACCCCAGCAAGTCCATAAGTTCGGAGGCCACGTGCGCTGAGCCCAGGCAAGAACTCCCAGCTTGAATTCAACTGAGCGCGAGCGCTTTGCTCGGGAAGGTGTCGCTGTCAAGATCCTGTCTCGCTACTCCGTCCAGCTCGACAGGCAACGTAGGCTTTGCTGTATCTTCCTCACGCTCGGCATGGTATCGTTGCGGTATTCGGCTTCGCTGTAGCGGTATTCGGCTTCGCTATCTCTTCCTCACGCCCGGCATGGTATCGTTGCGGTATTCGGCTTCGCTATCTCTTTCTCACGCCCGGCGTGGTATCGTTGCGGTATTCGGCTTCGCTATATTTCTATGAGGTTCTTACGGGTGGTGGTCGCAGCGCCGGTTCACGGAGGTAGAGAGATAGGTCTGTGGAGAGAGATAATAGATTGCGTGGAGAAGAATCTCCAGACTAGCTACCGCACCCTTCCTTTATACCTTTTCCTTCTTCTGTGGAATCACAGCTTGCCTGCAAGACTGACACAGTTCCTTCTTCCTCATGACTCATTCGCCACGCCCCAAAGGAACACATGATCCTATTTGGCCCTCGCCCTTTCCTTCCCGTAACAGAGTAACGCAAGGCAGACATGCAAAACGGTAAGGAGACGAGCGAGTACAACAAGGTAAGCAATAAACATAACACAGAGTAAAGCAAGGCAGACATGCAAATAGTAAAGCAGCGACAAGGAAAGCAGACAACCGGAAACCCATACGGAGAAGGAGAGGCGTAAGTAGAGTAAGGCAGACACATACACACACGTATCGGACCCCGGGCGGCCAGCGACCGGGTCAAGGATTCTGAGGAATATCGCTGCCGGAGCGATATTTCCCAGGACCGGGATGATGCGCCTAGGCGCGTAGGATAACCGCGGCTGCGGCAGCGGAAACGAGGACGACCCACAGGGTGGCGAGCGTAACGGCGGTCCCGGCGGCGGCTCCGGTGAGCCTGTCATGCCAGATTCGTGACAGTCGCTGCAGGGGGTGGAATCCATCTTTTTTTTTTTGTTTAATCATTACTCGCATGCGACCTATAGAGATCATGGCGAGAGTATGTACAGTCCAGTTCCTGTCCGCTGTCCGCGCAGTGGTGGCCCATTGCTAGCACCCCTTTGCCCTCCGCCCAGGCCTGTCCCAAGAAAATGTGAAGTGCACCAAGGGAAGTACAAAAGGAAAAGAGCAAATGAGAGAAACAAAGGAAACGGGCTACCCCTCTCCAGCAGACGCTATGAAGTCAGGCGTGGGCAAGAACAGCGGCAGTTCCCCCCCAACGTCCGGCTCCACGGCCCCCGCTCCCTACTCCTCCAACCACTCCTGCACCTCCAACTCAGACACCGCGCTGACGGCGTCATCCTCCTCCCCCGGTACCCGCTTGCCTACATCTGTGGTCGCGAGAAAGTCCAGCACTGCCCGGCTGCACCTCCCATCGGCCAGGAGGTCCCGCACCTTCCACCGGTCCTTCCACTTCCCCGTCTCCTTCTTCACCTCCGCCCACAGGATCTTCTGCTGCGGCTTCCACTCCGGGCACTCCTTGAAGAGGTGGTCCCGGGTCTGCGTCCGGTATCGGCACCACCAGCATTGTGGGGTGGATCGGCTCTTCGTCCAATTGAGGTACTGCCCGGTCAGACAGTGCCCTGTCTTGATCTGGTAGAACCGCGAGGCAAGTCGCTTGGTACTACCGGCCACCGCACCGTCGGTTTTCTGGCTCTTTGGCATGCGATACTTCTTGGAGGTCCGGTCTCCCGCCCACTGGCGTGCCTCCACCCACTTCTTCTCCGAAATCTCCCGCTTGAGGTTGGTGAGCGATCGTGGGATAGGTCTGTAGTTGCCTGCCTGCTCTGCCGCCTTGGCCCACTCGTCCGCCTTCTCGTTGCCAGTGACTCCTTTGTGCGCTGGGCACCATCGGATTTCGATGACGATGCCCGGCCTGGCCATACGCCGCGTGGCGATGTGCTTCCGCGCCTGGGGGTGGAATCCATCGTGGAGCTTCACCGACTGCCTTTTTACAAGGGCCTGGTCGCTGCCTGAACGTCAGAGTGGAACGGAGATCCGGCTTGCTAGACAACTCATCCTCGGCGGTGGACTGTAAGCTGACGGCAGAGAATATCTTTGAGAGTTCGTAGACAGGTACAGGCGGTAAAGGGGAGTCGAGAACGGAGGGGTGGTGAACACGGGGTCTAGGTGATGGTGGGAAGTCGACAGCAGGGGCGCGCCGGTGACGGGGAGCCGTGATCGTGGATGCTGGCCTGGTATCACCAGCTCTCCTGTCAGTATTTGTATTCCCATATCGTCTATAACATGTCCTCTATCGAATGTCACGATCCAACTCCCATTGGTGGCCACCTTGCTGTGTGGTGGGTTCTGTTGGTCGTGAGACGTCTTCTCTCGGCCGAAAGTTGAGTCCCGTGACGTTCAAAAATTTCCAGCGCGCTAGCCATAAGCGCACTAGTGCGCGCTTATTGGGCGCCAAGACGGCGCTTACCGCCAAAAAAACAGTGCTTCTTGCGTGAGTTAATACGGTACACACTGTTTGGCCAAAACAAAATCGCTGCGCGTTTGACAACCACGATAGCTATGGAATCAGGGAAACTTGCGCTGAACTCGGCTCAGTATTCTCTATCTCCCATGAGCTGTGCTTGGTGATGGCGAACAAAAAAAATCACTCTCCCATCTCGATTGAGTTATCTATGTACCAGACCCTATGGCCGGGGCCGCTTTAGCGGTGCTAAGGCCATATGGTCTGGTCATGAGACAAGACCAAGGGACTGCACACGCTGCAACCCGTTCCTTCCACAAAGAAAACACAACAAGCAACGCAATATGCCAACCGCCCCGAAAGCTATCGAACAGAGTCGCGTACCTCCTTCACCATACCTCGTACCGCACCGCAGGCAAGAAGCCCCCTTCAAACCTCCTCTGCTCCCCAATTTTCCTTCCACTCCAGGGCGCCGCTCCACTTTTCCTGCAGCCGAAAAAACGCAGTCAAGACCACCAGTTCATTCGGCGTGTAGTAGCGTCTATCAAGAACAATTGGCTCGGTGTTTCCATGGGCGTGTTTGGAGGCCTCATGGTAGATATTCTTGACGCAACTCCATGCGTCATCGTACACAAGCTTATGCGCGGCAACCTCCTTGTGCAAAATGGCTTGAAAATCCTCCCGTTCCGCTAGATGGTCTAGTTTTTTCTGGACTCCGGCCTTCCGCAGCTCCCGCTTGAGCTGGTGTTCCAAAGACGCATGGAAAACGATACGCTCTATGGTTGAAGACGTAAGACATACAGTCATATCAAAGGTTGTATCAACATACCTAGACCACCGTGTACGTTGAAATTTTGTTCAAGACGCAACTTCGCATCCTTGAGGCCCATAGCATGCATCTACCAGATAATTGTCAACATACATTAAACAAAAAGTTCCAAGGAAGAGTGGTTATACCTTAAGGTCTCCAATTTCGGAACACAATTTCTCGCAGTGGTTCCTG
>Ga0307516_10004681_pt1 | contig 16752 bp, 12 predicted proteins | sample 19_EM_MG_FD_203310 | JGI IMG/M metagenome (GOLD analysis project Ga0307516, IMG submission 203310) | Populus trichocarpa ectomycorrhiza microbial communities from riparian zone in the Pacific Northwest, United States - 19_EM | ecosystem: Host-associated > Plants > Roots > Unclassified | place...
GATCTATGACGGCTGGATCAGCGACTCCGACCTGATCGGCACGCACTGGCGCTACGGCAAGATCATGAACCTGACCGACTACATGGCCGGCGCAGGCAAGGAGTACACCAACCCCGACCTGGACCTGAAGGACTTCATCGGCACCAGCTTCACCACCGCACCCGACGGAAAGCTCTACCAGCTGCCCGACCAGCAGTTCGCCAACCTGTACTGGTTCCGCGCCGACCTGTTCGCGCGCAAGGACCTGCAGCGCCAGTTCCGCACCAAGTACGGCTACGACCTGGGCGTGCCGCTGAACTGGTCGGCCTACGAAGACATCGCCGAGTTCTTCAGCACCGAGGTGAAGACGCTCGACGGCAAGCCGATCTACGGCCACATGGACTACGGCAAGAAGGACCCGTCGCTGGGCTGGCGCTTCACCGACGCGTGGCTGTCGATGGCCGGCACGGCCGACAAGGGCATCCCGAACGGCGTGCCTGTGGACGAATGGGGCATCCGCGTCGACGACAAGAAGTGCGCACCGGTGGGGGCCTCGGTCGAGCGCGGCGGCGCCACCAACTCGCCGGCCGCCGTCTACGCGCTGACCAAGTACGTCGACTGGATGAAGAAGTACGCACCGAAGGAAGCCACCGGCATGACCTTCGGCGAAGCCGGCCCGGTGCCGGCGCAAGGCCAGATCGCGCAGCAGATCTTCTGGTACACCGCCTTCACCGCCGACATGACCAAGCCGGGCCTGCCGGTGGTCAATGCCGACGGCACGCCGAAGTGGCGCATGGCGCCCGGCCCGAACGGCCCGTACTGGAAGCAGGGCATGCAGAACGGCTACCAGGACGTGGGCTCCTGGACCTTCTTCAAGGACGGCGACCCGAACCGCACCGCTGCCGCCTGGCTCTATGCGCAGTTCATCACCGCCAAGACCACCTCGCTGAAGAAGTCGATCGTCGGCCTGACCTTCATCCGCGACTCCGACATCCGCAGCGACTACTTCACGCAGAACGCGGCCAAGTACGGCGGCCTGATCGAGTTCTACCGCAGCCCGGCGCGCGTCGCCTGGACGCCGACCGGCACCAACGTGCCCGACTACCCGAAGCTGGCCCAGCTGTGGTGGAAGAACGTGGCGCAGGCGGTCACGGGTGAAAAGACCCCGCAGGGCGCGATGGACAACCTGGCCAAGGAAATGGACGACGTGATGGCGCGGCTCGAGCGCGCCGGCATGGCGACCTGCGCGCCGAAGCTGAACCCGAAGAGCTCGCCGGACAAGTGGCTGTCGGACAACGCGGCGCCGTGGAAGAAGCTGGCCAACGAAAAGCCGAAGGGTGAAACCATCGACTACGTGCGCCTGCTGCAAGCCTGGAAGGAAGGCCGCGTGCGCTGACGAAATAGGGCACCCGGCCCCGGGGTACCGGGGCCACCCGCCAAGCGGGTGCCAGCCGGCTAGGGAGCGGCCCGTCGCTCGGCTGGCCGAAATAGGGCACCCGGCCCCGGGGTACCGGGGCCACCCGCCAAGCGGGTGCCAGCCGGCTAGGGAGCGGCCCGTCGCTCGGCTGGCCGGTGCACCCGGCACCGGACAAGGGGTGCCAGCGACTCCTCGCCCGCCGGCTTGTGGCGGGTTGAACGACCGCGCCGGGGTGGGGGAACCACTCGGCGCGGTCTTTTTTCTCCAGGAGTGCTCGGGCCACTGGATATCCCCACAGGGTGGACGTGATCGCCGTCACAGCAGGGGCGATCAGGCGTGGAGGCGACCCTCAGTTCCGGCGAATACGGACGATAAGGCTGGTGACAATCCATCGACCTGCATGGGCCTGGCCCGTGCGCGCCCGCTTTTGGCTGCTTCATGCCCCTCCACGCCACCGCCGCACTCATCCGCCGTCCCTTGACCCTGGCCCTGGCACTCGCGTGCTGGTTCGGTCCGGCCACGGCTTCACGAGCCGAAGAGCTGACCGAACTGCCGCTCGAAAGCCTGCTCGAGACCGAGGTCGTCAGCGCGGCCCGCTTCGCCCGCCAGGTCACCGACGCCGCTTCGGCGGTTTCGGTGCTGACCTCCGAAGACATCCGCATCCTGGGCCTGCGCACCCTCGGCGAGGTGCTGGACCAGATGCGCGGCCTGCACGTGGCCCATTCGCTGGACTACGTCTTTCTCGGTGCGCGCGGCATCGGCGGCCCGCTGAGCTTCGCCGGCCGGGTGCTGCTGTTGATCGACGGGATCCCGGCCGTCGACAACCTGTACGACCAGCCCTACCTGGGCCACGATGCCCTGGTCGACGTGGCCCTCATCGACCGCATCGAGTACGCCCCCGGTGGCGGCACGGCGATGTACGGCAACAACGCCTTCCTGGGCGTCATCAACGTCGTCACCAAGCGCGGCCGCGACATCGGCGGCCTGCAGGTCAGCGCCTCGATGGGCGACTGGAACGAGCGCATGGTGCGCATCAGCGGTGGCCAGCGGCTACCCAACGGGGCCGAGTGGCTGCTGTCGGCCACCGTGCACGCGAACACCGGCATCCCGTCGGCCGAGGTTGGTGACCTGTTCGAGCACCAGGTCGACACCGCGCACGACCACCGGATCTTCTTCAAGGGCACGTACAACGGCTTCAGTGTCGAGGCGATGGGCGCTCAGCGCCGCGTCTTCACCAACCGGATGCCGGCCTGGTACTACAGCTACCTCGATCGCAACGAGCTGGTCTCGCTCGGCTACGACTTCGAGCCGGCGCCGCATTGGCACAGCTCGATCCGGCTCAATGGCGGCCGTTATGCCTACCGCACCAGCGACGAAGACACCCAGTACGGCTACGCCCGCGATGCCAACAGCGGCACCTGGTGGTCGACCGACGGCCAGTTCAGCTTCGATGGCCTCGAAGGCCACCGCATCGTGCTGGGCGCCCGCGTGCGGCGCGACCCGCTGCTGCGCTCCGACTACCTGGACTACGACGGCCAGAGCTATGTCTACGACGACCGCCGGCGCAGCGTCGGCTTCTCCGGCGAAGACGAGATCACGCTGAGCCCCGGGTGGCGCCTGACCGGCGGCCTGCGCGTCGACAAGCGCACCTACTCCGATGTCGCCTGGAGCCCGCGCGCAGCGCTGGTGTGGCAACCCGCGCCGCCCTGGCAGCTCAAGCTGTCGCAAGGCCGGGCGACCCGGTTCGCATCGACCTCCGAACGCACCTTCGGCCTCGACAACGACGTGTCGGACGAACGCGTGACGACCAACGAATTCGTCACCGAGTACCGGCAGGACAGCCTGCGCCTGCTGGGCAGCCTGTACCACTACCGCATCACCCACCTGTACCAGCCGGACGAAGGCCTGACCCACATCGACGGCCGCGGCGCGGAGCTCGAGGCCGAGTGGCAGTGGCGCGGCTTCCGCCTGCGCGGCAGCCAGGCCTGGCAGCACGCCAAGGCCAACACCGGCCCGCAACTCGGCTACTCGCCGCGCACGGTGAGCAAGGTCCAGGCGTCGGCGCCGCTGATCGGCGAGACGCTGCGCCTGAGCCTGGCTTACCGCCGCACCGGCGGCTTCGACGACTTCCGTGGTCAGCCGATGCCGCCGCACGAGCTGGTCGACCTGACACTCGTGTCGCAGAAGTTCGTCGACAAACTCGACCTGCGGATCGGCTGGCGCAACATCACCAACCAGCGCGAAGAAGCGCTGGACCAGTACTACAACGAGCCACCGACCGGCCAACGCCGCCGCTCGGCCTGGATCGAACTCACGGGCAGCTTCTGATGGGCCGCCACGTGACGCCCCATCCGCTGGGCCGCCGCCTGCGCCGCTCTTTCCGCCGGGCTGCGCTGCCGCTGCTGGCGGCACTGCTCGCCGGCCAGGCCGCGCCCGCCGCTGCGCAGGTGGACGAACGCGCGCTGAAGGCCGCCTACCTGTTCAACTTCATCCAGTTCACCCAGTGGCCGGTGCCGCCGGACGAGCCTTTTCGCCTGTGCGTTCTCGGCACCACGCCGCTGGACGAGCAGCTCGCCAAGCTCGAAGGCAAGCCGGTGTTGAGCGGTCTGCACGTGAGCGTGCGCCATGTCGCGCCGAAAGAATCGTTTGCGGGCTGCCACGCGCTGTATGTCGACGACAGCCAGCGCTCGCAGGTCGACGAGGTGCTGAACCGTCTGGCCGGCGCACCGGTGCTGACCATCACCGACGGCGACGGCCTGGCCGACAAGGGCGTGATGATCGAGATCCACAAGCGCGAGGCGCGGCTGGGCTTCGAAGTCAACCTGAAGGTCGCGCGGCGCGCCAACCTGAACTTCAGCGCACGCATGCTGAAACTCGCCAGCTACGTGGCCGGGACCTTGTAAGGCCCGCGGTTGTAAACGTTATCCATGCGCAGGCCCCGTTTCACCCAACTCCGCCGACGGTCGATCCAGCGTCAGATCACGACGCTGGGCCTGGCCCTGACCGCGTTGGTGCTGGCCGGTTTTGCGCTCGGCATGATGCTGCACGAGGCGGCCAACCGGCGCCAGGGGCTCGAGGCGAGCATGACCACCGAGGCCGAGATCATCGGCAGCAACAGCGCTGCTGCGGTGACCTTCGGCAACGAAGAAGAGGCCAATGAAATCCTGGCGTCGCTGGCCGCATCGCCCGACGTGCAGCAGGCCCGCATCTTCCTGCCCGACGGCCGTACGCTGGGCCGCTACACCGCTGAGAACGCGGCTGCCGAATGCCATGAGCTGCGGCCCGGAGGCAGCGGCCGCTCGTGGGACCTGCGCTGGTGCGGGGCCGCACTGTACCGGCCGATCCTGCTGCACGGGGCGGTTGTCGGCACGGTGGCGATGGAGGTCGGCCTGCGCTCAACCTACCGCGCGCTGGCCGGCACCATCGTCGTCAGCCTGGCCTTGGCCGCGCTGGCTTTCGTGCTGTCGATCCCGCTGTGGCGCCGCGTCGCGGCCCGCGTGGCCGAGCCGCTGACGCGGCTGGTCGAGCTGACCGACAGGGTCAGCCACGAGCAGGACTTCCGGCTGCGCGCCACCGCCAGCGGCAGCCGCGAGGTCGACGCGCTGGCCAGCGGCTTCAACCAGATGATGAGCCAGCTGCAGCAGCGCGACGAGCGGCTCAACCACGAGCTGCACCAGCGCCGCCAGGCCGAGGTTCGCTTGAACGATCTGGCTTACTTCGACCCGGTGACCGGGCTGCACAACCGGCACTACTTCCTCGAACGCATCGACGCCGCCGTCGACCGCGCTGGCCGCGAGCAAGGCCGCTGCGCGCTGATCTACATCGACCTGGACGGCTTCAAGCAGGTCAACGACACGCTCGGCCACGACCGCGGCGATGAGCTGCTGCGCGAGGTCGGCCGACGATTGACCGAGACGCTGCGGCGCAGCGACGGCGTGTGCCGCCTGGGCGGCGACGAGTTCGCGGTCATCATCGACGACGACGGCGTCATCGGGCAGGTCGAGAAGGTCGCGGCCAAGCTGGTCGAGGTACTGGCAGCGCCTTACCGGCTGTCCGACCAGCGCAGTGCGCAGGTCTCGGCCAGCATCGGCGCCTGCCTGTTCCCCGACGATGCCGACGACCGCGACAGCATGATGCGGCACGCCGACAGCGCGATGTACCGCGCCAAGGAACGCGGCAAGAACCGCTACTGGCTTTACCACGCCGGCGGGGGCGAACCGCCGAGCCGGCGCCAGCAGCTCGAGCAAGCCCTCGACGATGCACTCGAACGCAAGGAGCTGCACCTCGTCTACCAACCGCAGGTGCTGATGCCTTCGGCCGACGACGAAGACGGCAATGCGCCGGTGGTGTTCGGCTTCGAGGCCCTGCTCCGGTGGCGCCATGCGGCGCTGGGCTTGATCAGCCCGGTCGAGTTCATCCCCTTGGCCGAAGCCAGCGGGGCGATCGAGGCGATCGGCGAGTGGGTGCTGCACGAAGCCTGCGCCCGCCTGCTGCAGTGGCGCCAGATCCACCCGCAGCTGCAGATGAGCGTCAACCTCTCGGCCCGGCAGCTGGCCAGCGACGAGGCGATCGACCGCCTGATCGACGTGCTGATGGCCAGCGGGTTGCCGGCCGGTGCGGTCGAACTCGAATTGACCGAATCCCTGCTGGTCGACAGGACCGAGCTGATGCTGGGACGGTTGGGCCGCTTGCGCGCGGCCGGCTTCGGCCTGGCAATCGACGACTTCGGCACCGGCTACTCGTCGCTCGCCTACCTCGACAGCTTCCCGATCACGACGCTGAAGATCGACCGCGCCTTCGTGCGCAATCTCACAGGTGCGGCACGCGGCGATGCGATCGCCCGCGCGATCGTCGCTATCGGGGCCGCGATCGGCGCCGATGTCATCGCCGAGGGCATCGAGACCCCGGCGCAGGCGCAGGCGCTGCACCAGCTTGGCTGCCGCCGTGGCCAAGGCTACCTGTACGCCGCGCCTTTGGGCGAGAACGGCGCCTTCGAGCTGCTGCGCGCACTGCCGGCCGACGTCGAACTACCGGCCTGACGCCGCCCTTCGTTCCTTGCCCGTCCCCATCCCTGGGGATGCCATCCCCCCTGCTCTGGGGCGGACCCCGCCTTGCGGTGGGACCACTTTGCGGCGATGCTGGCGCGTTCGACAACACCGCGCCGCGATGCCCGACCTGTTCATCAGTTATGCCCGCGAAGACCGTGACACCGCGCTGGCCCTGGCCCAGGCGCTGCAGCGGCGTGGCATCGATGTCTGGTGGGACCGTGAACTGACCGGCGGCGGCGACTTCGCGGCCGAAATCGAACGCAACCTGCGCGCCGCGCCGGTGGCCGTGGTGCTGTGGTCGGCCGCATCGGTGCTGTCGGACTTCGTGCGCGACGAGTCGAGCCGTGCGCGTGATCTGCAGAAACTGGTGCCGGTTCGCATCAGCCCGGTCGAGCTGCCGCTGGGCTTCGGCACCTTGCACACGCTGGACCTGCTGAACTGGGATGGCGACCCCGACGACGAGGCCTGCCTGACGCTGGTCAACCAGGTGCGCCAGCGGCTGGAAAAAGCCGGCCCGCGCGACACCCGCGCCGACGAAACGGCCCGCCTGGCGACGCTGGCGCAACTGGCCAGCGAAGATACGCTGGGCCGCCGCCGACGCCGCCGCCGCCTGGTGCTGGGCCTGGGCGTCGCCGGTGCCGCCGGCGCAGTGGGGCTCGGGCTGATGGGCTGGCAGCGCCTGAACCGCGCCGAGGCGCTGACCCACCTCGGCCAAGCGCTGGAAGACCATTTCGCCAACCCGCCGCGGCTGGAGAGCGCCCAAAGCGAATACGCCAGCGCGATCGATCTCGACAGCAGCCTGGCCACGGCGCACTACTTTCTCGCCCACCTGTACGCCCAGCTGATGCTGCGCGGCAGCCCACCGCCCAGCGGCGAGTTGCTCGACGCGTTGCGGGCCGATGCGCGCCAGCACTTCCAGCGGGCGCTGGACACACCGGACCGGCTCGATGGTGCGCAGCGGGTGATCGCCCGCGGCCAGCTGGCGCTGCTGAGCCAGACCGACACCGCCGCCGCCGTGACCCGGTCGGTGCAGGTGGCCGAAGCCGGCGCAGGCCAGGGCGCGGGCGAAGGCGCCGCCAGCCCCGGCACGGCGCCGGTGCGCACGGACGACACCGAAGCGCCGCGCCCGCCGGCGACAGCCGGTGGCACCGCGCCCGGCCGCACGGGCAGCGGTGCCGGCGTGCCGGACGAGGCTGTAGAGCCGGCGCACCCACCGCTGCCGCCGACCGCGTCGAGCGCCACGCCGCGCCAACGCGTACCGGCGCCGGCCGCGGTCGCGCAGGCCGCCCGCGGCCGCAGCGAAGCCTTGTTCAGCGCCGATCGAGACAGCCGCCTCGCGGCCAGCACCTCGTTGACTTTGGACCCGTCCGGCGCGGCGGAAGCGCTGCCCTCGGCCATCGCCCAGGCGCGCCGTGCCCTCCGCACTGCACCGCAAGCCGACGCCACGCGCCAGGGCCTGGGCTCGACCTTGGCGCTGCTCGAACGCGCCAGCCCGTCGTCGCTGCGCGAGGTCCAGGCCCCGCTGCAAAGCCTGCTCGGCGAACTGGCCGCATCGCCGCTCGCACCAGCCACCGCCGAAGCCTCGTCACGCCTGGCCAGTGCGCTTGAGCGCAACGCGCAGCGCCGCCCGGTCGCCTACCTGCAGATCGCACGCGAGAGCCAGCGCCCGATCGCACAGGCCCTGGCGCAGCGCCTGGCCGCGGCCGGCTACCTGACGCCGGGCATCGAGCTGACGGGCGAATCGCGCGCACCCGCCAGGCCCAGCCTGCGGGCCCAGGGCGCGAGCGACCCCGAACTCGCACGCTGGTGCCAACGCGCGTTCGAACAGGCTGTCGGCGCGCCGGCTGAGCTGGCCGTTCTGCGCCGCGCACAGCCGGACACCGACACCTTCGAGATCTGGTTCGACAAGGCGCTGTGCGCGCCTGGTGGGCGAAGCCTGCCGGCGTGTGCATGATGCGGCGCTGGCCCGCTGATCTGCAGCACCTAACAATCCAAGGAGACTGACATGAGCAACCGCCTGCTGCAACGCCTGGACGCACCGGGCCCGAAGAAGATCCTCGCGTGCGATGGCGGCGGCATCCTGGGCCTGGTCAGCGTCGAGATCCTGGCCCGGATGGAAGCCGAGCTGCGCGTGCAGACGGCCAAGCCGCAGCTGGTGCTGGCCGACTGGTTCGACTTCTGCTGCGGCACCTCGACCGGCGCGATCGTCGCGGCCTGCATCTCGGCCGGCATGAGCATGGCGCAGATCCGCAGCTTCTATGTCGACAGCGGCGAAGACATGTTCCACAAGGCCAGCATCCTGAACCGGCTCAAGTACAACTATGAAGACGAGCCGCTCGCCGCGAAGCTGAAGAGCGAGCTGAACCGCGCCCTCGGTTATCCGGACGATGCCGACCCCGCGATGCTCGGTGATCCCGGCCTGCGCACGCTGCTGATGATGGTGCTGCGCAACCACTCGACCGATTCGCCGTGGCCGGTCAGCAACCACCCGCGCGCCAAGTACAACCAGCTGTCGCGGCCCGACTGCAACCTGCACCTGCCGCTGTGGCAACTGGTGCGCGCCAGCACCGCGGCGCCGACCTTCTTCCCACCCGAGGTCGTCACGCTTGGTCAGGGCAGCGACAAGGAGCATCAGTTCGTCTTCGTCGACGGCGGTGTCACCACCTACAACAACCCGGCCTTCCTGGCCTTCCAGATGGTGACCGCACGGCCCTTCGAGGTGAACTGGAAGACGGGGCCCGACGAGCTGCTGATCGTCTCGGTCGGCACCGGCGGCGCGGCCAAGGCCCGGCCCGACCTGCAGGCCGACGACCTGTGGCTGCTCGACCACGCGAAGAACATCCCCGGTGCGCTGATGAACGCCGCGAGCGCCGGCTGGGACATGGCCTGTCGTGTGCTCGGTGATTGCCGCCACGGCGGCGAGCTGGACCACGAGGTCGGCGACCTCGTCGGCCTGTCGGGCAACCCCGCCAATTCGACCTGTCCGAAGCTGTTCAGCTATGTGCGCTACGACCCCGAGGTCAGCCGCGCCGGGCTCGACGCACTGGGCTTGAACGAGGTCGACCCGAAGGTGGTGCAGGTGATGGACTCGATCGCCCACATCCCGCTGATCCAGCAGGTCGGCAGCACCTATGCCACCCACGCTGTGCGGCCCGAGCACTGGCGCGGGTTTACTTGAGCCAGAGGCAGGTGCGATCCGGAGCCAGAATCGGCGACCTTTCGCGACCCCGATTCCCCGCTTGAAGAACACCAAGGACAAACCCCTGTGCTTCGTCGTCCAGGGCTTCGGCACGAAGACCGACTACACCGACGGCCGCGTGCTCGACCTCGACGCTTCTTACGAAGTGATCAAGGCTGCCGTGCAACGTGCCGGCCTGCGCTGCCAGCGCGCGGATGAGATCGTGCACGCCGGCACGATCGACATCCCGATGTACGAGCAGCTGCTGAACGCCGACCTGGTCATCGCTGACCTGTCGACGAACAACGTGAATGCCGCTTTCGAACTGGGTGTGCGTTATGCGTTGAAGCCGCGCGCGACGATCGTCGTGGCCGAGAGCAAGTTCAAGAGCCCGTTCGACGTCAACCACATCGTGATCCGGCGCTATGAGCACCTCGGGCCGGACGTGGGCGCGAAGGAGGCGCGGCGCTTCGAGCGTGAGCTGGCCGCCAGCATCAAGATCATCATGGCCGAGGGCCGCACCGACAGCCCGGTCTACTCGATGCTGCCGCAGCTGCAACCGCCACAGCTGCCTGCGCTGCCGCCAGTCGCGGCCCCGGGGATCGAGCCTTCGCTGGGCACGGCACCGACAGCGGCCGATCGCCTGGCCACCTCGACGGGCAAGCCGGCGCGGCCGCCGAAACCACCCCCCACCGCCCGCGACTGGCTCGACCGCGCGCAGCGCGCGATGGCGGTCGAGGACTACGGCGCCGCCGTCAAGGCCTGGGAGGAAGTGCGCCGCTTCAGCCCGAGCGATTCGCACGCCACGCAGCAGCTGGCGCTGGCCACCTACCGCCACCGGCGACCGAACGAGGCCACCGCGCTGGATGCGGCCCGCGCGCTGCTCGCCACCTTGTCGCCGGCCACCACCCACGACGCCGAGACACTGACCTTGTGGGCCGCGATCCACCAGCGCCGCTGGGACCGCGGCCGCGACCCGGCGGACCTGGCCGAGGCGCTGTCCGCCTTCGAGCGCGGCTTCGTGCTCAAGGAAGACCACTACAACGCCGCCCACCTGGCCTACCTGCTGCAGGTGCGCGCATCACTGCATCTGAAAGCCAAGCGGCGCGACGACGCACTGGCCGACTGGGTGCAGGCACAGCGCCTGTGGCGCGACGCGCAGGCACTGGCCGAGCCCTTGACCGGCCGCGCCGACGCGACCCCCAGCGCACGCTGGTGGGCCTGTGTGACGCTGTGGCAGGCCGGCATCGCGCTGGGCGATGTGGCCACCGAAAAGCGCTGGCGTCGCCGCGTGCAGGCGGCCGGCGTCAGCCCCCGCAAGCTGGCCGCCGGCCAGTCGCAGGCCGAGCGGGTGCGCGGCCTGACCGATGAACTGGCCAACCGGCTCGGCCCGACCCACGCGGCCGCCTCCACCCTCAGCCCGACGCCATGAAACCCCACGCCTTCATCGCGATGCCCTTCGGCCCCAAGCCCGGCCCCGGTGGCCAGGCGATCGACTTCAACCGAGTGCTCGACGAGCTGATCCGCCCGGCGCTCGAAGCAGCCGGCTGTGAGGTCTTCCGGGCCGATGAAGAGACCCGTGCCGGCGACATCCGCGTCGACATGTTCCAGGAGCTGCTGGTCGCCGACCTGGTGGTCGCCGACCTGACGCTGGCCAATGCCAACGTCTGGTACGAACTCGGCGTGCGCCATGCGCTGCGCGCGCGCGGTGTAGTGCTGACGTACGGCGCCGATGCGAACTGGGGCCACGACGCCGACAGTGCGAAGGCCTTCGACACCTACACCGAACGCAAACTGCGCTACCACCTGGCCAACGGCGCGCCCGACGCAGCGACGCTGCAAGCCGACATCGAGCGCCTGGCGACGATGGCACGGGAGACGCTGGCCACCTCGACACGCCGCAAGGTCAGCCCGGTCTACGCGCTGCTGCCGCATTTGCAGCAGCCGCAATGGCACAAGCTGCTGCTGGCCGACGCCAACGAGTTCAGCGACAGCTACAACGACTGGGCGCGGCGGATGGAGGTCGCGCGCCAACGCAACCGGCCGGGCGACATCATGACGCTGGCCAACGAAACACCGACCCGCGCACTGGCGCTGGAGGCCAAGCGCGAGGCCGGCAACAGCCTGCTGAAACTGCAGCAACCCGGGCTGGCGCTGGAACAGTTCGACGCCGCGTTGGCGATCGATCCCGAGGACATTCAAGCCCGGCAGAAGAAGGCCATCTGCCTGGGCCGGCTGGGGCGCTTCGAAGAGGCGCGCGAGTGGACCCAGGCGCTGACCAACGACCACCCGACCGACGCCGAATGCTGGGCCCTGGCCGGCCGGGTCGAAAAGGACGGTTGGATCGGCCGCTGGCACCCGGCACCGGGCACCGCGGTCGCCGTCGAACCGGGTGCGCTGAAGGACACCGCGGCTCTCGAAGACGCGAGCCTGGGCGACGCGATTGCGCCGTACCGCAGCGCGTTCATGGCCGATCCGTCGCACCACTACTCGGGCATCAACGCCCTGCTGCTGACGGTGCTGCGCGCCCACCTGGGCGGCGACACCAGCCCGGCCGAAACCGAGGCGCTGCTCGGCGGCGTGCGCTGGGCCGTGGCCAGCGCGCTGGCCCACACGCCGCGCGACTACTGGGCCCGTGCGTCGCAAGCGATGCTGAGCCTGTTGTGCTTCGACGCAACCGCCGTGCAGCGCGACCACCGCGCCGCTGCAGCCGCGGCCGACCGTGACTGGTTCGCACTCGATTCGTCGCTGCAGTCGCTGGCGCTGTTGCGCGACGTCGGCTTCCGGCCAGCCGAGACGGCACTCGCCATCGACCTCGTCGAGCGTGAGATCAAGCGCCTCGCCCCGCCCTTTGTGCCTCGCCAGGTGCTGCTGTTCTCCGGCCACATGATTGACGCACCGGACCGCACCGAGCCGCGTTTCCCAGCGGCGCTCGAAGGCGCGGCCGCACGCGAGATTGGCGCGGCGATCGACAGCCTCGGTGCCGGCAACGGCGACCTGGCACTCTGCCAATGCGCGGCCGGTGGCGACATCCTGTTCCTCGAAGCGGCGCAGGCCCGCGGCATTCGCTGCCAGGTCATGCTGCCCACCGACGAACCCGAGTACATCCAGCGCTCGATCCTGCCCAGCGTCGACGGCGCCAACTGGCGCGAGCGCTGGTTCGCGGTGCGCGTCAAGCTGCCCGACCCGCCACGCCTGATGCCCGAAGACCTCGGGCCCGGCCCGCGCGGCGTCAGCGCCTACGAACGCTGCAACGACTGGCTGATGAACACCGCGCTCGCCTGGGGCCCGGACAAGACGCGCTTCCTCTGCCTGTGGAACGGCGCCGGCGGCGACGGCCCCGGCGGCACCCAGCACATGATGGACGAGGTCAAGCGCCGCACCGGGCGGGTGAAGTGGATCGATACGCGAACCCTGGCTTGATCGAGGGCCATGCATGCGTAGGTCGGCGCGCGGGGCCAACCGCACGCCCGAGAAGCAAGCTCACTTGCAGCGGATATGCGCCTGGAACCAAGCCTCCATGTTCGAGGTGTTCGCCGGATCGGTGATCCACTCGGCCGCCGCGTTGATGCCCGGCATCGGCCCCCACGGCGGCACACCGTTCAGGCCCAGGCTCATCGGTGTCAGCATCGGCTGCACATAGGGCGGCAGGTAGGTCGTGAACTGGGACGGGAAATTGGCGACCGGCAGACCGCCAATCGAGATCGGTTGCGCCGCGCTGACATGCCAGTACTTGGCCGCCTGCGTCAACAGGCTGGCGGTGCCGTTGTCAAACTTGCAGCCCTTGGCGCCGCTCAGCTTGAACTCGCCCAGCAGGTCCGGCCCGCCGCCGCCGACGTCCTGCACCCAGATGTTGAGCCAGTAGTCCTTGAAGTGCGTGCCGGCCGAGGTGGGTGGCAGCCACAGCGTGGCGGTGTAGGTGATCGGCCAGCCCCAGCCGCTGGCGTACTGGTAGCCGTCGGTGGTGACCTGGGTCGTGAGGTAGATCTTCCACTGGTCATCGCCGTTGAGCTTGGCGGTCAGCAGCGTGTTCTGGGCCGAGGCGGTCAAGGTCGCGGCCAGCAGGGTCAGTGCGCAAGCCAGGGCAGCTGCGCTGGGGTTCAGGCGGGTTGACGTCGTCATGTTGTCTCCTTGTTTCGACAGTCGGATAGAGCCTGTTCACGCGGAGCGGGCGGCGTGCCGATGGGTGGTCGCCTCGGGCCGCGCGGCCGTCACTCTATGCCGCTTGCCTCGCCGACGCACGCCCACGCCGCCGTGTTTGTGGGGCTTGCGCAGGCGCGGGAGGGGCCGCAAACTCACTCGCCGCGGCGCCCCGCCCGCACGCCGAAGACGATCCATGAACAAGCCTCTTTACGCCTCGCCCTTCATCGTGATGGCGGCCCTGCTGGCCGGCCCGGTCACTGCCCAGACCGCCCTCAAGCTGCAGCCCGGCCTGTGGGAGCAGTCGATGACGATGAAGACGAGCAGCGGCGAGATGGAAGCCAAGATGGCGCAAATGCAGCAGCAGATGGCCAGCATGCCGCCCGAGCAGCGCAAGATGATCGAAGACATGATGGCCAAGCAGGGCCTTGGCATGGGCGGGCGCAGCAACTCGATCCGCCTGTGTGTCAGTGCCGAGCAGGCCGAGCGCGGTGACATGCCGCAGCACGACGGCAACTGCAAGCAAGAGATGCTGGAACGCACCGGCACCACCATCCGCTACCGCTTCAGCTGCACCGGCGAGCGCCCGACCACCGGCGAGGGCGAGTACACGATGACCAGCCCGACCAGCTACAACGGCCGCGCCAGCGTGGTGACCCAGGTCAAGGGCAAGCCCGAGAAGATCGACATGACGCAGACCGGGCACTGGGTCAGCGCCGATTGCGGCACCATCAAGCCGTTGAAGCTGAACAAGCCCTGAGCGACGCGAGGCGCGCTGCGCGCCCGCGGTTCACACCGCGTACCAGAGCGCGGCGAAGAAGTGGCAGACGCTGCCGCCGATCACGAACAGGTGCCAGATGAAGTGCGCGTAACGCACGCGGTGGTCGAGCAGGAACACCACCGCGCCGAGGGTGTAGCTCAGGCCACCGGCCACCAGCCAGGCGATCCCGGTCACCGGCATGCGGTTGACCAGCGGGCCCGCCGCGATCACCGCGACCCAACCCATCGCCACATACAGCCCGGTCGACCACAGCGGGTGCTTCAGCCGGTCCAGCAGCTTGATCGTGACACCCAGTGCCGCGGCGGCCCAGACGATGATGAACAGCGTCCAGCCCCAGCCGCCACGCAGCACGCCGAGCGTGAACGGGGTGTAGCTGCCGGCGATGAAGAGGTAGATCGCGGCGTGGTCCAGCCGGCCCAGCCATTCCTTGACCGTGCCTTGGGGGACTGCGTGGTACAGCGTCGACACCAGGTAGAGCAGGATCGCCGTGCCGGCGAACACGCTGACCGCGGCGACGTTGACCGCCGTGCCGCGCTGTGCGGCGTAGAACACCAGGATCGGCAACGCCGCAATCGCCAGCACGCAACCCAGGCCGTGGCTGATCGCGTTGGCGATCTCTTCGCCCAGCGTCTGCGGGCGATCGGTGGTGAGCGTGCGGCGCGTTGCGTTCATCGTGTGCCCATGGTAGCGAGGTCATCCGGCACGGCCATCCCAAGGCCGGGGGACCTATTTCGAGGGACACGGTGGCAAGCAACGTGCCGGCGCTTGTCTGCGGGACTTCCGTCGATGCAAGACCAACGCCAGTACGGCCGGTGTCGTTGACCTTGCGTGAAGGCACGACGAACAGCGTCGGCGTGCTCGGGTCGCCGCGAAGGCAGGCTTTCAGCGCCCGCCCGACACGTCGAGCAACGCGCCGCTGACATAGGCCGCGTCGTCCGACAGCAGCCAGACGATGGCCTGCGCCACCTCATCGGTGGTGCCCAGGCGCGCCATCGGAATCGATGGCACGGCAGCGGCCAGGCGCTCGGCGTGGCCGCTGGTGGCATGGATCTCGGTGTCGATGATGCCGGGGCGCACCGCGTTGACGCGGATGCCGTCGGCCGCCACCTCGCGCGCCAGGCCGGTCGTGAAGTGGTCGATCGCCGCCTTGCTCATCGAGTAGTCGAGGTATAGCCCGGGTGAGCCGACGCGCGCCGCGGCCGACGACAGGTTGACGATCACGCCGCCCTTGCCACCATGGCTCTTGCCCATGCGGCGGATCGCCTCGCGCGCGCACAGCATCGAACCACTCAGGTTGATGGCCCACATGCGGGTCAGGCGCTGGGCGCTCGTCTCGTCGACCCGGGCCGCGACGTCGACCACGCCGGCGTTGTTGACCAGGCCGTGCAGCGGGCCGAGTTGCTCGTCGATGGCCGAGAACATCGACACGATCTGAGCCTCGTCCGCCACGTCGGCCGGCACCACCAGCGCGCGACGGCCTTCGGCGCGAACAGCGGCCGCCACCTCTTCTGCCGCGCCACGTTCGCGGCGGCAGTTGATCGCGACGTTCCAGCCGGCCTTCGCCGCCAGCACTGCCAAGGCAGCACCGATGCCGCGGCTGGCGCCGGTGATCAACAGGTTGCGTTCCGTCATGCGGCCTCCCCAATGGCAAAGGCCCCGATCGGTGGATCGAGGCCTTTCGATTGTGGGACACGCTGGGCCGGTGGCCCGGCGGCGCAAGCGCCGCGCCGCGGCTCAGGTCACTCTTGCGTGAAGACCAGCTTCAGCTCGAAGGTCTGGGGCTTGCCGCTGGCTTCGAACTTCCACTGGTTCAGCGCGCTGGTGGCAGCATCGTTGAAGATCTTGGCCTTGGCCGGCGTGGCTTCAACGATGGCCACTTCAGTGACCGCGCCGTTGCCGTCGATCGTCAGCTTGGCCTTCAGCACGCCGTCGGTGACGCCCTTGCGAGTGGCTTCGCCGGGGAACTCGGGCGGCACCTTCTTCAGGATCTTCGGCGGGCCGTCGGCGTGCGCCAGGTTGGGGGCAAAGGCCAGCGCGGCGGCCAGCACCAGGCCGGAGAAGGCCATCATCGGGGCCCACGGAGCGGCGGGCAAGGAGGCGAGCTTTTTCATGGTGGACTGCTTTCGGCTCAGGCGGCGGTGGGGATGCGGAAGAACTCGACGCTGGACACCAGGCGCGAGGCGTTGGACTTCAACGATTCGGTCGTCGC